>ERZ842401.2753-NODE-2753-length-22996-cov-3.433242_pt1 | contig 22996 bp, 29 predicted proteins | sample MGYA00521270_ERZ842401 | MGnify/ENA primary metagenome ERZ842401 (study PRJEB31892, sample SAMEA3878208) | bioreactor metagenome | biome: Moose rumen | place: Sweden | collected 2011-10 | study: EMG produced TPA metagenomics assembly of the PRJEB12797 data set...
GTCCAGGGCTTTATGCTGTACTTGCGGATGTTGGATATTTCCCAAAAGATGATTTGTGGACACTGCGTAAAGCTGAATCAAAGCTTCAAGGCCATCCTGATAGTCATAAAACACTTGGCATAGATGTTAATTCTGGATCACTTGGCCAAGGAGCATCAGTTGCAGTTGGACTTGCTATAGGAGCTAAGAGAAAAGGCCTGGGGCAGAAAGTATATTGCTTGCTTGGCGATGGTGAGTGTCAAGAAGGTTTAGTGTGGGAAGCAGCGATGGCAGCATCTCATTATAAATTAGATAATCTAACTTTTATTTTAGACAACAATGGTCTTCAAATTGACGGAAGAAATGATGAAGTAATGTCGCTTCTTAATATCAAAGATAAATTTTCTGCTTTTGGTTTTAAAACTTTTGAAGTTGATGGACATAATGTCAGTGAGATTGTGAAAGCACTTAAGGAAAATGTGTATAACCAACCAAAGTTTATCTTAGCGCACACAGTTAAAGGCAAAGGCATAAGTTTCATGGAAAATAATGTAGGCTGGCATGGTAAGGCGCCTAATGATGAAGAGTACGAACTTGCTATGAAAGAACTAATGTAATAATAGTACATGCGAGCATATAATAGCTCGAAAGGATAAATATGAGTAAAGCAATTAGAGTAGCATATGGAGAGACTTTAGCAAAATTAGGTCATGAGAATGACAAAATTGTAGTTCTTGATGCAGACCTTTCTGGTGCTACACAGACAAAATTTTTCAAAAAAGAATTTCCTGATAGATTTTATAATATTGGTATCGCAGAAGAAAATCTCATGGGAGTAGCTGCTGGGCTTGCTTATCAAGGCTTTATTCCTTTTGCGTCTACTTTTGCTGTATTTGGTACGGGTAGAGCATTTGAGATCGTTAGGAATCAGATTGCTTATGTTAATTTAAATGTTAAGCTTGCTTTAACGCACAGCGGCATATCTGTAGGTGAAGATGGTGGAAGTCACCAATCAATAGAGGACATTGCTCTTATGAGATCTCTTCCTAATATGACTATCGTAGTGCCATGCGATGCCATAGAAACTGAAAAGGCTGTAAGAGCAGCAACTAATTTTGCTGGTCCAGTATATTTACGACTTGCTAGACCTGCTGTAGATGATGTGACTTCTGATAACACAGAGTTTAAGATTGGAAAAGCTAATGTCTTGAAGGATGGAAATGATGCATGTATAATTGCATGTGGTCTTATGGTAGGTAAGGCACTAGATGCAGCGAAGAAACTTAGTGAATCTGGTATTGATACAGCTGTTATCAATATGCATACTATAAAACCACTTGATAAGGAAACTATACTTAAATATAATAGCAAATGCAAAGTTATTGTTACTGCAGAAGAACATACTATAATTGGTGGTCTTGGCTCAGCAGTCGCAGAAACTATAGCTGGAACCAATGGATCAAAATTTGCTATGGTCGGCATAGAAGATAAGTTTGGCCATTCAGGAAATCCTGATAAACTTTTTGAAGAATATGGCCTTACTACTGATAATATAATTAAGAAAGTTAAGGAAAATTTGTAATGAAAGTTAGAACTCGTTTTGCGCCATCTCCAACTGGATACATGCATATAGGTAATCTTAGGACTGCTCTTTATGCATATCTTATAGCAAAACATGATTGTGGAGATTTTTTACTAAGGATTGAAGATACAGATAAGAATCGAGAAGTAGAAGGTGCACTAGATATAATTTATAATTCACTTAAGCTTGCTGGACTTAAACACGATGAAGGACCTGATATAGGTGGACCTGTAGGACCATATGTCCAAAGTGAAAGGGTTAAAGCTGGCATATATATGGATTACGCTAAGATGCTCGTTGAGAAAGGCGAAGCATACTATTGTTTTTGTGATGATGAACGATTATCAAAGTTAAAGAAGACAATTAATGGCGAAGAGATATCATTCTATGATAAGCACTGCCTATCGCTTAGCAAAGAAGAGATAGAAGCTAATCTAAAAGCTGGGAAGCCTTTTGTCATCAGGCAAAATAATCCAACAACTGGAACTACTACATTTAATGATGACTTATATGGAGATATAACTGTAGATAATTCTGAACTTGATGATATGGTGCTAATTAAATCAGATGGTTATCCTACATATAATTTTGCCAACGTAGTTGATGACCACCTTATGAATATAACGCATGTTGTTCGCGGTAATGAATATCTATCATCAGCTCCAAAGTATAATAGACTTTATGATGCATTTGGCTGGGATATACCAAAGTATATTCACTGCCCACCAATAACTGATGAAACTCATCATAAACTTTCTAAACGTCATGGAGCAGCAAGTTTTGAGGATATGATTGCTTTAGGCTTGCTTCCAGAGTGCATACTCAATTTTGTTGCACTTCTTGGTTGGAGTCCTGCATCTAATGAAGAGATTTTTGATTTAAATCGTATGATAGAGCTTTTTGATTATAGAAGGATATCAAAGAGCCCAGCCGTACTTGACATGACAAAATTACGATGGATGAATGGCAAATATATTGAGATGATGGATGAAAATCGATACCTTAATCTGGCTATGCCATATGTAGATAAGGTGATAACAAAGGACTTAGATAAGAAAAAGATAGCACTTCTTGTGAAAACTCGTATAGAAGTATTTCCTGACATACCTGACAAGATAGCATTTTTTAATGATATGTCATCGGACTATGATAAGAATCTATATGCTAATGAGAAAAACAAGCTTACTAAAGATGAAAGTGCTAGCATTTTGAATGATGTCCTCAAAATACTTGAAAATGCAGATGATTTTTCAAATGACAATTTATTTACTATATTGAAGGAATATGGTAAATCTAAAGATATTAAGGTTGGTAAACTTATGTGGCCGATTCGCATAGCCTTATCTGGTCTTGAAGTGACACCTGCTGGTGCTACAGAGATAGCGAGCATAATTGGCAAAGACGAAACTATAAGTAGAATTAAAAATGCTATTAAATATATAAAATAGGGGGATTATATGGAAAATTTTGTTATGGGTTTTAGAAAGAAGTTTGATGACATATTTGTCTTTAGTTTTATAGCTTCTGTTATAACATCTTTTATTGTACATTTTATGGTTTATTCCAATACTATCTATAACTGGGATGATATGTTGCTAGGACCAGAGAAAATTGGCGTAGGAATTGGAGAAGGGAGATTCTTTGTTAGTGTTTACTTAAGTATATTAAAAGTATTGAATCGTGGAACTCAAATTACCTATTATAATTTACTTGTTGGTATATTATTCTTTTCGCTTAGCATTGCAATAATTATATCTTTATTTAAAATTAAAGATAAGATTTTGGCATTATTTACTGTTCTAATATTTATATGTTACCCATCAATTACATCTGCCAATATTCATTATACTTGTACTGCTGCCTTTTCAGTATCGTGTTTCTTTAGTGTAATTGGTGCAAAATTAATTCTTGATAAGAAGATATTACATAAAATTATAGGAAGTATACTCATTGGTTTTTCTATAGGAGGATATCAAGCTTATGTTGGTCTTAGTTTTTGTATTTTAGTTATATATTATATGCTTAAATGTTTTGAAAGCGATGATAAGATTAACTTAAAAGAAATAATTATTGATTTTGTATTTTTACTACTTTCTTTTGGCCTCTATAAAATTTTCTTATCGATTTTTGAAATTGTATATAATACAAAAGCAAGTTTCCCACTTGACTTATCAACAATTTTCACTAAATTTATTGGCTGCTATAAGATATTTTTCATATTGCCATTTACCAATTTTGGTGGACTTTCATCATATATTAATAGCACTGATATTTTAAAACTTGCATATTTATTTTCATTGATATTAATTTTTATATATTTATTTATGTTATTTTCAAGTGCATCTAAAAAACCTGGCATCAATAAATTAATTGGTACTTTGTTTATTATCGCATTGCCACCTTCAATGTTCTTTATTAATATTTTTTCTGATAGAGTACCTGATGCACTCATGATGCAGAGTTTCACATTTTATTTTATATTACCAATCATTTTACATAATTATTTAACTGTTAATAAAGAGAAGACATTTTTTGATATAAAGTTGGTTTCAAATATTTTTAATATTATATTAATTATTGTTATTCTTGCAACGACGATTCAATATACTTATATGAACGCATATAATTATCATATGCTTGCTGAAGAAAATCGTGTAGCTGATCTTAAATATAATGAATTGATTACAAGGATAGAGTCAACAAATGGTTATACATCAAAAACTCCTATAGCCCTTATAGGATATATGCCATTTGTTATAACAGCATCACCATATAGTGAAAATAGAACATGGATAAGAGGTTGTTATCTTATATCAGAACCTTCAGTTGAAGCATGGATTAGACCTAATTATTTTAGAAAGGTTATGAATTTCATACCAAGGACTGTAAATGATGAAGGTATACAGAGTATAATTGCGACTCAGGAATATCAAAATATGGGCATCTATCCAAATGCTGATTCCATAAGGATGATTAATGGTGCTCTTGTTGTAAGACTGCCAGGAAATCAAGAAGAGATATATCAGATGTATTATGACTAAAGGCTAGTATTATGTAATATTTATGAGGTATGTCAACTTGACATTTAGACTTATATTAGCTATAATATATATTCACGCATAGAAAAGGTATAATCAGTTATAATATTAACTAACCTTTATAGCGAATCTAGGAAATGGAGGCGTTTTGTATGTACGCAATTATAGAGACTGGTGGAAAGCAATACAAAGTAAGTGCCGGTGATGTTATCAAAGTAGAAAAACTTGAATGCAATGTCGGTGATAAAGTTACTTTCGATAAAGTTCTTGCATATTCTGATAATGACCTTACTATTGGTAATCCCACTATAGACGGCAAGACTGTTACTGGAACTTGTACTAAGCAAGCTAAAGACAAGAAAGTTATAGTTTATAAGTACAAGAGAAAATCTGGCTACCATAAGAAAAATGGTCACAGACAGTATTTTACAGAAATTAAAATTGATTCTATTTAATAAATCAAAACTATATTGATTGAAAGGAGTATTATATGGCACATCATAAGGGTGGTGGATCAACTAAGAATGGTAGAGACTCTAATCCTAAGATGCTTGGAGCAAAGCGAGCTGATGGTCAGTTTGTTCTAGCAGGTAATATATTATATAGACAGAATGGTACAAGAATTCATCCGGGTACTAATGTAGGTCTTGGTAATGATTATACTTTATACGCTAAGGTTGATGGCGTTATGAAATATGAGAGGATAGATAGAAACAAAAAGAAGATCTCAGTTTATCCAAAAGCTTAAAATAATTTATGGCGACCATCAGGTCGCCTATTTTTTTATGTTTATTGATTATGCTAAAATCTATGTAAAATCAGGAAAAGGCGGAAATGGTCATGTAAGTTTTCGTCGTGAACTTTATGTACCAACTGGTGGACCAGATGGTGGCGATGGTGGCAAAGGCGGAGATATAATTTTTGAAGTTGATGAAAGTCTTAATACATTATTGCCATTCAAACATCAATATAAGTATGTTGCAGAAGATGGAGAAGATGGTGGAAAAAAGAAATGCCATGGAAAAAATGGCAAGGATCTAATTATAAAAGTACCTAATGGCACAATCTTAAGAGATACTAACTCAAATAAAATTATATATGATATGACTGGCGATAATGTAAAGTTGGTACTTTTAAAAGGCGGCAAAGGTGGTATCGGCAACATGCATTTTGCAACATCAACTATGCAAGCTCCACGTTTTGCAAAACCAGGTGAAGCATCAAAAGAATTATATATTACTTTGGAACTTAAAGTTTTGGCAGATGTCGGTCTTGTTGGTTTTCCTAATGTCGGTAAAAGCACTTTCATCTCTAAAGTTACTAATGCAAGACCTGAAATTAAAAATTATCATTTTACTACTATTAATCCTCATCTCGGAGTATGCTGTGTAGATGATACAGAATTTGTCATCGCTGATATACCAGGTATTATAGAGGGAGCAGGAGATGGCGTTGGCCTTGGAACGAAATTTTTAAAACACATAGAAAGGACTAAAGTTCTACTTCACATTGTAGACATTGCAAGTGTCGAAGGAAGAGATCCTGTAAACGATCTTAAGATAATTTTTAATGAATTAGATAAATTTAATGTGAATTTATCAAAAAAGAAGCAAATTATAGCTGCTAATAAAATCGACTCTATCGATACGGAAACTCTTGAAAAGAAGATAATAGAGATAAAAAGTATCTATAATGATATTCCTGTATATCCGATTAGCTGCCTAAATGGCGAAGGGATTGATGATTTGCTAAATGAGCTTAAAAATACTATTGTCAAATTAAAGGAAGAATCGGTCATTGATACATATGAAAGTGAAATTGATGTTGAATCTCTAATTAAAGATATAGACGATACTTTGATTATTGAAAATCCACATAGTGGATTATATAAAGTTAGCGGTAATAAGATAGATAAAATGCTTGGTTTTACTAATCTTGACACTGAGAAAGGCATGAAGTATTTCCAAGAATACTTGGTAAAAGAGGGCATAATAGATATGCTTAAAAATAAAGGATTAAAAGAAGGGGATACTGTAGAAGTCTCTGGTATCGAATTTGAATATTATGACTAAGAGAGATGTTGCAATATTTGGTGGTACTTTTAACCCAGTTCATAATGGGCATATAGATATGATTAATTATCTAGTTGATAATTATATTGTTGATGAAGTTTGGGTGTTGCCATCTTATGTATCGCCTCATAAAAATATTAATGATATAATATCTTATGAGGATAGAGTTAATATGCTAGAACTTTCTACTAAAAATATTAGTAACACTATTGTGAATCAATTTGAAAAAGAATTTTATGATAAAAATAATGATCTTGTTAATAAGACATATACATACGAGATACTTGAAGCATTAAAAAAGAAATATCTAAATTGTCGATTCCATTTTATAGTAGGTTTTGATTCAATAAAATATATACACACCTGGCATAGATACAAAGAATTAATCCGTGACTATTGGTTTTATATATTTGATAGAGAAGATGATGAATTTAAAAACATAGATCAAAAGAGAAAGTATCTCAGAAATCTCGGGAAGAATTATGGAATAAATTTTATATATGAACTTTTTGAAACAAAAATCACCAATATATCATCTACCGAGATTAGAAATTTACTTAAAGATATAGATAAAAATCATGATGAACTATTAAAGTATTTAAATCCTGATGTTTTAAATTATATTATTGATCATAGATTATATTTTTAGTTAGGTATTATATGGAATTTATAAATAATGATGAAAAATACAAATATGAATTAGGCAATGTCAACATGGAACTCTTTTTAAAGTATGAGAAGGAATTAAAAGAGTCTCTCATTGATAATGAAAGAAGATTTTGGCATTCTATATCTGTCGCTATAACGGCTGTAACTTTAGCTGACATCTATAATGTCGATAAAGATAGTTGCCTTGTAGCAGGACTATTACATGACTATTCGAAATCATTAAAGTATGATGAACTTCTGAAAGCTTGTGATGAGTATGGAGTTATATTGTCAGAAGAAGATAAGTTATCTGATGGCTGTATTCATGGTTTCCTTGCTGCTAAAATCTGCAAAGTGAAATATAACATAACTGATGAAGTATATGATGCAATATATTATCATACATGTGGAAGACCCAACATGACGGCTCTAGAAAAGATTATATATATGGCTGATTTTATAGAGCCTCTTAGAAGATTTAGAGATAATATTGCTGAGATTAGAAGACTTACATACACTGATATAGACTTAGCTATAGTTAAAGCAACAGCAATGAGCCTAGAGTTCCTTAAGAGAAGAGAAAAGTATATTCATTCACTTACTATAAAAACACATGATTATTATAAGAACTTAGTAGATAGTAGAAATAATTGATGAATGAATATTGAAGGAGATTATATGGTTAAAAATAAGAAAATAGAAAATTTAATATCATTTATTAAAAACAAAAAGACTAGTGAAGTTAGAGTGCTTGATATTAGAAAGATCTCTATTATTGCAGATTATTTTGTCATAATTACAGTTAAATCAATGAGAAATGTCGATGCCTTAGAAAATGACATATGTGATTATATGAGCGAAAATGGTTTTGAACCTAAGAGCAAAGAGGGAGTCCACACAAAATGGGTTTTAATAGATTATAATGATATTATAATTCATATTTTTGATGAAGAGTATAAAGAGTTCTATAGTCTAGATAAATTATGGGCAGATGCAAAAGAGATCGAAATTGATTAATTCTTGTCTCTAAGCTTTACTACATTTCTTGATAGTCTTTTCTTATTGTCTTCGATAGCAGCATAGTGTTTCTTAGTGGTATTCACGTCATTATGACCTAGAACAGATGCTACTAGATATATATCGTCGGTTTCTTGATATAGATTAGTACCATAAGTACTTCTTAATTTGTGTGGCGTTATATGTTTTAAAGGTGTTACAATTTTGGCATACTTTTTGACCAGATTTTCAACAGCCCTTACTGATATTCTTTTATTCTGAAGCGATAGGAAAAATGCATTTTCAGAATCAGTCTCTACGTTATCTATGTTCTTTCTTTTGGCCATATATTCACTTAGAGCTTTTGAAACCTCATCGCTAAAATATATAGTAGCTTCTTTGCCGCCTTTTCTTTTAATATTTATTGCTGTATTCTTAAAATCTATATCAGATATATTAATTCCAACACATTCTGAAACCCTTATTCCAGTCCCAAGAAGAAGAGTAATGATAGCAGTATCACGTACTTTGGTTTTTTCGTGAAATTTAAGCATCTTATTAGACAAATCTACACCAGATTCGACAGTATTGATATAGTCAACTACTTCATTGACATCGAGTCTTATTATATCTTTATCACGAAGCTTTGGGAGAGTAACTTTAGATGCTGGATTAGTATTAATCAATCCATTATTATAATAATACTTATAAAAAGAGCGGAGAGTAGCGATTTTTCGCTTTATTCCCTGCGTTGAGTTTATTACGTCTTTACTATTAGGACTCTGGTAGTACTTAAGATATTCCATATATTCTTCAATATCTTGAAAGGTAAGCTTATCTAAATCAGTTAATTCGATTTTCTCGTTTAAAGATGGGTTAGATTCTTTAAGATAATTAAAAAATACATGTAAATCATAAGCATAGGCTATGCGAGTTCTTGAAGTTGTCCGTGGCTCTATACTTCTAAAAAAGTCTTTACAAAATGGTGGGAGACCACTAATTAACTCACGCAGTTTTAAAGTATTCTTTTTTTCTTTTTCATCATAATACATACCATATAACTATTCGCGAAACAATAGTTTAACTAATAGATTATAATAAAAAAAGCTTATTTTGTCAAGTTTTCTTATTGGCTTAACATATCATTCCAGACAATTCTATTGCTATAATGTACATATCCACTTGAATATTCGACAGTTGTATCATATGGTATTTCATATAATTTAATATTTAATGCAGTAAATGTATTATTAAGTTCAGCAGCTAAGCTATTAAACCTTTTTACAAAGTTTTCATCTGCAGCGTCTCTATCATATGTCATTGGTTTTACCTTTACATATATAATTTCGCCGCCTGGGACTAATAAATCACCTAGCATTGCAATTGTTGTAAGTATTGAATCATAGGCCTCATTTGGTACCGTTTTTATCTTGTTTATGCATAATATATTTATAGTATTTACACCCTCAAAAAGTATAATTTTCTTATATTTTTTGTTAATGTGTGGTATCCATTCTTTGATTTTATCATCACAGATTCCGCCATATCCTAATATATCATAACCATAATAATCTATACCATTTTCTAAAGTGCTGCCACAATGGACAACTGCTGAAGCACCAATTATTAATTTATCATTTAGAGGCCTAAATCTTGACCAACCTGTATAGACATTCATTGAGTCCGATATTCCTATATTAGATACAAAATTGTTATAATCAGCATGAAATGTCTCAGACATAGTTTCATATGTTATCTTCTCTAAATCATAAAAATTACTATATGAGTGAACTGATTGTATGTTTAATATAAGCATAGTAATAATTAAGATTATTGACTTAAATATTCTATTATTAAAAGGCTTTTTACTCTTCATTTTCCTTTCTCTCTCTAATTATGAATTTAATCGGTGTACCATTAAATCCAAATGTATCTCTTAATTGATTCTCAAGAAATCTCTGGTATGAAAAATGCATAAGTTCTTTATTATTGACAAATATTACAAAAGTAGGCGGAATTATATCAGTTTGAGTTATGTAATAGATTTTTAATTTCCTACCTTTATCATGAGGCATGTCCTTAATTGATATTGCATTAAGCAAGACCTCATTTAAAGTACCAGTTTTAATTCTAATGGTTTGATTCTGGTGTATAATATCTATTATATTATATAATTCTTCTACTCTTTTACCAGTTTTTGCAGATATAAATGCAGTTTCTGCATATGGCATATAAGAAAACTCTTCTTTTATCTTATTTTTAAATTTATATATTGTTTTATCATCTTTTTCAACTGCATCCCACTTATTGATAGCTAAAATAATTCCTTTGCCTTTATCGTGGGCTAAACCTGCTATTGTAGTATCAGCTTTAGTTATGCCATCTACTCCATCAATCATAATAATTGCTATGTCACATCTATCAATAGCAATTTCAGTTCTAAAATAACTATAAAGTTCTATGTTATCTTTGATTGATGATTTTTTTCTAAGACCTGCTGTATCAATGAATACATATTTATTATTGTTTCTGATAATTTCAGTATCAATAGCATCTCGAGTTGTCCCAGCAATATTAGAAACTATAACTCTATCTTCATTTAAAATTTTATTAATAAGCGAACTTTTACCTGCATTTGGTTTTCCGATTACTGCAATTTTGATTTGATCTAAAGATCTATTATCATCATCAAGATCTTTACTAAAATTAGATGTAATTTCATCAAGTAGATCTCCAACTCCAGATTTATTCGATGCTGATATTGGATAGTTTTTATCAAAGCCAAGTTCATAAAATTCATAAGTGTCTGCAACTTGCTTTACATAATCATCTACTTTATTGACACATAATATAATCTTCTTATTAGTCCTACGAAGCATTGAGGCTATATCTTTATCAACATCAGTTAAACCATCTTTAAGACTTACAACAAATATAATTACGCTTGCAAGATCTATTGCTATATCAACTTGACTTTTAATATGCAAAAATATATCGTCATTAGTATTTAACTCAATGCCGCCAGTATCAATCAATTTAAAGTCAATTCCTTGCCAATTACAATCGGCATATATTCTATCTCGAGTTACACCTGGTTCATCAGATACAATAGATATTTTATTTTCGGCTATATAATTGAAGAGCGTTGATTTTCCTACATTCGGCCTTCCAACAATAGCGACAATATTTTGCTTCATATTATCTAATCACCAATTTTATTTTCAGTGCCATCTATCAATCTTTTTATATTATCTTTATGCCTAATTATACCAGAAAGCCACATCAAAAATATTCCTGGCAATAGCAAGATTCCTATCGGACCATTATTACTATAATAAAACGGATAAAGATTATTATATGAAAGTAGACTAGCACTAACTAATAATACTGTTAAAGCTCCTATTGACCCTACACTAACATATTTTGTTATTTTAGTGATTATTTTATAACATAGAAAAAGCATCATTGAATATGCGATAGAAAAAGAAAATATAGCTCCCATAGTGCAGCTTATACCTTTCCCACCTTTAAAATTAAGAAATATCGGAAAGTTATGACCAATAATACCACCAAGACCAGTATATATAGCAATGTAATTACTATAGAATCTTAATTGATATAATGAATTTTCATCAGCATACTTAAAATTTTTTAATATTACAAAATATACTATTTCGATTATTAATATGGGAATGATAATTTTTAATATATCTAATATAAAAACAATCCTACCATGTGTTTTGCCAAGTGCTCTACCTACATTGGTACTCCCTGGATTGCCAGAACCAAAATGAAGTATATCTACTCCATGAGCTTTGGAATATAGATATGCAATCGGAATACTTCCAAATAAGTAACCAAGGATTATGCATATGAAAATAAGTATTAGCAAATTATTTTGATTTTGATTAAAAAAATGTAATGTTGTTTCCATATTGATAAATAAAAATGGAGCTGGCGAGAATCGAACTCGCGTCCAAAGAAAAATCCACTTTCCTTCTACTATTATAGTCTATTGTTTAAATTTCGAAAACATATCACACATTAGACAAAGCAATATATTTTCTATGCTCTATTACGTATAAAAGTTAGAGCCATCACTTTTACCGTTTCCTGCATATGTGACGTCTACTCCCTATCTACAGGTGAATAGAGGTGGACGTAGCATATTTAAGCTGCTAAAGCTAAACGTCTATTATCGTTTATTATTTAATTGCTCCGTAACGTGGTACGCCTACGAATAGCTTCTAAAGATTCATTTTCCCTGTCGAAACCTTGACAACCCCTTAATTGCCTATAATATACAATTTATATTTTTTTATAAATATAGCATTATTTTAGCATAGTTTAGCATTTTTATCAATAAAAATGGTCGATTTTTATGTCGACCATGATATTAATGATATTGACAATATTAATGCTTTTTATTTATTGGCCATTCGACATATATACTGTCTCTTATGCACATAAATCCTGTTTTCATTTCGTGTTCTGCAATTTTGTCATATTCAACGCAGCATTTTTTAGAACACATCAATAGGTCATTGCCTTTAACTATTTTGCCACTTACTTCTGCTATTGTATTATATTTATATGCTATTCCATCTATCTCTTTATTGCAATTTACACATTTAGGTAGCATTCTTTATTTCCTCTATCTTTTCTTCCCTATCTAATCTATTATAAATATTATTATAATTAGTAGCTCTATCTCTTTCTTGTTCATAGACTTTATTTAGATGTTCTATTGGTTCTACCAAAGCATTTATGAATTCATCTGATAATCCAATTTTCTTTATATTTTTCTTTATATTTTTAACATTTTTAGCCATATTTTATTTGCTTAGTCTGGGGCATTCTCAGGCTTTGGTATCCCATTTAAAATCCATCGGTCAAGCGGTTGTAAAAAGCCATAAGGTGTATTCATTATATTGTCACCAATTACATTATCACTATATCCATCAAGCATAAATGCCAAGTTCCCAAACCACGCTAATTTTGCCTCAGTGCCACCAATATAATATACAGTTACCGATGCTAAGTCGTTGGTGTAGCCTTTCCACCTTAAGAACTGATAAAGTTCATTAGTACATTGTGAGCATTCCTGCTCGTTGTTCCATATTAACTTTGTGTTCAGCCTTATTTTGAGCATTGTTTTATTTGTATCCCATGGATATTCCTGAGCTGAGAAGCCAATATCATTAGTAAATGCTATAGGCTTATATCCTTCTTGATAATATTTGTACCCATAGAAGTCTTTTATATCATTTTCAATGTCACGAAGTCTCTGTGAGAACTGTTGCCCATTTGGTAGTTGCTCCCATGATGTTGCAAAACAACTAAATGATAATGATAAAGTCAGTAGTATTGTTATGAAAATGTATCTTTTCATTTCTTGCTCCTTTCAATCTCTGTGGCACTGCCACTAATCCATTTTATGACTATTTTATGTTTGTAAATTTCTATTAAATCAACTCTTGCTATTATTTTAAATGGATCATATTCGTTAGTTTTACCATCTTTTAAGCTTTCAATATAGGCTTCAATTTTAATTGCTCTACTTTGTTTTGATTCAATTATTTTACTAATCTCATTTATTTCATTTTGTGTCCTTTCTAATCTATTTGAAATATTCGTAAACTTTTTTGTATATTCATTTTGGTTTTGGGGCATTGTCGCATTCTGCATTATAAGTGCATTTATTTCATGTGTAATTTTGTTGAGTGTGTCTTCAAGCTTTTCTTTTTTTATGATTTCCTTAGTAACATTGTTTAATGTTTTTTGTATAAACTTTATGTCATCTATTGTTTGTTTATTAACATCAATGTCGTTAAGAGCACCTATAAGCATTTGTTTTAAATCATTTTCTTTGATTTTAATATCATTATTATCACATTTGTATATTACATTTCTATATTTGTCGTTAGAATGAGTAATTTGTCGTTTCATAATTGACTTACATAATCCACATACCACTTTGTTACGAAGTTCACTATTTATTATTGACGCCTTACCTGATGTTTTGTTTTTTCTAAATTCATTCCTTTTTTCGATTTCTTTTTGGACTAAGAAAAATTCATTTTTATCAATTATTGCCTCATGATTATTTTCAATATAAAATGACTCCTTTTCGCCCCTGTTTAGTATTCTACGATGTGACAAATAATCTGCAGTGTATGTTTTTTGGAGTTTTACATCTCCTATATATTTCTCATTGGTTAATATTCTATGTATAGATTGTTTGGTCCATTTCATGTTCCCTCGACCGGTTTTATAGCCATTGCTTTCTAAATACTGTGCAATCTGCTGCGTTGTATGACCAAGCAAGTATTTGCGGAATATTATTTTAACTACTTCAGCTTGTTTCTTGTTGATAGTTAGTTTTCCGTCTTTTAAATCATACCCAAGAAAAGTACTATAAGGAAGACTAAACTTTCCGCTCTCCATTTTCTTTTTGATGCCCCATAGGGTGTTTTCGCTGATGCTTCTTGATTCTTCCTGTGCAAGTGACCCCATTATGGTTAAGAGAACTTCGCCTTTGTTGTCAAGAGTATAAATATTTTCTTTCTCAAAATAAACCTCGACACCTTTTTCTTTTAGTCTTCTAATATTTGTAAGTGAGTCAACCGTGTTTCTTGCGAATCTGCTAACTGACTTTGTTAAAATCAAGTCAATTTTACCATTCATAGCATCAGTTATCATTTGATTGAAGCCTTGTCTGTGTCTGGTAGTAGTTCCGCTTATACCTTCATCTGCATACATACCTACGAACTCCCAACCATCATGATTCTTTATGTAATTTGTATAATATTCAATCTGAACTTCATATGAGTTTTGTTGCTCATCCTCATCAGTTGAAACTCTGGCATAGCCACAGACTCTTTTTTTGTTTCTCTTAATCTCTGCTACAGAGTTATTGAGTTTGACCTTTGCAGGTATTTTTGTTACCTTTATTCCCATGTATTAAATATTACAATATTTTTGCTTTTTTGTCAAGCATTTATTAAAATTTTATAATTTGTATTTCATCCCCTTTCGCAATGATGCTTTTTATTTTTTGCCTTACAGTATCATCAAATTTTGTGATTCCTGCTTTTTTAAGTGACTTTACAACGCTGTCATAATGAGTGCCATTACCATTGGTGCAGTTATTGTGTTTATCCTTCTCAAGACATCTAAATGTCATAGGCTTTGTTTTAAGAGCCATAATTCCACCACAATCCTTGCACTTTACAAGACTCGTATACCACGAGCCTCTCCTCTTCCAACGGTTAACTCTTTGATTATATGTTTTAAGCAGTTCTTGTACCTTTTCAAATTCTTCTAAACTCACTATTGCTGGATTAGAATCATCGACTCTATACATTGGGAGTTTATCATTTTTTATATTTTTTTTTGTGATAGGGTCTATTGTATATGATTTTTGCAGAAGAGTGTATCCTGCATATCTTTCATTTTGTAATAATTTTTTTATCATCATCCGACTCCACTTAAGGTTGTGGCTTGATGGTATGTTTAAGCTGTTCAGTTTATCAGCAATTCCTACTCTATCATCCCCTGCCATAAAGCTATCAAATATAAACCTTACAACTTTACCTTCTTTTTGGTTTATTTGATACACATCATTCACTACATCATATCCATAGACTTTTTGTTTTCTTATTTTGCCTTTTTCATAACCTTTGCGAATACCCCATTTGATGTTTTCTGATATGCTTTGTGATTCATTTTGTGCGAAGCCTGCGAGAAGGGAAAGCATAAGCTCACCTTCTTTTGATGATGAGTTGAGTCTTTCTTTTTCAAATTGAACTTCTATGTTTAGCTTTTTAAGCATTCTGGTTGTCTGCAGTAGATCGACAGTGTTTCTTGCAAACCTGCTTATTGATTTGGTAAGTATGAGGTCGATTTTATGATTTTTGCAGGCATCAATCATTTCATTAAAGCCAGCTCTCTCTTTAGTACCAGTGCCACTTATACCATTGTCGACATAAATCTTCACAAAGTTCCAATTTGGATTGTTTTGAATCAAATTATTATAATAACTAATTTGCTGTGAAAGTGACGTTATTTGAGATTTTTCTGATGTCGATACTCTTGCATATGCAGCAACATTTAGTTTTTTAGTATTCTTTTTTGCTTCAATTTTATAAAATCTTCTTTCCACTTTTCTTTACATCATTCAAATATCTCTTTATTATTTGAGTAAAAAGTAACCCTTTGGTTATGCAGTTCTTCTCACAAAACTCCGAGAACTCATCATATACTGATTGGTCTAACTGAAATGAGCATTTTTTATATGGCGCTTTATTTCTTGGTCTTCCCATAGTCAATTCCTCCTTGATTTTCTAACATATTACAATAAATCTACTTTTTTGTCAAGCAAAAACTAAACAAAAAAAGTAGGAGGCATTTCTGCCCCCTACCCACCGCAAAGGAAGAAAATGGTCTGGCGCGCCCAACACCAAGCAAACGCCAGCGACTAACCTTCCCAGTAGTATTTGGTAGCACGTGTATCGATGTGAACGAATGATGGGTATGTTCCGACGCCTTTGATGCCTAATGACTTGCAGTAAGTTGCGAGATTTTTTGGAGTCACTCCATCAATTTTTATGTCGGAGGCTCTCCCCTCGATATGAAGTGATGATGTAGCACCATTTATTGATTTATTGTAATCATCTGGTCGATACCCTGATGTTATAATTACTGGTTTTTTGTAGTGAGTTCTAATTAATTGTAAATACTTAACTAAATCATCATCAATTAATAAATGAGTATACCTACCACTATCATACATTGAACGAAGTGGACTATTCCTTGCAATAAACTCCTGAACTTGGAAGTTTACTGATAGCGGTAGATTATAAGCATTTTTGTAATTGTATTTTTTTATTTTGTTATCACTTGTTTCGTCATCTAAATTAAACAATCTATTCTCTGACTCTCTTCTATTTTTTAAGCCTTGCGAAACTACTCCGCCAGCATAAATGTAGAGTAGCATTTTCTCTCCTACATCACTTAGTGTCCTTGTACCGTTGGCTGTGAGTTGATCTATGTTTCCAATATTAAAAGCAAATGAAACGAGTGCATCAAATTGATTTTGAGTATAATCATATTTATATTTTTTAACTTTTGCTTCTGCGTTCTTTATGTCTTCATCCAAGTATTCATTAGCTTTTGCTTCTGATATTGTTTTTGGTAGACCTTTCCCAGTGTGACCATATCCAATGGTTGAAGTGCCAGCACTATCTTTATACAGACTTAGCCTTAACCCCTCGTACTTTTTTATTAGATTTTTTCCATTTTCACTTGTTTTCATTTTGTACTCCTAATTGCAGGGGGTGGAGTCGAACCACCACAATCGAGGCTATGATCCTCGTGAGATTCCGTTTCTCTACCCTGCGACAATGTCAATATATCTCTATGTTTGTTAACCACTGACTTATGTAGTGCCACTCTCCTAATTTATAATTTTGCTTTTTAATGAAGTCGTATGCATCTTTTTGTTTTTCAAAAACTATCATTGCATTGTCTTCATTAAAGTAATGTTCATTATTGAGAGTGATTATAAAAACTTGTCTTTGTTTATTTCTATGCTTGAGGTCTATCAATTGCTGCCATTTCATTATTTTCGTGTGGTGGCTCCTCTGCTGGTGACATTTTATCTATATGCTTATTATCCAAGGTATTTTTAAAGCCTTTATAAATATATCCACCTACTCCTTCGACACCAAACATTCCACCAAATATACCAATTAAGAACTGCCACATTCTTATTTCGTTTTCATTTATGTCTTTTCTAAACATAAAAACTATACAAACGATTATAATTCCAAGAGTGACAAACATACTAAATCCAATAAAGAATGCAATAAAATCAAATTTAGTATTCTCTTTATTCATTGTCTGCATGTTATCAAGCACCGATAAAGCTGTGATATAGGTTATCACTATAAAACAATAACCCAATATCCAAAGCCACACAGTTTTGAGAACTGATATGTCTACGACATTTGGCGTGAAGGTGCAAACTAAACAAACAATGAAAAACAATAAACTAATTGCAATCGCAAGACCATAGTGAATAAAAAGACAAAGTTTCTTCATTCCTATATTTTCAATCCAATATTTAAGTTTATACATTTGATTTATCCTCCGTTATCTCTGTTATAATCTTATTAACTGTTGCATTGGTGGTTTTTGTATGTAGCGATTTTATTTTGTTAACTTGGTCTTGTATTGTGTCATAAATCTTTTGACAATATTCTTTTATTTCATCTTCCGATGGAATTGCAAGTTTTAATGACTTAAAAATTAACTGATAGAGATATAAAACCATCTTTGTGACAAAGTTCATCTTAATCGCACCATCTGCGTTTATATACTTCTCAGCAAGTTTGATTAAAACTTGAACGAATGCAGCAAGCCACTGATTCTTTGTGATAATAATGCCACATAGCATTATTATAATTACTACTCCTGCAAAAATTACAAAACTAATTAATTGACTCATATTTCCTCCTATTTAATTTCTAATTGTTCAACGATTTTTTGTGGATCACTTCCGAGCCCATCGCCTAAACTAAGGTATTTATCCCACATAATATTGAATTGTATTTTTGCGTTGCCATCAATATATCCTTTATCTTTCCATCTTTGAGCTTCATTAAAGCATTGATGATATATTACCTGGATCAATCCTTTATTTTGTATTCGGTTTTCTTCCTTGATTTCTCTTATATCTTCCTTAATTTCTTCTAAGGCTTTTTTTATGTTTGTTCTTTCTTTTTTTTCAATTTCTAAGACTTGGTCCACCATTTTTTTGGCTGCAAAATATATAACGGTTCCAAGGCCTACGATTATAGCTATTGCTGGTGGTGTTAGTCCTAATGCTTTTAATATTTCGTTCATATTAATTCCTTTTTAATTTATTGAACTTGTTGTTGCTTTGTTTCTACGAACTATATAATCTCTTGGATTCCAATCAAAGTTTTCTGATTTGTATCCGTGAAGTTCACTCGCACTTGCTACTTTCGCAATGAGCTCTAATTCACTATTAATATCAAACCAATCTTGCATTTCTTGTTTCCAGTCATTCCACTCTGCCCACGATACAAACTCTCTCGAATCATTGGCCCCACTGCCATCAACCACTGTTCCAAATACCACCTGTGTTGTCAATGTCACAATTATTAATGTTGCAACAATCTTTTTCATATTATTAATATCTCCTAATATGATTTTTGAATTGTTATATCGCTATATGCATTTGAGCCGTGAATATACAAATTATAATAATCAATTATTGTTTGTGTGGCATCTTCAGGGTCAGGTGCTGTATGAGCCTCAATGGTTGCGTCGGTCTCGCCCATTCCAGCACTATGATATATTGGTGTGACAGTTATTGTTCCGTTCCAACCTTTAATATATCTAAGATATGCAACTTCTGATGATTGTATTGATAATTCTGATGATTGTGCATCTTTCTCAATCTCAACTTTACAAAGTCGCCCTTGAGTGTCTACAAGTAAGTTAGAGCCCACTACTTCTATCATTTTATTAAAAATATAACTTTGATAAATAAATGATGTGCTTGGTGCGAGGGTTACTTCTTCAAGTTCATAGAACCTACCAGTTACGGCATTGCCACTTGAATCATAAATTGTGCCTCTATAAGTGTATCCACTACCAGCGGTATATTTTAATACAAACACTTTACTTTGTTGTTGTTGTTGTTGTTGTTGTTGTTGTTGTTGTGGCAGTCCACTTGCATCTATCTCATAATTTAAATTAACCTTAGACACTAATGGCTCGCCATTTTGTTTTACTACTGGAAGTCCATCATCATTAAGTGATTGCTCTGCAACATATATAACTTCTTGCTGATTGGCGTCTTTATAATATGTATTGCTAAAATCATACTGCAAAACACTTCTCAAATTAAAACCACGACCTCTAAAGAATGTAGTTGGATCTACATAATATGTCCCACCAACATCAAAAAATTCTTGTTTTGTTTCTTCTACCGTGTAATATCCTGATGGTCTTGATAATTGTATTCTTGTCTTACTTGGATAACTATAATTCTGTGGTGGCACGGGTAATTTTAATGCAAGTTTTCTATCATTTGTATAATTAACTACTGGACTACTTGGAGATGCCTCAATATTCATAAGGTTCATATCCATAAAAAAGTTTAATTTTCTATTTACGAATGTTAGGTCAGGATTGAGTGTCAAAAGTTCAGACCCTTTTTGTGTGTATTCAATTTTATCTTGTTTTTCATCAACCTCGTCTTTTAATTCTTTACCCATTGCCGCTGAGAGTGACTTTTGGCTATCGTTTGTAGTTAAATTATTTACTATATCACTTTTTTTTACATAATTAGTTAAATCAACTGTTCCAGGTCTTTCTCTCCAGCCTTGCAATTCTGTATATATATAATAATTGCCATTCTCATTGCAATACCACATATCATTGATTTCCATATCAACGATTGCATGTATTTCTGCCAATGTGTCTTTGTCGCCTTTTATTTTAATTGTCCCCTGCGTGAAAGAAACTACAAAATCATATATACCTTTAGCTGTTAAAAGCTTATAACTTTCTACAGACATATCTGAAGGCATTGACGAAAATATTTCACCTGGTTTGAAGCAACTTACGATTATATTTTTAAGAGTGTTATCATCACAATCAAAAGTCACATTCTTATATATCCTTGCTATGTCCTTAAATGTATTTATAAGGTCATTTACAATTATGTCTTGGTCGAGTGTAAGACCTGCTACTTTTCTTGATGTTGATATTTTTTTATCCAATTCAACTTTAACTGCTCGAGCATTTGGATATTTTTCTAAATCCCCACTCTCTAAATCATCAAACGATGTTAATTTATTTGTTTTTTCTTCTCTCTTACCAAGTTCGACCACCACTTCAGCATTTACTGCATTCTGATAAACTGATGAGCCACTTGGTGATTCTGTAGCACTATCACTGATAATTATTTCACTTGATGTCGTAGAGCCTACGGCTTTCTTTTGCCAAGTTCCACTACCAATGTGAATCACTATGTCATCATACCCACTAATTGTTATTCCGCCGATATCAAATGGAAGAACTGCACGGCTATCAATACCAACATAATCTCCGATTATAAGCGGCATTCCACTTGCTCTTGTTGTTGGGAATGCTGTATCAGTATGCATTAAATATCTAACTGGCACCGGGCCATTGCTTTCGATTCCTGTTGGCACTCTCTGCCAAATTCCGTTGGTGCATAATATTTTATCGCCAACTAAGAATTTTATCCCATTCCAAGTTCCAGCAACTGATACTGTATAATACCAGCCATTAGTTCCTGTTCCTTGTGTTATCGTTGGACTATTAAGCGAGGCATCCCATGTGCCTTTATTGACCGCATCGGTTACTTTTGCTTCAGCAATTTTATCATCTGTTTTACTTACTGCCGCACCATATGCACTATTACCATTCATACAAGCCTCCTATCTCTCATACCAGAATCCGTTTATTGCCTCGGCATATTTAGTTATTTTGCCAGTTGAATCATCAAATACTTCAAGCTGTGTTCCGTTTGTTTGTCCTGTAGCTTTTTTACGATTACCATCAGTTTCGAGAGCATTATAATTTGTTAATGATATTGCGAGTGATCCATTGGAAATTGGTATGTACATAATATTAAACACCTCCATTATTGATATTATTTCTTTTAAGTCATAGTTTTTATTATTTATATCAAAGCTAACATCCCCATGTAAATCGATGAGAATATCAATTCCTACCATTAATTATTGCCTCAACTTGATCTGCGACTTCTTGACCATAGATCTTTACTATATCAGCAATTGTCAATGTACCAATAAGCACTTTTGTTGCTAAGAGTTTTAATTTTTTATTGCTCATCTTCATCCTCCAAGATTTCTATCAATAATTCAGTTGCTCTCTTAAGATTCTCAATTTTTGTCTTAATGATTGATGGTTTTTCATAATCAATAGTATTTGCTTCTTCAATTATTGATTCGGTATCAGAATTTTCAAAATCATTTTTTGACACCCTAACAAATGAAACATCATATACAGTACTATCATCTAATTTTACTTCATCACTTACGTGTGTTATGATGTCTATCTGGTCGCCCCAGTCTATGACATCTCCAACATTCCTTTTTGTGCTTTGTGTTTCAGTTATTTTTTGAATTTTCATTTGCCGACTCCTATGTGTTTTGTTTTACCTTTTAAACTGTAATATCGTGAAATATTATGTATTGTTAGTTTATTGAGGTGCTTTTTCCTCTTATAAATTTTTGTAGCTCTTCTTAGTGCCAGTTTGACTTTTGGTCTTAATTTAATTTTATTATTTGTGAATCTGTATCCTACAAAATCTACGAGTTGATTATTTATTGGTTTTAACTCGTATTTGTGAAGTTTTAATTTTAGCTTAATTATTTCATTTTTGATAAATTTATAGATGTTTTTGCAGCTCTCTTTTGTGTCAATTATCACTATGTCATCCATGTATCTTAAATAGTTAGTATGAAATGTCTCTTTGACTTTGTGGTCGAGTTCTGACAAATAGAAGTTTGCAAAATACTGACTTGTATAGTTGCCTATTGGTATACCTTCCTTGAAACTATCGACTATTACATCAAGTAACCATAATAAGT
>ERZ842401.2754-NODE-2754-length-22992-cov-85.264246_pt1 | contig 22992 bp, 17 predicted proteins | sample MGYA00521270_ERZ842401 | MGnify/ENA primary metagenome ERZ842401 (study PRJEB31892, sample SAMEA3878208) | bioreactor metagenome | biome: Moose rumen | place: Sweden | collected 2011-10 | study: EMG produced TPA metagenomics assembly of the PRJEB12797 data set...
TGCAGTAATAGTTCCAGGCACGCAGTGTGCGGACCTCAGCCACATACTGAGCCAGTTTCCCGTCACTCATGCCGATGCTTGCCGCACTCAGTCCCTGCAGGTCGTTCAGCAGCAGGTTAGCCAGTCCGATACCCGTCCATGAGTTGTTCCATGCCTCGCGGATAATCGTCGTCTCGGAAGTCCAGTTGTGCCACGACAACACCGTCTTCATGGCCTCGTCCCATCCCCACAGACCACCATTCCATACGCGCCACGTAATCTGGTCGGCAGGATATTCAGAGAGGTGGAAGAAATTCTCACCGGCCAGTGTCGACGACATCTGACCATAGATGGCTGCCAGGGCACCCTTCACACTCGCCTCGTTCTGGTAGTAGACACCAGCGTCGATGCGGTCGTAGACTTTCTCGTCCAGGTTGGTACATGCCGTCATGCCCATACCCATAGCCATCGCTATAATGCTATATTTTATTGCTTTCATAACTTGATCTGTTCTGTTTTAATTAGTGGAAACGCAGCGTGACACCCAGCGTAAAGTTGGTAGCCTGAGGATAGGCACTGTTAGAGTCGATGCCAGGAGTGATACCCGTAGAAGTGACTATCGAGGGATCATTACCCTTATAGGCCGTCAGCGTGAAGAGGTTCTTGGCAGTCAGGTAGACGCGCAGACTCTCTATCAGTTCACGCTTCTTCGGAACGAAGCTATAGCCCACCGTCACGTTGTCCAGCTTGAAGTAGTTGCCGTTCTCCAAGAAATAGCTGGTGATGATACCACCACTCGAGAACACGTCGGCATCGTCGGTATAAGCCGTGCGCAGAACGTTCTCCGTACCGGCACCCCTCAGTCCCATGCCATACTTGCGCATATTGAAGATCTTGTGGCCGAAGGCACCGCGGAAGAGCGTGCTCAAATCCCAGTTCTTATATCTGAACGAGTTGGTCCACGACAGGAAATGCTTCGGGGCGCCATTGCCTATGTTACGCTTCCATGCCGGGTCGGCACTGGCAGCCGCCTGCGCGTTGCCGTCGTTGTCGTAGACCAGCAGACCGCCATTCTCGTCGACACCCGCATGCTCGTAGCCATAGAACTGACCGATCTTGCCACCCTCCTCCACACGGAAGAAGAACTCGCTGCTGCCAGGTCCCGGCTTCTGATAGAGGTTCAGGTAAGCCATCTGGTACACATCACTCGACAACTTGGTCAGCTTCGTGTCACCCGTACTCCAGTTGATGCCTGTAGTCCACTTCAGGTCCTTCTTAGCCAGCACGTCATAGTCGATGCTAACCTCAAAACCCGTGTTCTTGGTTGTTCCCACATTCACCAGAATGGTGTTGTAGATGAAGGGAGGCTGTGGTGCTGTATAGTTATAGAGCAAGTCCTTCGAACGGCGGTCGAAATACTCCACGCTACCACGCAAGCGGCTGTTCAGCGCCACGAAGTCGATACCGACGTTAAACGCCGTAGACTTCTCCCATGCCAAGTCCGGGTTCGCATTCAGCGACGGCGCATAGCCATTCAGCCACTGGTTGTCGATATAGTACGAGCTGTAAGTGCTGTAGGTAGCCAGCGACTTATAGGCATCAAAGTCAGAACGACCCGTCACACCGTAAGACACGCGAGGCTTCAGACTCTGGAAAAACGCGCCGACAGACTCTGCGAACGGCGTGTTCGTGATTTCCCAAGCCAGCGAACCCGAAGGGAAGCTACCCCACTTAGTGTTCGTACCGAACTTAGTGCTACCCTCACGACGCATGGATGCAGAAGCGAAGATGATATCGTTATAGTTATAGTTCAGGCGTCCGAAGAATCCGATGAGCGTAGACTCCGAAGAGCCAGCCCACAGATTAGCCTTACCATCCTTCAGATAGCTGCCAGAGCCAATGCCGTGATAAGACAGCGCATCATACACAAAGCCCATGTTCTCGTTGCCGCTCTGTTCCCACTTGTTGCGCTCCCAGGAGTAGCCCAAGACAGCCTTCAGCTGATGCTTGCCCATAGTCATCGTGTAGTTGACAAGCCACTCCAAACGGTTAGTCCACCACTTCTGATAATTAATACGAGCCCGACCGGCATAGCCGTTCCAATACGACTCCGACGAAGTCGTCGGCGTATAAAAGTTATCCTTCAGGTCGTTATACTGCAGCGCATAGCTCAGCGACGTGTTCAAGTTGTGCTGCTCAAGTTGCAGGATATTCACCTTCACATCAGCATTTCCCAACAGATAGATGCGATCACCTTGGCTCACATTCTCCCTCAAGTCATTAACGGGATTGTGAACGCCTGTCGGAGAACTGGCCTGGAAGTAAGAGCCGTCAGCATTCTTGACGGGAATGGTAGGATTGGTTGTCAGCGCGGTGTCAAACAATCCGTCATTGCCCCACTCCTCATGCACCTTACGGCCTGACAGAGAGGCATTGAACTGAACATAGTTCTGCAGTACGCGCTGCTCCATCACGAAACGTCCGCCGTACTCCTCGCGGTTGCTGACAATGTCAAGACCATTGCCCTTCTTATAGTTGACGGAGGCTCCGAAGTAGCCGTTCTTGGTAGAACTATCAATAGAGATGTACTGGTTCAGGTTATAGCTGGCTGAACGGGTAATCTCTTTCCACCAATCAGTGTCGGCACCATAGTCTGGACCACGGCGTGAACGACGGTACTCGTCGGTAGAGAGGATATCAGGTTTCCCCTTCTGGAAGTTCAGCGCAATGTAGCTGTCGTAAGTGACGTTGGTGACGCCGGCAGTGCCAGAACCTTTCTTGGTCGTAACCAGGATGACACCATTGGCACCGCGCGTACCATAGATAGCTGCCGAACCGGCATCTTTCAATACGGTGATGGACTCCACATCCTGCGTGGCAATGTTGCGCAGGTCGCCGCCAGCAATACCGTCGATGACAACCAACGGACCATTGGAGGCAGACAGCGAACCGGCACCACGCACCTGGATATCGGTCATGGCATTAGGATTCGCATCAGCTGATGTGGACACGTTCAGACCGGCCACCTTACCGGCTACCAGTGCCATGGGGTCGCTGGCAGCACCTTGGTTGAACTGATCCTTGTTGATCTGCACTACGGAGCTGGAGATTTCCTTCTTAGCCAGCGAACCATAACCCACTACCACGACTTCGTTCAGCTGGGCTACGTCTTCCTTCAGTGTGATGTCCATGCCGTCCTGTGCCTTCACCTCCTGAGGTACGAAGCCTACATAGGTGATGACCAGTGTGGTGCCAGGCTTACACTGAACCTTAAAATTACCGTCAAAGTCGGTGACGGTGCCGCCTTGAGTCCCTTTCACAACGATGCTGGCTCCGATGATATCTTCGCCGGTATCGTCCTTCACATGACCACTAATGGTGGTCTGTGCTGAAATGGTCAAGGTAAAAAGCATGGCCGCTGCCAGAGATAGCATACGGCGGAAAAACACTTTTCTTTGTTCCATTTTTACGATATTTTAAGTTATTAATAAGAGATAATAATTCTCACTTTTTTCATTTTTTCCTTGGCTCAATCCTGACTGCTGCACCACCGCTGCGTGCCAGGTTCAGCATGAGTTCATGCTGACTGGTAACGTCCAACTGACGGATGGTCATCGTATAGGGATTGTGCTCGTAGTCTGCGTCAGGACCGTCCTCATAGATGATAGCACGGTATGACTTGTCGGCATCCAGGAAATCCAGACTGACGCGAAGTGTGCGGGCCTCCTCATTGGTGATGCTGCCGATAAACCAGCAATCGCCGTTTCTTTCCTTGCGGGCTACCGTCACATATTGACCTATCTCACCGTTGGGTACCAGCGTCTTGCTCCATGTCGTAGGACAACTCTCGATGAATGAGAGCGCAGGCTGACCTTCGTAGTTCTCTATGGCATCGGCAGCCATCTGCAACGGGCTGTAGATCACCACAAACTCACCGAGTTGCTTGGCAAGTGTGCTGTGGGGATGCGTTCCTTTCACAACTTCCGAAAAATTGAAGATAGCAGGCGTGAAGTCTGTAGGACCAGCCAGACAACGCGTGAATGGCAGGGTGACGGTATGAGCCGGAGGATTACCACCCCTTCTGTCCCAAGCGTTGTACTCTTGTCCGCGCACACCTTCCTGTGTCATCAGATTGGGCCATGTACGCTGAATGCCGGTAGGCATGGCTGGCTCATGATTGTCAATCATGATGTGGTACTTGGCGGCGGTCTCAATCACCTTGCGGTAGTGGCGGATGCCATACTGCGACTTAGCCAGTTCCTTGCCATCGAACAGTTGGCCTACATAGCCCGTCTTCACGGCACGGATTCCCAACCGACTGAACCAGGCGAAGGCCGAGTCCATCTGTTGCTCAAGCAGACGACTGTTACCCCATGTCTCCGTATGACCGATGAAGCGAACGCCCTTTGAAACTCCATAACGACAGACCTCTTCCATGTCGAAATCGGAATAAGTTTTCAGGTATGAGACTTGCTCTCCCTCGCCCCATCCAGGGTTCCAGCCCTCAGCCAATACGCCACTGAATCCATGACGGGCGGCAAAATCCATATATCGTTTTACGTTTTGTGTGGTTGCACCATGCGTGGGGCCCATCTCCCATGTGTTCTGCTTCTTATGAATGCTCCACCAGATACCGATATAGCGACCAGGCTCTATCCATGAGGTATCTGTAATCTTTGAAGGTTCATTCAAGTTCAGCATCAGTCGTGACATCATCAGTTCACCTGCGGTCTTACCTATTATAATAGTACGCCAGGGGGTTTTCTTCGTTCCCTCGCCATACACCTTTACACCGTTTTGCCAAGGACTTAGTGCCGTCAGCAGTCTGACTGCACCATTCTCAGCCTGTCGCGGAGTCAGGTTGATACTGGCATAATCCTCCAGTGCTGCTTCGTGTATGGCTAAAAACAGGTCAGGCTCATATTCTATAGTTAGCGGCGTGCATACGGTATCCTTCTGGCTAAGTAAATCAGAAGTATAAATGCCTTCGAAATAAGCGGTGCGATTGGTAGGAATTGACCAAGCCTTGGCATCGTGCGCCAAGGTAATCTCGGTCAATTCATCCTGGATAACAAATTTCTCACCTTTTTGATTAGGCAGGATATAACGGAAACCGACTCCATCATCGAATACGCGGAACACGACATCCATGCGTCGGCCATTTTTCTCCTTGAAATTCACCGTCAGTTCGTTATAGTGATTGCGCACGCGCTCATCCTCTCCCCAAGGCTGTACCCAGGTCTCATCCTTCGAATCGCTGTGCTTGCCAGTCATCGTAACGTGATTGCCCAACTGGCTGTCGCCTAACAGGAAGCCGAGGTGCGAAGGGGTTACTAGCATTTTTTCACCATACTTTACCGAGTAGTATGCTTTGCCGGTCTTTACCCCAACAGCTACCGTCACGGTGCCGTTGGGGGAAGTAACCAAGAGTTCCTTTGCCTGAACACTGGCAAAGCAACAACTACAAAATAAAACTACTATACTAACTAACTTCTTATACATATTGAAACATTGTTTAGGTGTTGTTTTCAGTTTCGACTGCAAAAGTAGCGGGTATTTCATGGACAAGCAAGTCGGTCTAACAAAAATCTAAATAATCAAAAACGTAACTTGTTGGTTATTAGAAGCTTTATATATTGATACTATGCTTAAAATCAAAACTTTTGCAAGCCGTATTAAGGCATTTTCGGCTATTTTTGCGGCTTCCTGTTTGGTGGTTTCAATAAAAAAACTACCTTTGTCATCGAATACAAAGACTAAAAGCAGCAAAGCTATGAAACATCTATCGGTCATCCTTTTTACAATGCTAATTATCACGGCATGTGGAAGACAGTCTGCCAACACGGAGACGAGTAGGCTCTACAACACGCTGGACAGTCTGATAGCGCACCATGACGAACTCGTGGCGGCGAAGGAGGCGCAAATCAAGTCGCTTGCCGGTAGCACGCACGGCATAGCACTCACACCAGAACAGGCGTTCGACCTCAATGTGCGTCTTTATGACGAGTACCTCGCTTTTCGCTTCGATTCCGCTTTCCATTACATAGACCTTAATTTAAAAAGCCCCTTGGCTGCCAACGACCCTGAGCGCTATGCCATCAGTGCCATCCGCATGGCACACATCCTCAGCGTGTCGGGTATCTTCAACAATGCCCGACTGCTGCTGCATAGTATCCAATTGACCAAACTGTCTACCGAAACGCGCGTAGCCTATTATAACCAACAGGCCGAGCTAAACCTCTACCGATCGGAGATGGCACAATACACGCCATATTTCATGGATTATATCGACAGTGCACAGTACTATCGGCAACTATTGTTGCAGATTGCTCCCAAAGAGTCGTTCGAATATATGACCAGCCGCGCCAGTTTTACCTGTGAACAAGGTGATGTGGAAGGGGCTATCCGTCAGTATGAGCACTATCTGCCCACGCTAAAGATGGGAGACCGCCGCTATAGTATCGTAGCCAGCACATTAGCCTATTTCTATTGGAAAAGCGGACAGCCTCAACAACAAGAGCATTACTTGCTCCTCTCGGCTATCTGCGACATGCGGGGGGCCATTCTCGAGAACAACGCCTTGCGTGAACTGGCTTCCATCCTAATGGAACGTGGAGAACACCAACGGGCTTACCGATACTTGCAGCGGGCCAGCAACGATGCACAGCAATATGGCAGCAGACTACGCAGCATGCAGGTGGCGCGGATGGCACCAATCATCACCAAAGCCTACGACACCGAACGGGAACTTGCCCAGCAACGCACTAACCGACTCCTGACCATTCTGGCCATTATAGCCCTGTTGCTGGCAGCATCCATACTCTTTACCATCTGGCTGCTACGCAAGCGACGCGTGGCCAACAAAAAAATCAGTCAGATGTACGAGGTGTTGTCGCATCATAACGAACAAATACAAGCTATGAACAACGAGATGAAGGAGGCCAATCGCATCAAGGACGAGTATATAGGGCGATTCCTGGAGCTGTGCAGCGCCTTCATTTATCGAGGGGAAGAGCGTATCAAAAAACTTAACCGACTGGCACGTGAGCATAAGCTGGAAGACCTCTATGCCGAGATCAAAAGCAACACACCCGTTACAGAGGGTATACGCATGTTCCACCAAAACTTCGACACCGCCTTCTTGAATATCTATCCTCACTTTATCAGCGAGGTAAACAGCCTGATGAATGAGGAGAATGCCTTCGAGGTGAGTGAAGACTCGAAGAAACTGACCACCGAACTGCGCGTGCTGGCGCTCATTCGATTGGGTATCACCGATAACCAGAAGATTGCCGACATCCTCCGCTCCAGCCTGACCACCATCTACACCTACCGCTCAAAACTGAAGTCACGGGCTAGAATCAGGGAGACTTTCGAAGATGACATCCAACACATAGCAACCTATTAACGATTTCTGCATCCTATCCCCTTTTCGCATCGGCAGCAGGGGATAAAGATGTAGTCCATTGTCGCCAGTGTGGTGAGAATGCCCTGGCTCTGCAGGGTGCCTGGCATGTCGAAAAAGAGAATGTCGAGCGGTTCCTTGCCAATAAGTAACTCTGCCCGACTTGCGGCATTTACTGGAGTGGCATCCATGATGAGGAATGCTCCCTTGCCTGTCTTTCGGAGTGTTTCACAAAGTTGCGCCTTTAGCCTCTCGTCCTCTTGGATTCGCTGAAGTTCACGGTTGCGTGAGCCGAGGATGCTGTGCTGGGGATGGTCGCAGTCGAGTACGCCCACGTCATAGCCTGCCACGTTGTGCAGATAGTTGGCAAGCACCGTTGTGACGGTGGACTTGCCGATGCCGCCCTTCTGTGAGGAAACGGCGACATAGATTGGTTTCTTTCCTTTGTTCATTTCGTATTCTTTGATTCCTGGGCGACACTCCCATTTCCGGATATATCTGCTTCAAGTCAACTGAAAGCCTGTTCACCACACCACTACCATGCTTGCTCTCCAGCTTCCTTTCATGCAGTAGCATACCAATCTTCCAATGTGTGGTGTTAATGCTTACATTGATATTCTTGGCTATAGTAGCCTTTGAATCCTCAATAACTGCGACAACCTGTCGCAGAATTGCATTGTACTCAGACTCCTGTAATACGATGGTAGTAACAAACTGTTAATTTCCACCTCATAATCAGTTAAGTCGCCTTTACCATAATAGATAGCCCCACTGATTGGGGTCAATCGTGATTGAGCATGGGCATTCATTAACCCCAATACAAATACAAGAAGGAGTGATATGATGACTCTCTTGACTATTTTGGTTCTATAGGAATATCCATGATTTTTTGTTGTCATTTCTTTTATTTTCGTTTATCGGTTTTTCGTGTGCAAATTTAAATAATAATTCACAAAGCAGCAAACTTATTGGCATTTATGTTGCAAAATTAGTCCAGATGCCACAATAGGGAGTTGCCGCACACCACAAGGTTGAGCTCAGCGGATAGCAGGCTTGTAACGGGCCGGATTCTCGCTATGGCAAGCGTTTTTAGGAACGATTAGCGTTAATATTCCAAAATCCGTTAGCAGTTACAGTTTTTTTTCGTAACTTTGCGCCCAAATTTTGAAATTAAGCGATATGAAGAGAAGGTTTTTCGGACTTTTGATGGCCCTGTGGACGGTTGGCCTGCTCTCGGTAAGTGCTCAGACGAGTCTTGCTGGTCGCACCTATCATCATCCCAATATCATGGCCGACATGATGAACGATGCCACTAAGGATTTGGACAAAAAAGTGGCTGAGGCCCGTACCAAGGCTATTGCCGAGGGCGAGAAGAAGAAGGGTCGCAAGCTGACTGCCGAAGAGTTGGCCAAGCTCGACGAGGAAATCAAGAAGAAGATGGACATGGTGGCGGCCATGAAGAAAGGCATGACGATGGCCATTACCGTTGAGTTCAAGGACCAGAAGAATATGGTGATGAAGCAGAAAACGAAAGTCAGCGACGACGCCCTGAAGGCTGCTGGCATTGGCTGGTTAAAGCGCAAGGCCCTGAAGGCTGCTTTGGCTATCGCTCCCTCTTCGGAGAAAGGCACCTATTTCGTCAAGGACAGCTTGGTCATCATGACCGATAAGGACAACGAGAAGGATACCCTGTTCCTCAGCCAGGACGGCAAGTACCTCAAAGGTCGGATGGATAAGAAAATGACCTTCAAACTGACAAGAATAAAATAAAAAAAAACAACATAACGAAAATGGGAAAGATTATACTGACTGGCGACCGCCCTACGGGCAAGCTCCACTTGGGACACTATATCGGTTCGCTGCGTCGTCGCGTGGAGTTGCAGAACGCAGGCGACTATGACAAGATGTTCGTATTCATGGCCGACGTACAGGCCCTCACCGATAATGCCGACAATCCGGAAAAAATTCGTCAGAGCATCGTCAATGTGGCTCTCGACTACCTTGCAGCAGGACTTGACCCTGAGAAGTGTACCTTGTTTATTCAGAGTCAGATACCGGAGTTGGCAGAACTCACTACTTACCTGATGAACCTCGTCAGCGTGAGTCGTGTACAGCGCAACCCAACCGTGAAGACGGAGGTGAAGATGCGCGGTTTCGAGGGTGAGAGCATCCCCTTGGGCTTCTTCTGCTATCCTGTGTCACAGGCTGCCGACATCACCCTTTTCAAGGCAACCACCGTACCTGCTGGCGAGGACCAGGAGCCTATGCTTGAAGTTACGCGCGAGTTGGTGCGCCGTTTCAACCAGATATATGCTCCCGTGTTAGTCGAGCCGAACATCATGCTACCTGAGAATGCCACAGCCCGTCGTCTGCCAGGAACGGACGGCAAGGAGAAGATGTCCAAGTCGCTGGGCAACTGCATCTACCTCTCCGATGATGCCGATACTGTATGGCAGAAGGTACGCTCCATGTACACCGACCCCACCCACATCAATCTGAACGACCCTGGTCATGTGGAGGGCAATGCTGTGTTTACCTATCTCGACGCCTTCTCGCGTCCAGAGCACTTTGCACAGTACTGGCCTGAATACCAGAACTTGGACGAGCTGAAAGACCACTACCGTCGTGGTGGACTGGGCGATATGAAGTGCAAGAAGTTCCTCAACCAGATCCTCAACGAGTTCCTGGAGCCCATGCGCCAGCGTCGCCACGAGTTCGAGCAGGACATCCCCGAGATCTACAACATCCTGCGTCGAGGCACCGAAAAGGCCCGTGAGACCGCTGCACAGACCATGAGTGAGGTACGCCAGGCTATGCAAATCAACTATTTCGACGACGAAGAGCTGATTCGCTCACAGGCTGAGGCTTTCCGCCAGAAGTAACCCGCGAATCGTTAAATACTCAAGGGGATTGCGTCTGTCCAGATGTAATCCCCTTTCTTGTTTTATGGCCAGCGGCGAGGGGGAAGTTGGCTGCAAAGGTACGAGATATCTTAAAAAGACATATAAACGATGGTTTTCTTCTCGCTTATTCGTATCTTTGCAAGAAATAAGGATTATGCAACAGAAAAAAATGAGTAAGAGAATTGTATTGATGATGACGCTGCTGCTGAATGTGGCAGTGATGTTGGGACACCTGTCCCTGATGTTCTTATAAAGGAGAAATAAAATAATAAACAGTTATCAAAGTCGATGTACACGAACGTTATTTTGTTATTTGTTACTTTGTTTCCCCCCGATATTTCTTAGTTTTTGGGGTAAAATGATTAGTCCGAAAGTATTTGCAATTACTCCGAATAAAAATTTAAATACTCCGAAAGAAATTTTAAATACTCCGAAAGAGATTTTAGACCCAACCATTTTTTGTATATATTATTTAGAATAAAACAAATGACTATACCTTTCAATCTTGTCTGAAAGTGATGTCTCTACTGATTAAGAGTTGCGTGCAGCAGTACAAATCAACAACGTAAATATCAAAGTATGTGCAGATATCAACCTCAGCAATAGTACACTCGCCTGTCCCTGATGTTCTTGGATTCTATTAATTTCTGCCATTGTCTAATATAAAATGCACGCCCCCATGATCTACTTTTCCATAGGAAACAATGGACATGATTTTATAAACTGCTGATTTATAGACATTTTAACCTTAATCTATTATTTGTATTTTCCATGACTACCTGATACATCGTAAGAGAAATAGTTGTAACTTTGCATCGAAAATCTACAACTATGCATAAGAAGTCGTTGTACATATTTATTATAGGCGTTCTGCTGATGGCTTGCAGTCAGCAGGACTCCAATTCACAGACGGCAGCAAGTTGTCTGGAGGAAGCTGAGGCTGCTTTGGCTAACGACAGTACCCGTTTGGGCGAGACACTGCTGCGAAAGACCATCCAGTTGGCTGAAGCATCTGAGGATTGGCACACCGATTATATTGCATGCCAGCGGTTGGCAGAGGCTTTATCGCAGAGCAATCCAGGAGAGGCCTTGCGACTGATGAAGCAGGCACTGACCATCTACGAGCAGCATCCTGACGATGAGCTTCGACCGGTCAAAGGACACTTGCAAGGCAAGAACTATGTCATCCTGCTCGACTATGCAGGCACTTTCGCTGCACAAGTAGCTTATATCAACGAGGGACCATTCGACGAAGCACTCGATTTCATCCATCGTGCATACGATATAGCCAAGAAAAGCCAGATGAACGACATGATATGCCAGACACTTACCAGTCTTGCAAACATTGCATGGGCGAAGGAAGACTATCGTCAGGCACTTGACTATGCTCGTCAAGCAGAACTTGTGGCAACTGACGAACTGCGCGCCGGCACGTTACAAGTACTCGCTCGCAGCTACCTCAGCCTCAACATGCTCGATTCGGCAGAAGCCGTCTATAGGAAGATTCATCCTGGTGATGATGTCCATCTGTCATACATCATACAGAGCAACCTCGCCAAGATAGCGCTTCGCCGCTTGGGTGCCACACAGGTGGAGGATAGCGTGGCTGAGGCCTTTGACAAAGTAGAGGACATCTATTATAAGGCACTTGAGCAGAAAGACGAGTATTATCAGGAGACGTTGCGACAGGAAATGGAGAACCAGCAATTGGAGTTCCGTTCAAAGATGTACGCACGTACCTTATTTGTGATTATTATTGCATCGCTCCTTGTCATCTCAGCGATGGTGCTGGTAATTCGTTATAGGATGCAGGCACAGCGCCAAGAGGAGCGGCAGCTCCAGCAGGAGGCAGAACACCAGAAGGCTCAACTGCATCAGACTAACGAAGTGGTAGCATTCCTACAGAACTTCATTCTCGAACGTATGGAGGTAATGAAGAAACTCAACCAGCGCGGCGATTCGCTCATATATCTCAGTCCGCACGAATGGAGCGAGATTGAGCGTACGCTCGATGCCATTGACAACAAACGCTTTACCAATCTTCGCGAGCAGTACCCAAATATGCAGGAAGACGACATCCACCTATGTCTGCTCACGCGTCTGGGCATTAGCAATCGCAACATCGGCAACATCTACTGCATCTCCATCTCTGCCGTTCAGCATCGTAAGCTTAAACTGAAGAAGGACGTGTTTGGAGAAAGTAATCCCGATGTTACGCTGGAGCAAATACTTACCAGATAAAGGAAAAAGTAAAAAGACAAATATGAAAAGAACATTACTACTTATTACATGTATGCTGGTATCATTGACTATGACACCACAGGTGGCCTATCGCCCATTTGTCGAAGACGGTAAGATCTGGAAGGTAGGAGGAAAAGACTCTGGTAATCCAGTGAAATATGTTGCTTACTATTATTTCGATGGCGATACCGTCATCGGTGGAAAGACCTGCAAGCAGATGATGTGCCAGCGGTATTTTAGCCCAGATTGTCCAAATAGTATGTATTATGATTATTGGGCACAATTGCCTTCCCTAAACAAAGTGGGAGCTTGGTACGAAGAGGACAAGAAAGTGTATGTTTGCAGAGAGGGAACACAGGGTATGGAGATGTTGTATGATTTCTCTCTTGAAGCCAACGACACCTTGATTCTCAATAGTTATCAACCTTCTTATATTGTAGGGCCGAAGCAGACTGGAGGATTAAAAGGCTTTAAGGGCGTTTATAGAGATATTATGATTCGTGGCCAAGATAATTACATTACTACTTGGTTGGAAGGTGTCGGAGGTATTGACGGTCCGCTCAGAAATGTATATCCTGAAAATGAAAGTGATCCGCAGTTCCTAATGTCATGTTCAGTTGGTGATGAAGTTATCTACCTCAACGACGAATATCAGGATGGAGCTACACCTGAGAGATTGAACGCACCCAAGCAACGCTTAGACTTTACCCATATCAAAAAGACGAAACCCACAGCACCGAGGAAGAGAAGTGCTGAGCAGCCACTATATGGCGAATACAACGACCAATTGTTAAGCATCAACCTCGATCCACTTGACGAAGCCTACTTGGTACGCGTTATTGGCGAGTCAGGCAAAGCCGTCTATGAGAAAGCTATCAACGCTGGTAACATCGTGGCCCTCAGCATTGATATCTCTGCCTACCCCCAAGGCCGCTATACCGTCACAATAGAGAACAGCCTCGAGTCGTTCACTGGCCAAATCCATGCCCAAACGACAGGAATCATCGACGCTGCGCGTCTAAATAACAATGAACAAATAATAAAGAATAAACTTATCTACAGCCTTCAGGGCCAGCGTCTCAGTCATTTGCAGAAGGGACTGAACATCGTGAATGGACGCAAGGTTCTTGTAAGGTGAGACCAACCTTCGCAAGCAGAACTTACTCTTTGTAAACGAGGAAACAAAGAGTTCAGTACAGCAGGTAAGCTAATTCGCTTGTCTGCTGTCTTTCTTTCCATACCCCTATCAATATTTTTCCATAAACTACCGCCTGTAATTCATCATAACATACTAGATACCAATTATTTACCAAAAAACGTGTTTCCATAGGTAACTAATAGCGTCAATGCAATATTGTCGTAACTTTGCAGACAGTTTTATTTTTAACTCAAACATTGTTTATAGGATATGCAAGAACGTCACAAAAACAGGAAACTCTATTTCCACGAACTGGCCCAGACCAGCCAAAAATTCTTTATTCCATATATCAAGCAGTTCAAACGGCTTGAGCAGGACTGTCGCATACTAGAGATAGGTTGCGGCGACGGCGGCAATCTGCTCCCTTTTGCCCAAATGGGGTGTTACACGTTAGGTGTGGATATCTCTGAAGGGAGAATAGCTGATGCACGGAAGTTCTTTATGGATTGCAAGGCGAAAGGCGACTTCCTTGCGTCGGATATATTCTTACTTGAAGAACTGTATGGCACGTTCGACGTCATCATCTGCCATGATGTGATTGAGCACATCGGTGAAAAAAAGCGTTTTCTTTCGTTACTGCCACAGTTCCTCGCAAAGAATGGCATTGTTTTCATGTCGTTTCCTGCTTGGCAGATGCCTTTCGGTGGACATCAGCAGATATGTAGAAGTAAAATCATCAGTCATCTACCGTTTGTCCATCTCTTTCCAAAAACATTCTTCCGTCTGCTTCTGAAAGCATGTGGAGAGGATGATGTCTGTATAGAAGAATTGATGTCCATAAAGGGAACAAAGACCTCGATAGAGTTATTTGAGCAGATTCTGAAGGACATAGGCGAATTCATCATCACAGACCGAACCCTTTGGCTTATTAATCCCCATTATGAGACTAAATTTGGATTGCATCCTCTGCAATTGCCTAAGTGTTTTGCTATCATTCCGTATGTTCGTAATTTCTTCACCACTTCATGTTTTTATGTGTTGAGAGTCGAGTGTTAACTCCTGCGTTATTCAAAAATACTCAGTAAAAAATGGCGAAATGTTTTGAGGTTTCGCCATTTTTGTATATTTTTGCAACACAATAACTAATAGTACTATGGCAACATTTCTCATTCTCCTGCAATTGGCCATCGTATTGGCAATGATATTCATCGGTGCCAAGAAGGGTGGCATCGGACTGGGCATCTACGGAATGGTGGGCGTATTCATCTTGGTGTTTGTCTTCGGAGAGGAGCCAGGAGCGATTCCCATCGACGTGATGCTCATTATTGTGAGTGTCATCACGGCTTCAGCTGCCCTGCAGGCTGCTGGCGGACTGGACTATATGGTGAATGTGGCGGCACGTTTCCTGAAGAAGCATCCCAGTCACATCACTTTCTACGCTCCACTGGTCACCTGGCTTTTCAGTCTATGCACGGGAACGGCGCACACCTGCTATGCGATGCTGCCTATCATTTCGGAGATTGCGCGCAAAGACAAGGTGCGCCCTGAACGTCCCCTGAGTGTGTCGACGATAGCGGCGTCGTTGGGGTGTACGGGTTCGCCCGTATCGGCTGCTACAGCTGCTATCGTGTCGGAAATGTTGTTGGGCGACAAGGGTATTGGTATGACGGAGATCATGGCGATTACCATTCCGGCCTCCCTCATCGCCATTCTGATAGCGTCGTTGGTGCAGAACTATGTGGGCAAGCCGCTGGAGAAAGATGCGGAATATCAGCGACGAATCCGTGAGGGACTGCTGAATGCGGAAGATGAGACTCGCGACGAGACCATAGCCAACAACCCACAAGCCAAATGGGCCGTGCTGGCATTCATGCTGGGTGTGCTGTTGGTGGTGCTGTTTGGCGTATTCCCAGAATTGCGTCCTTCATTTAACGGTATTCGGCTGGCAATGAATACCACCATCGAGATGGTGATGATGAGCATTGCTGCTCTGATTCTGCTGGTGGGTAAGGCTGATGTGGGCAAGGCGGCTAATAGCAATGTCTTTGCTGCGGGAATGAACGCGATGGTTTCCATCTTTGGTATTGCATGGATGGGCAGTACTTTCTTTGAAGCTCACCACGAGGTGATACTGAGCGGTGTGGATAGCTTCTTTACCAGCTATCCGATGTTGTTTGCCATTCCGTTGTTCCTGTTCAGCATCATGCTTTTCTCGCAGGCCGCCACTGTCAAGACACTCTTCCCCGTTGGATTGGCGCTGGGTGTGCCCCCGATGGTGCTGCTAGTGCTCTTTCCTGCCGTGAACGGCTACTTCTTCTTGCCAAACTATCCTACAGAGGTGGCTGCTATCGGTTTCGACCGTACGGGTACGACGCGCATTGGCAAATATGTGGTGAACCACTCCTTCCAGTTGGCAGGTTTCATCACGACCTTCGTGAGCATCGGCGTGGGCTATCTGTTGATGATGCTTCTTTACTGAATCGGCGACATAAAAAAAATAAGAGCAGCCTCGATAAGCGGGGCTGCTCTTTATTATCATACGACCATTGCGGATTATGCAAACGGATTCTCGGTGGGGTAGAAGTCACCCTTCGGGAAGTTGTAGTCGATCTCGTCAACGGGGATGCCCATGTACTTGAGAACCTCCCACAAGTACTTACCCTGATGACCGAACATAACGGCGCAGTGGTGTGGGTAGTGCTTCTCGATGAGGACGTGACGATAGAAGCGGCTCATGTTCTTGATACCGAAGATACCAATAGAACCGAATGAGCGGGTTGCTACAGGAATAACCTCGCCCTGTGCGATGTAAGCGCGGAGCTTGGTGTCAGCAGTTGACTGCAGACGATAAATAGTAGCCAGACCAGGCAGGATGTCACCTTCCAGTGTACCGTTGGTCACCTCAACAGGCAGAGCGCGAGCCATAATGCGCTGGAAGCACATCTGGCAGTTGCAAACCTTAGAAGAAGCGGTGTTACCACAATGGAAGCCCATGAAGATTTCCTTGTCGGTGTAGCTGTCGCAAGCAAACTTCTTGCCCTTGATGCTCTCCTCGTACATATCATTAGGTACGGTGTTGTTGATGTCGAGCAGCGTTACGGCATCCTGGCTGATGCAGGTTCCGATGTACTCAGACAGAGCGCCATAGATGTCAACCTCGCAAGCTACGGGAATACCGCGAGCAGTCAGACGGCTGTTGACATAGCAGGGAACGAAACCGAACATGGTCTGGAAGGCAGGCCAGCACTTGTTTGCCATAGCGACGAACTGACGAGAACCCTTGTGAGCCTCAATCCAGTCGGTCAGTGTCAGTTCGTACTGTGCGAGCTTAGGAAGCACCTGAGGAATCTTGTTGCCATGACCCAGCTCAGCAGCCATTTCCTTTACTACGTCGTCGATACGTGGGTCGCCCTGGTGCTTCTGGAAAGCCTCGAGCAGGTCAAGCTCTGAGTTCTCCTCAATCTCCACATCGAGATCATACAGAGCACGGATAGGAGCGTTACAAGCCAGGAAGTTGTTAGGACGGGGACCGAAGCTGATGATCTTCAGGTTCTGCAGACCCACGATAGCGCGAGCGATAGGCAGGAACTCGTGAATCATCTCAGCACATTGGGCAGCGTCGCCTACGGGCTCCTCAGGAATGTAAGCGCGGGTCTTGCGCAGCGACAGCGCCTGGCTAGCGTTCAGCATACCGCAGTAAGCATCACCACGACCATCAATCAGGTTGTTCTGAGTCTCCTCAGCAGCAGCGCAGAACATGGTGGGGCCCTGGAACCAGTCGGCAATCATGGTCTCGGAAATCTCGGGACCGAAGTTGCCCAGGTAAACGCAAAGGGCGTTACAACCGGCTTTCTGCACATCGGCCAAAGCCTGCTGAGCGTGGATCTCACTCTCAACGATGCAGATAGGACACTCGTAGATGCCTTCCTTGCCAAACTTCTTTTCATACTCAGCGATAACGGCCTTACGGCGGTTAACAGCCAATGACTCGGGGAAACAGTCGCGGCTAACAGCCACGATACCAATCTTAATTACTGGAACGTTGTTCATTTCGATATTTGTTTAAATTAGTAATGATTCGATTTCAAGCTACAAAGGTAAGACTTTCTTGTCAATGAACCAAATTTTCGGGCATTTGTTTTGTAACAACTACTTTGTGTAGTGTAAATAACGCTCAGAAAGTGGCATTTGTGCAAACTTCCGCCACTCGTAAACACCCTCAGATTTGTCGTCGAGATAGTGCAGGTCGTTCATGTGGGCATAGGCTTCCATCTCGAAGGGGTTGAGCCGGTAGCCGGCATTCTTCAGCCGTTTGCGATAGCGCGAGGCGCAGAGCCAGTACCAGCCGTAGCGCAGATAGAACAGCAGCCACGAATTGTGGGTGGAGCGGGCTTGGTAGAGATGTATCATCTCGTGGTTTTTCAGAGGGCCGAAGCGTTGGTTAAACGCCTCAGCATCTTTTTCGCTATGAGTGATGATGGTTCCGAAAAAGGTGAGTCCGTCGTAGCCCTTGCGAATCCAACGGGGCATCGCTACAGCCCGCATGTCGTCAGTCCGGCAGGGGCGCGGAGCCCGGAACATCATCAATACTATATTCATTAGATCTTATCTAGCCAATTATCAATTGTCAATTATCAATTAGGCCATAGGCCGTCAAAAATTCGTCTTCAGATATGATGGGGATGTTCAGCTCCTTGGCTTTCTTGTTCTTGCCTGAGGTGGAGGTGACATCATTGTTGATCAAATAGGAGGTGGAGCCGCTGACAGCCGAGGCCACCTTACCGCCTTGCGACTCGATATAGGCTTTCAGCTCGTTGCGGTTTTTGTAGTGGTGCACGTCGCCCGTGATGACGAAGGTCAGTCCTTCGCAGCGGTTGCCGGTCGGTGCCAGTTCGGGCGAGGTGACTTGCAGCTTCTCCAGCAGACGGCGATAGCGCGCCAGATTGCCTCCATCGCGGAACCAACAGACAAACTGGGCCGACTTCTCAGGACCGATGCCGTTGACGTGGGCAAACACATCCTGCGGCTCAGCGGGCTGCGAGAAAAGGTCGGCACCCTGCTTGGTCGCTTCGCCCACCAAGTCGCTGAGCGAATAAGCCGAGAGCAGTCGCTTGCAGACATCCAGTCCGCAGAGGGGGATATTCAGAGCATACAGCAATCGGTGGGCCTCCACGTTACGACTCTTTTCGATAGAGCGCATGATGTTAGAAGCCGACTTCTCGCCAAAGCCCTCCATGCGCGACAGGTCGAGGATGTGCTGGCGCAACTCGTAGATATCGGCATACTCGCTGACCCAGCCTAGATTGATGAACTTCGAGAGGGTCTGCTCGGAGATACCGTCGATATTCATGCCCTCCTTCGACACGAAGCGGGCAAACTTCTTCAGTTGCTTGGCAGGACACGCGGCATTCATACAATGGAGCGTCTTGGTGCCACTCTCGCTCTGGCGAATCTTGGCCTCAGCATGACAAACGGGACACTCGTGAGGCACCTCAAAGGCGCCCACACTCTGGGTGACGGCAATCACCTTGGGGATGATCTTGTTGGCCTTGATGACGCTCAGCTGGGTGCCTGGTCCGCCAATGCCCAAGCGCTCGCATTCGCTGATATTGCAGAGCGAGGCACGTTTCACGGTAGTGCCCTCCAACTCAACGGGCTGGAAGATGGCCACAGGCGAGATGGTAGAGGCGGCACATGACCATTCTATCTCTTGCAACACAGTATCTGCGGCTTCGTCTTGCCACTTGAAGGCCAGTCCGGCTCGCGTGGCATGATGGCCGGTAACGGAGCCTGTCTGGGCATATGCCGTGTCGTCGTAGCAGATGACGAGACCATCGACGGGGTAGGGATTCTGTTTCGAGGTGACTTTCTGGGTGAAAGCAGCGATACCACTTTCCACAGCGCTGTCATCAGGATGCTCGAGGAAGAGGCGCTCTACGGTCTTGAAACCTTGCTCGTCGAGCCACGCCATGCGGTCGCCCCAGGAGTTGATGTCCAGCTCGGTATAAACGAGTGTAAAAGGTATCCATTGGATGTGACGCTGGCGCACCTCTTCGGCATCCTTCAGCGTCAACGAACCTGAGGCCAGATTGCGCGGATTGGCATAGTCTTCACCACTCTCCATGAGGAAGCGTTCGAAGTCTTCATAGGAGATGACGGCCTCGCCACGAATAACGATATGACCTTGATAGCCAATTTGTTGCGGAATTCCGTTAATGGCTTTCGAGAGGTGTGTGATATTGGTGCCGATATGCCCGTTACCACGGGTTACCACCTTCTGTAAACGACCTCCATCGTAGGTGACGACGAGGGTCAGTCCGTCGAGTTTCCACGATATCCAGATGGGGCGGTCTTCAGCCCACTTGATGAGTTCTGAGGTCTGCTTGGTCTTGGCCAGCGAGAGGGCAGCAAACTCATGCTCCTCTTTCTGTCCGCTGATGGTGTCTTCCGAAACCTTCTGTGTAGGCGAGTCGGGCAGGGTAGTGCCACTCTCCGTTTCCAGTCGCTTCAGTTCGTCGAAGCGGGCATCCCACTCGTAGTCTGTCATCAGCTCGCTTTGTCCGTTGTAGTAGGTCTCAGAAGCCTCGTTCAACTCGCGGACGAGCTGCTGCATCCGTTGTATAGCTGTTTTTCCTTCCATAACTTTCTAACCTCTAACCTCTAACCTCTAACCTCTAACCACTAACCTCTAACCACTAACCTCTTATAACATTCCCTTTGTAGAGGGTAATTCGTAATGGTAGACATCACGGCGTACCGCCATTTTCAACGCACGGGCCAAGGCCTTGAAGATACCCTCAATTTTATGGTGCTCGTTCTGTCCCTCAGCCTTGATGTTCAGATTCATCTTTGCGGCATCGCTCAGACTCTTGAAGAAGTGGAGGAACATCTCGGTAGGCATCTCGCCAATTTTCTCACGATGGAACTCGGCATCCCAGACCAACCAGGGACGACCTCCGAAGTCGAGGCAGACGGAGCAGAGGCAGTCGTCCATAGGCAAGGCATAGCCATAGCGCTCAATCCCACGCTTGTCGCCCAGCGCACGGAGCAGACATTCGCCCAGCGCCAAAGCGGTATCCTCGATGGTGTGGTGCTCGTCGACGTGCAAGTCGCCCTTTACCTGAATGGTCAAATCCATCATGCCGTGCTTGCCAATCTGCTCCAACATATGGTCGAAGAAGCCTAAGCCCGTCTGAATATCGCAATGACCATTGCCGTCCAGATCTACCTTGATATAAATATTGGTCTCCTTGGTGGTGCGCTGCACCTCGGCTGTGCGCTCGCCTCCGTAGGCAATGGCAGCTACCTGGTCCCAATCGCCAATATGCAAGAATCCGCAACCGATGTTCTCGGCAAACTTGCGGTCAGTCTCGCGATCGCCAATGACATAGCTGTGCTGGATGTCGTACTCGGGATTGTTCATATACTTCTCCACCAATCCCGTATTAGGTTTGCGTGTGGGGGCATTATCCTCAGGGAAATGGGGGTCAATTAAGATATCGTCGAACTCGACACCCTCGCCTTTCAGCGTGTCGAGGATGAAGTTATGCACGGGCCAGAAAGTATCCTCGGGGAAAGCATCGGTGCCCAGCCCGTCCTGATTGCTCACCATCACAAACTCATAGTCAGTATGTTGGCGGAGAAATACCAGATTGCTGATGGCACGAGGTACGAACTGCAGTTTCTCGAAAGCATCAATTTGCTCGTCGGCAGGTTCTCGGATGATGGTACCGTCGCGGTCGATGAAAAGAATCTTCTTCATTGTATGCTTAATTTTTGTTGTTCACGTTCACGTCGCTGAGTCTCGACAGAGCCGTAGGCGTAGTAGGCGACGAACAGCAGGCTCAGCAGGATATATACTTGCAGGAATGCCGCCAACAGCCATGTGCCGGCAGCCAGCCACATGATATAGGAAGGCATGCCCAGCGGGTCGCCCATCAGCGTGCCTGCCTGAGCTTGCAGGCTGGCCGTAGTGAGGATGATGACGGGCAGACTGACGAATAGACAAACAGGGATGAGCACGATGAAGCCTGCCAAGAGGATGAGCAGCGTAAGCAGCCAATGGCGGCCTGCGGCCTTCAGTATTTGCTTCATCGAATGGAACAGGTTCATGCGGAGGCCTGTTGCGCGCCAAATCAATACCATCACCACGATGCTGGCCACAAGGAGCAGGGTAACGATGCCGATGAGCGGCAGGTGCTCCTGGGCGATGAGCCATTTGTACTGGGGGAGTGCCAACATCTGCAGACCAACGGGCAGCAGGTGAGTTGTAAGCAGGGCTCCCATCGCAGCAGCCAGCAGTACAAAGATCAGCGTATAGAGCCATGTGGCCTTGAAGATACGACGGAATGAACCCGTATACAACCGCAGTCCGGCAGTTATCACACCCCTATAACTGCGAGACTTCATGAGTATATCATCTTGTTGTTTTTCCATTTTTTGCTATTATTTTTCCGTTGAGTGTTGCAAAGGTAGGCATTTTTTCGTATCTTTGCACCATCTTTAAAGATAAATTATGAAAATATTGCAATGGGGCTTCATCGGATGCGGTGAGGTGACAGAGATGAAAAGCGGTCCTGCCTTCTCGGAAGTAGAGGGTTCTGGAGTGGTGGCTGTCATGAGTCGTCAGGAGAAGAATGCCCGTAGTTATGCTGAACGACACGGTGTTCCGAAATGGTATACAGATGCCCAGGAGTTGATTGACGATCCTGACGTGAATGCCGTCTATATAGCCACGCCTCCCAGCAGTCATGCTACGTTTGCTATCATGGCGATGAAGGCGGGCAAACCCGTCTATGTAGAGAAGCCCTTAGCGGCTTCCTATGAAGATTGTGCACGTGTCAACCGCGTGAGCGAGGAGACGGGAGTACCCTGTTTTGTGGCATATTATCGTCGTTATCTGCCTTATTTCCAAAAGGTTAAGGATATTGTCGGCCAAGGTGTCATCGGCAAGATCATCAACGTACAGATACGCTTTGCCGTTCCGCCTCGTGAGTTAGACTATAAGAAGAATGGCAACTTGCCTTGGCGATTACAGCCTGATATTGCGGGAGGAGGCTATTTTTACGACTTGGCTCCCCATCAGCTTGACCTGTTGCAGCACTTCTTCGGTGTCATCACCGAGGCTCGCGGCATCTGTGCTAATCGGGGTAAGCTGTATCAGGCAGAAGACTCGGTCAGCGCCTGCTTCGAGTTTGAAAGTGGTCTGCCAGGCAGCGGCTCCTGGTGTTTCGTGGCTCACGACTCGGCTCGTGAAGACCGCATCCAGATAATCGGTGACCAGGGGTCGGTCAGCTTCTCGGTATTCGACTATCAGCCTATCAAGT
>ERZ842401.2755-NODE-2755-length-22992-cov-5.997210_pt1 | contig 22992 bp, 18 predicted proteins | sample MGYA00521270_ERZ842401 | MGnify/ENA primary metagenome ERZ842401 (study PRJEB31892, sample SAMEA3878208) | bioreactor metagenome | biome: Moose rumen | place: Sweden | collected 2011-10 | study: EMG produced TPA metagenomics assembly of the PRJEB12797 data set...
ACAATAGCGCATTGTAGAACTATTGTAGAACAATTGTTTAACTATTGTCGAAATGGCGTGTCGGACAGGGCGGTGGAGCTGTTTGGGGCGGTGGAAGAGGGGAAGGGTGAGGGGCAGGATGGGAGGGGAGGGGAGAAAGGGGAGGGGAGGCAAGTCGGCGGGGAGGGGCATATTTTTGGTGCGGGGAGGGGCTGTGTCGTGTTTTTTTTGTACTTTTGCAGTTGTAATAACACGCAGACCGGGTTGTCCTATGGCCTTGAAGAAGACGGTTAGAATGCTGGTTGTCTGCCTGCTGGCGGCGTTTGGGTCAGTGGCCTGGCCGCAGGAGGCGGCATCGCTGCGCGTGGTGGTCGGCAGCGGAGGCGAGGCCGAAGTGCTGTTCAGCCTGGGTGGCAGTGTGCTGCTGCCCGTCGGCAGCGCCTATGCCGAGGTGGATGCTCCGGGCATGACGGCTGTGGCCGCCCGCGAGGGGCTGCCCGCACTGCCGGTGCTGACCCGCCTGGTGCCGCTGCCGCTTGGCACGGAGTTGAGTGTGGACCGTGTGGAGCCTGACGGCGAGTCGAGGCTCACCCTCGGCCGCGACCGGGTGCTGCTGCCGTGGCAGGGAGCCGCCGTGAAGGGCTGCGAGCCTGCCTATGGGGTGCTGCCCGACAAGGAGGCCTATGGGCAGCAGGGCTTTTGGTCGGCCGGCGACCCCGTGGAGGTGGAGAACCTGGGGGCGATGGGCGAGGTGCAGATGTGGCGCGTGCGCGTCAATCCGGCTGCCTATAGCCCCTCCGCAGGCGAGGTCAGGCTGACCACCGGCCTGCGCGCCACGCTGAAGGTGAAGCGCAAATCGGGGCGCACCTCCGACCCGTCGGCGGCCGGGCGCTACCTGGTGGTGTCGAGACCCGAATTCCGCGAGGGGCTGCAGCCCTTTGTGAGATGGAAACGGCAGGTGGGCTACGAGGTGAAGGAGATATATGTGGACACGTCGCTGTGCGACAGCGTCAGGGCCGCCATTGCCGGAGAGTGGAGGGGCGGAGCCGACCGGTGGCCGCGCTATGTGCTGCTGGTGGGCGATGCAAGGAAGATACAGGCTTTCCGTGGAACCACGGCCCCCACAGGCCTGCTGCCCACCATCACCGACCTCTACTATGTGGAGCACACGGGCGACTATCTGCCCGACGCGCAGCTGGGGCGATGGCCGGTGAACGACAGCGCCGAGCTGCGGGCGGTGGTGGAGAAGACGCTCGCCTACGAGCGGGCGGAGGCCATGGACACCCACCTGCTGAAGCGGGTGATGCTGGTGGCCGGCTATGAACGCTACAACCCTGCGCCCATCACCACCAACGGGCAGGTGAACTATGTGGGGCGCGAACTGAAGCATGCCCGCCCGCAGTTAGACACGCTCTGCTGGCGCAATCCGGCCTCGGAGCACCAGCGCGACGGCATACTGGAGGCGCTGGGCCGCGGCGCCGCCATGCTCAACTACACAGCCCACTGCACCACCGGCGGCTGGACCTCGCCGGCGGTGGGCTTCAGGTCGATCGACACGCTCCCTCTGCGCCAGCCGCTGCTCTATGTGAACAACTGCTGCGAGAGCAACAATTTTGGCGGCACATGCTTCGGCGAGCAGCTGCTGCGCAAGCCCGGCGGTGGAGCCATCGGGGTGGTGGGAGCCACCAATTCCACCCTCTGGGACGAGGACTTCTACTGGTCTGTGGGGCCGAAGATGCCCTTCACGGCCGACCCCCTCTACGACAGCCTGCGCCCGGGAGCCTTCGACTGCTGGCTGGGCCGCGTGGGCGGGGTGGCCACCCAGGGCGAACTGCTGCAGGCGGGCAACCTGGCGGTGTCGGCTTCCGGGTCGCCTTACGACAAGTTCTACTGGGAAATATATAGCCTGCTGGGCGACCCCTCGCTGATGCCCTATGTGGGGGTGCCGCAGGCCATCGAACTGGCGGTGGTGGACACGCCTGCCGTGGGGGCGGTGCAGCTGGCGCTGCGCGGCACCGCAGGAGTGCGTGTGGGAGTGGTGCAGGCCGACAGCCTGCTGGCCACGGGGGTGTTCCCCCCCGATGGACGGCTGACGCTCGGCCTCGGGCAGTCGGTCGACACAGGTGCGCTGGTGCTTACGGCCACAGGCAGCGGCCGTCTGACCAGAGTGGACACGGTGCTCCCGCTGGCAGCCGAGCGCGCCGCAGGCCTCTACAGGGTGCACTATGCCGACAGCCTCCTCAGCTTCACCCTGACCAACCAGGGGCGGCAGCCGTTGCGGAATGTAACGGTGGGCCTGCTGCAGGACAGCGCCGGTTTCGGCGGCGGGGCGGAAATGAGGTCGGGCATGGCCCGTGTGGACAGCCTGGCGGCGGGTGCCAGCGCGAGGCTGGCGCTGGACTGCCGGATGGTGGCTGTGGGACAGGAACCTTTGTGGCGCGGACTCTTGGTGGCGGCCGACACGGCACGGCTTTGCACTCTCGGAGTCGAGCATCGGCTGGCGACGGCATATCCCGAGTGCAGCCTGCGCCTCTGTGGAGCCGACAGCACCGAGGCTTCCACCCTGGAAGCCGGAGGTTCATATCTGCTCCGCACCACGGTGGAGGGAGCCTACGACTCGCTCCGGGTGAGGCTCAGCCCGTTGCCGGCGGCACCTGCAGCGGAGGGACACGGCGAGTGGACCCCCTTCGGAGTGGCAGCCGGAGTGCACCACATGGCAGTGGAGGCCCGTGTGGACTGGGGACACTGGTCGCAGCGCACGGAGGGCTATTTCAGTGTGGGCGGCGACGTGGAAGGCTTCGAGCGCGGCTTCGGATGCTATCCGTGGCAGCAGGGAGGCACACAGCCCTGGGTGGTGGACAGCAGCGTGAGCCGCAGCGGCAGGTTCAGCGTGCGCAGCGGCCCGATAGACTACAGGCAGACATCGGATCTGGTGATTGAACCCACCCTGCCGCAGGCGGGCACTTTGACCTTCTATGCCAGGGCCTCGAGCGAGGAAATGTACGACAAACTGGTGTTCAGTGTCGACGGTGTAAGCCGCGAACAGGCCTGGGGCGAGATGGGATGGACGCGCTACAGGGTGAACCTTGCGGCGGGCCGCCACGTGCTCCGCTGGCGCTATGTGAAAGACGAGACCGGAAGCGAGGGCTCCGACTGTGTGTGGATTGACGATGTGGAGTTTCCTCTGGTGCTGTGGGATTCGGCCTACGGATGCGAAGGAACGGCTCGTCTGAGCCTTGCTCCAGCGGCCGAGACTTCCCGGGCGGCGGTCTATCCCAACCCTGCAGGCAGGCAGGCCTTCGTGGCACTGCAGAACACGGGTGGCGGAGTGCGCCTTGCGCTGACCGACATCTACGGGCGCACACTGATGGAGAAGTATGCGGATGCGGCCTCGGTTGTGCCTATCGACCTGTCGGCGTTCGGTAGAGGTGTCTACCTGCTGAAAATCAGTTTCGACGGAGCTGCCGAGGTGCATAAACTGATAGTGAATTAGACCGGCATGATGAATACTCCCGACACGGCTCTTCTCGCCAGCCCGTTCTATCAGTGGGATACGCCTTACGTGCATCTCGCAGCGGTGCAACATGTGGATACGGCCATTTCGCTGGATTCGATTTTCCCCCTGTGGGAGACGGTGGAGGCAGAGTGCCGCGAGTCGATGTTTGCCGGCCACACGCTCGGCGTGGGCAGCGACGGCCTTGTGGCCAGACCCGACACCTTGGCGCCGGTGTGGCTGTTCGGGATGCTGTTGCTGCTCGCGGGAGGGCATTTCCTCTATTTTTATCTGCGCAAGATGCGTATGCTCCCCCTGCTGAAGGCTCTCTTTTCGCGCAGGGCTATGGAACGGCTGGTGCGCGACAACAACCTGAAAACAAGCCGCCTGCTCTCTATAGCGCTTCTGGTGTCGGCATCGGTGGGAGCTGTGCTTTGGCTTTTGGTGCCGGAGATGGAGGCCAGAGGCATTGGTGGTTGGTTGGCGTTGTGCGGTGTCTTGTTGGCGGCCTACCTGCTGCGCAACGGGGTGTACAGAATGCTGGGCAATGTGTTCGATGGTAAAAACGCGGTGAATATCTGCATCACAAGCAACTATTTCTATCATTTGGCGCTTTCAACAGCCTTGGTGCCGCTGCTTTTTCTGGCGGTCTATCTGCCGGTGGGGGGAGAGGTGGTCGAGAGGGTGATGGCGGGGGCTTTGGCACTATGTTTCCTGCTTCGCTTCTCGCGGGAAGTAAATCTTTTTTTAACATTCTCGCAGAACGTCAGTTTCTATCTTTTTTACTATCTTTGCACCATCGAAACAGTGCCTGTGATAGTATTGGTGAAGCTGTTTTTGTTGCAGTAGATCAGAAAGATGAGAAAATATTAAACCGAGCATGGAAATCAAAAAACTCCTTATTTCGCAACCCGAGCCTGCCGATATAGAGAAGTCGCCCTATAGGAATTTGGTGCAAAATCACAAAGTGGATATAACTTTTTACAAGTTTTTTGAGGTGGTGGGTATCCCCGCATCGGAATTCCGCAAGACCCGTATCCATCTGAAAGACTACACTGCAGTGATATTCAACAGCAAGAATGCCATCGACCACTTCTTCCGCATGATGAAGGAATTGAGGGAGACGGTTGGTGAAGACATGAAGTATTTCTGCACTACCGACAAGATAGCCCTCTATTTGCAGAACTTCATACAATACAGGAAACGCAAGGTGTTCTTCGGCTCCCGCTATTTCATGGATCTGCTGGAGGTGATGGGGAAGCATCGCGACGAGAAGTATCTCTTCCCTTGCTCGGACGAGAAGCAGACCGAGTACACCAAGGCATTGGACAAAGGCAAGTTCAAATACACCCGGGCTCCGATGTACACCCAGGTGCCGCGCGATTTGACGCAGTTCAACATCGATGAATATGATGCCATTGCTCTGTTTTCCCCCATCGGTGTGCGCAGCCTGGTGAAAAGCTTTCCCGACATCAAGGAACGCAAGGTGATGATCGCTGCCTTTGGTTCGTCCACCCATGCTGCGCTCAAGGAATATGGACTTAAGTTGAGCATTGCGGCACCGACGCAGACAGCGCCGTCAATGGCAATGGCTATCGAAAACCACATATTGGGTCGCGAACGTGGGCCGGTGGTGGCTACAAAAGGTGAGCCTGTGCGCCATAGCACGAAGACTGCAACCACAACGGTGGCCAAGAGGGGAAAGCCTGTGATTGCCAACAAGGAGGTCTACAAGCAGCGCATGGAGGAGAAAAAGGCTCAGGCGGCGGCACGCAAGGCTGCCCGGGCGGCAGAGAAAGCCCAGGTCGGCGCGGTGGGTGCAGTGGCATCGACCCCGAAAGCCCAGAAGTAAAGGGGTCGTCCTATGCCCACTTTTGCAAAGGAAGAGCGTCTGTGCAGCCAGAAACTGATTGACCAATTGTATTCTGTCGGAGAAAGGCTGATGGTCTTCCCTTTCAGTGTGCGCTGGATGGTGATACCCGAAAGCAATCGCACAGGGGTAGCGCCCTGCAAAGTGATGATGGTGGTTCCCAAACGCAGGCACAAGCTGGCAGTGGATCGCAACCGTGGGCGTCGGCTGATGCGCGAGTGTTACCGCCTCCAAAAATCCTCGCTGACTGACTACTTGGACACCCGCGGACTGCAAGTCGCGGTGGCGATAGTATATGTCCACAATGAAATCATGCCCTACGAAGCGATGGCATGCAAAATGCACCAACTGCTTCTGCGGCTCAAATCAACATTGGAGCAAAATGAGATCGGTGCTTAAATGGCTGTCGCGCATGGTATCAAAGTTGATGCTGTGGCTGATTTCCTTTTACCGCAACTGCATATCCCCCCTCACGCCCCCCACGTGCCGATTCACGCCCACCTGCTCGCAGTATGCCCAGGAGGCGATAGTAAAATACGGGCCTCTGAAAGGAGGTTGGCTGGCGCTGCGCCGTATCCTCCGCTGCCACCCCTTCGGTGGCAGCGGCTACGACCCCGTGCCTTGACTGCGATGGTTACTGTAACCTTTGCATTTCGGATAGATGTGCCATACTTTGGTTTTGGGGAAGGAACACCAAGATGCACATTTCGCGCTCCTTTTTCTGTTTTTGACCAAAGTGTTGCATTTATGAGTTGAACTTAAGTTGTGTTAAATTTTGCTAAATATACAAATATTACCCGCCGAATGTGAAAAACATTGTATATTTGCAATCGGTTTAGTTGAGGCAAAAACAGTTGACGATGCTGACTAACAGATATATGTGTTGTTGTTCCAATCAATGTTTGGTTGGCTGTGCGTGTTGTTAGAACTCCCGAAGCATTCATTCTATTTCAACAAAGAACATGAGTATGGCCGACCAGCGATGGTTGGCCTTTTTATTTAATAACCTAATATTAATTAATTATGATTTATCAAAATCTTACCGAACTGATTGGTCGCACCCCGATGCTCAAAGTTGAGGGGTTCGAGGGGCAAAAAGCCGAAGTGCTGCTCAAACTGGAATACTTCAATCCTGGTGGTAGCGTGAAAGACCGCATAGCACTGGCCATGATTGAGGATGCCGAGGCCAGCGGACTGTTGAAAGCCGGTGCCACCATTATAGAACCTACTTCGGGCAATACTGGTGTAGGTCTGGCGTGGGTCGGGGCAGCCAAGGGCTACAGTGTAATCCTGACCATGCCTGATACGATGAGCGTTGAGCGCCGCAGCCTGCTGAAAGCACTCGGGGCAAGGCTGGAGCTCACGCCTGGAGCCGAGGGTATGAAAGGTGCCATCCGCCGGGCAGAAGAGTTGAAGGCCGAAATCAGCGGCTCGGTCATCCTGGGCCAATTTGTCAATCCTGCCAATCCTGCCATGCACGAGCGTACAACGGGGCAGGAAGTGTGGAAGGACACCGAAGGCAAAGTGGATGTCTTTGTGGCGGGTGTGGGTACCGGTGGCACCGTCAGTGGCGTAGGTAAAGCCCTGAAAGGATACAAGCCGCAGGTGAAAGTGGTGGCTGTCGAGCCAGCCACGTCTGCAGTGCTTTCCACCGGTGTGGCTGGCAAACACAAGATTCAGGGCATAGGTGCAGGCTTTGTTCCTCAAACTTATAACGCTACCGTAGTGGATCAGATTACTACTGTCAGCGACGAGCAAGCCGTACACGCTTCGCGCATGCTGGCCAAACGCTACGGCCTGCTTGTGGGCATCTCGTCGGGAGCCTCATTCCATGCAGCCCTTGAAGAGGCCCGCAAGCCCGAAAACGAAGGCAAGACGATAGTGGCTCTGCTGCCCGACACTGGCGAGCGCTACCTTTCCACTGTATTGTATAATTTTGAGGAGTATCCTGCATGAGCGAGAGTATAGACCAACAGATTCTCAATGTGGCGCAGGCCTTGTCGCGTCCGTCTGAGGCGGAGGTTCGTATGAACCTCCGCCCCACGGAGGCTCTTCCCTCGACCGAAGCGCTCGAGTGCCTGCTGCGTCTGGTCAGAAGCGTCTTTTTCCCCAGTTTCTTCAGTGAGGATGCCGACATTCCTCACATGCAACGCTATCAAATCGGGGTTGATGTCAGCCGGATTGAGCGCATTTTGCGGCGGCAGGTGGCCAGGGGGTTTGCCTTCAGCGGCGACAAGGAGTGTGCCGATGCTCGCGTGGAGCACATCGTTCTGTCCTTCCTTGCAGCGATGCCTGAAATCAAGCACATGCTGCTGACCGACATTGAGGCTGTTGCCCATCGCGACCCGGCTGTCGGCTACTACAGCGAAGTGGTCTTCTCATATCCCGTGGTTCAGGTGATGCTCCATCACAGGGTGGCCCACAAACTCTGGCAGCTGGGTGTACCCATCATTCCACGCATCATATCCGAGATGGCGCACTCGAAGACCGGCATCGACATCCATCCTGCTGCAACCATTGGCGAGTATTTCGCTATCGACCATGGCACAGGCGTGGTTATTGGCGAAACCACCGTCATCGGTCGCCATGTGATGCTCTATCAAGGTGTAACGCTTGGAGCCAAGGGTTTCAAACTGGATGCCGACGGCCGTCCGCAGAATGTGCCGCGGCACCCCGTCCTTGAGGACAATGTTACGGTCTACTCCAACACCTCAATTCTGGGGCGCGTTACCATAGGCCACGACTCGGTCATTGGGGGCAACGTGTGGATTACCACTGATGTCCCTCCCCACTCGCGTGTGCTTCAAAGCAAGCCCCGCTCGGTCGACACTTTCGAGGCGGGTCTGGGTATCTGACAACAATAAGCGGCGGACAATGGTGCCATATCCTTGTCCGCCGCTTTTCTTATCGCAGTCCGGCCGGTCTCACTTGCGGTCGGCCATATACTGTTCCAGCAGGCGCTGCACATATTTGCCGAACACATCAAACTCGATGTTCACCACTGTGCCCGGCTTGAAGTTGTGGAAGTTGGTAACCTTGTAGGTATAGGGGATGATGGCCACGCTGAACATGCCCGCCTCCGAGTCCACAACCGTCAGGCTTACGCCGTTGATGCTGATGCTCCCCTTGGGCACCGTTATCGAGGGGGCTTTCTGCGGGTCGTACTCAAAGTAGAAGCGCCAGCTGCCGTGGTCGTCGATCACCCGGGTGCACGTGGCGGTCAGGTCCACATGCCCTTGCACGATGTGCCCGTCGAAACGTCCGTCCATGCGCATGGAGCGCTCCACGTTGACCTCGGTGCCCACTTTCCAATGCGAGAGGTTGGTTTTGAGCATGGTTTCGTCCATGGCGGTAACGGTGTACTGCCTGCGGGCCTTGTCCACCTTCACCACCGTCAGGCAGCAGCCGTCGTGGGCCATGCTTTGGTCGATGCCCAGCTCATCGGCAAACGGCACCTCCAGGGTGAAGTGGTAGTTGGTGTTCTCTTTCTCTATTGCAACCACCCGGGCCGTGGTCTCGATGATTCCTGTAAACATAGTCGATGGGTCTTTTCCCTGATAACTCATTTTTCCGTCCGGTATTGTGTGGCCGGCGGCTTTTCCTCGCCGGGGTCGTCCTGCGACTTCCGGCCGGCGCGGCTGCGGGCTTTGCGGTGGCCCGGCCCTTCGGGAAACCATCCTCGCTCTACCCGCTGATGCTGCCGCAGCAGTTCGTGGATTGACCACAGGCAGCTGAATCCTACAACTCCCAGCAGGATGGAAGCCATAGCGGGCACAAACAGCGACCCTCCGATGCAGCCCAGCCCCAGCAGCAGGAATATCCACCAGCATCCTTTCCCCAGCCGGTACTCGGCTCCGATCACTATCGGATGGAACACCCCAATGGCGATGAACACGGCGGCTCCTATAATGATTCCCTGTGTGTCCATCTCGTGTCAGAATATCAGTGTGAGCAGCACCCACAGCCAGTGTGCCGCCACCCCTGCGCACAGCCCGCCCACCGTGTGGGCTCCGATGGCCTTGCCTATGAGTTTGCGGTAGCCCAGGCTGTCGAGCATGGCGGTGTGGGTGCTCAGGTAGCCGCTCCAGCACATGCCCATGGCTGTGAAGACGGCTATGGCGTTGTTGTCGATCAGCCCTTCGGCCACAAACCGCGGCACCAGTCCGATGGCGGCCCCCACGGCCCCGAGGGCGGTGATGGGAAACGCCACCAGCGCCCCGCTGGTGAACCCGAACAGCCAGTTGAACACCACGTTTATCTTGGTGGCCAGCCATGTGATGACCGGCACTCCCTCATAGGCCACGCCTGTGTATTCGCCGCCGGGGTCGGCGGGGCCGAATGTGAGCATCATCACTATGGTGCTGATGCACAGCACACCCGGAATGATGGCCACCCCGATGCCCACGCCGCTCTTTCCGCCGTCGAGCATCGCGTTGAGAAACCGCTGGAACACCGAGCCCTCGCTCTTGAACGAGATGTTCTGCTCCGACCCTTCGGCCTCGCAGGCCGGGCTGTCCATCTCGGGATAGGCTTTCAAAGTGAAGCGTTGCATGAGCCGGGTGCTCACTATGCTCCCTATGACGGCTCCCAGCAGACCCACCAGCGCCCCTTTCCCGAATCCCAGCCCCGTCATGAATGCAATCACCACCAGCCCCATGCCGAAGGCGGTGCCGAAGTTGGTGAGGCTCACCAACTGGTATTTCTTGAAGTAGCGCGCAAAGTTGCCGTCCTTGGCCAGCGAGATGATGGCCGGGTTGTCGCTCAGGAAGGTCATCACGGCTCCCAGCGCCGCCACCCCGGGCAGGTTGTAGAGGGGCTTCATCAGCGGGCGCAGCAGGTTCTCCAGCAGTCGCACCACCCCGAACTCCGTCAGCAGCTTCGACACCGCACCCATCAGCACACAGATGGCCCCCACATGCTCAACACCTTCATGCAGCAGGTGGTAGGCCGTCTGCATGAAGGTGTTGAGCATGTGGGGCAGCGTCATCTTCCATGCCAGCAGGCCGAAGAAGGCGAGAAAAAAGACAAGGAACACCACCGCCTCGAGGCTGCGCGAGGTGGTGAACTTCACTCCCGGCCTGCCTGCGGTGGCCGGGGGAACGGCGGCGCCGTCGTCGGGGGCGCCGCCCTGCGGCTGCGGGTTGTGTCGGGTTTCGTGGTGCCGGAACACTTCCAGCGGGTTGAGCACGAAACTCAACAGGTGGTGCCGGGGTTGCTTATGGTCTTCCATAGTGTGGCGTTTGTGTGCTTATGCTCTCTGGCGGGACGGTCGGCCGCTGCCGCCGGTGCTAATTTTTCTGCAGTAGTCGGGCAAAGTCGATGCCCCAGGTGGCTCCGAGGTTGAATGCCGGGCGGCGGCCGGCCGGGCTGCCGTCGGCCTTGTCGGTCTCCATGCCCGCATAGGCGTGCAGCCTCACGCTCTCCGCCCCTTCAGGGCGGTATTCCGCCCCGACAAAGCCTTTGAAGAAAGCGTGCCCGGCGGGCACCAGCTGGTCGAGCCATTGCGCGGTCTGCAGGTCGACCTCCGACCCGTTGCGCTCGTAGCTGCCCCGGGCCATAAGCGTCAGCCCCCGAGCCACCTTCCAGTCCATCCGCGCCACGAAGCCGAGGTTGCGCCCCCAGTCGTCCCACGCCAGCGCGTGGTGCATCAGGTCGAGGTAGAGGCTCCACCCGCCATAGGTGGCCCGAGTGCCCAGCATGGCAATGTTCACAAAGGTGCCCCGCTGCCGCTCCATCAGGCTGGCCGACCACAGCGTCTGCCAGTGCTCGCCCAGCGTGCCGTTCCACAGCAGGTGGTAGGAGAGCAGCCCCGCGTCCCAGTCCAGCCCCTGCGAGTTGACGTAGGGCGACTGGGCTGCCTGCAGGGTGAAGGTGTGCCGGCTGTCGGCGGTGGTGTAGGCCGCGCTGGCTCCGAGCTGGAAGCAGTAGATGTTGTTCCAATACTCGCCCGGCATATACACGTCGATGGGCGGCGCGTCGTACTCATAGCCCCCCATCGCCAGCGCGTCCTTGCCCAGGCGCAGCCGCAGGCGGGGCGAGGCTTGGTAGCTGACATGGAGGAAGTCTGTGTTGTCGAAGAAGTCTATGCTCCCGGGCTCGGCTTTCAGCCGCTGCCGCAGGTAGTAGCCGAATCTCTGGCCCAGCCTGCCGCCGGCAATCAGGTTGAAATAGCGGCCGTGGACTCCGTAGGCCGCCCCGGCGCCGGGGTGCGCCTCGATGTCGGCGCGCGCTTCGAGCCAAAGTTTCTCTACAGCTCCTCCCGCCAAAGCCTGCGCCTGCAGTGCCCCGTGGGCCGCCGCATAGGCCGCCACCCCCGCTATGATATATCTCAACAGTTTTCTTTTCAGCATCTTGTGTAGTGTCTGATGTCGGTTCAGCGTTTGCAAATATACGAAAAAAACCTCTCTCCGCCCCGCTTCTCTCCGCCTCCGTCCGTTTCCCGGGCTTTGCGGGGCTTCCTGCCGTCTTCCGGTCATCTTTTGCCCCGGCCGAGGCGGGTGGGAAGATGGGCGGACGGTGGAAAGACGATGGGCAGAAGTTGGGCAGAAGATGATGCTGCCACGGTGCTGACAACCAGCCTTTTGCCGACCATCTCCTGCCGAATGTGCATAATGCTGGATGTCAGCAAGATAGCGTTTTCCTGGGGAAGATGTCGCTGTTGGTTCAAAAGATTTGTGTATCTTTGCAAACCCGAAACACACGACACAAGGAAGCATGGAAAAGATACGCAACTTCTGCATCATTGCGCATATCGACCACGGCAAGAGCACCCTGGCCGACCGTATGCTTGAGGCCACGCAGACCGTCTCCGCCCGCGAGATGCAGGACCAGGTGCTCGACGACATGGAGCTGGAGAAAGAGCGCGGCATCACCATCAAGAGCCACGCCATCAGGATGGACTACAAGGGCTATGCACTCAACTTGATCGACACGCCGGGGCATGTGGACTTCAGCTACGAGGTGAGCCGCGCCATAGCCGCCTGCGAAGGAGCGCTGCTGGTGGTGGACGCCACGCAGGGTGTGCAGGCGCAGACTATCTCCAACCTCTATCTGGCATTGGAGAACGACCTGGAGATCATCCCCGTGATGAACAAGATAGACCTCGACAGCGCGATGCCGGAGGAGGTGGCCGACGAGATTGTGGATCTGCTGGGCTGCAGCCACGACGACATTCTGCGCTGCTCGGCCAAGACGGGCATGGGTGTGGCGGAGGTGCTGGATGCCATCGTCAGCCGTGTGCCCGCCCCCAAGGGCGACCCGGCGGCACCGCTGCAGGCGCTGGTGTTCGACTCGGTGTTCAACCCCTTCCGCGGCATCATCAGCTATTTCCGCATCATGAACGGCACGCTGCGCACGGGCGACCGCGTGAAGTTCCACTCCACCGGCCGCGAATACGACGCCGACGAGATCGGCGTGCTGCGCCTGCAGATGGAGCCCCGCAAGGAACTCTCGGCCGGCGATGTGGGCTACATCATCAGCGGCATCAAGTCCTCCAAGGAGGTGCGTGTGGGCGACACCATCACCCATGTGGCGCAGCCCTGCGAGAAGCCCATCGAGGGATTCGAGGCCGTCAAGCCGATGGTCTTTGCCGGGGTCTATCCCGTGGACACCGACGACTACGAGGAGCTGCGCGCCAGTCTCGAGAAGCTGCAGCTCAACGACGCCTCGCTCACCTTCGAGCCCGAGAGCTCGCTGGCTCTCGGCTTCGGCTTCCGCTGCGGTTTCCTCGGTCTGCTGCACATGGAGATTGTGCAGGAGCGGCTGACGCGCGAGTTCAACATGGATGTCATCACCACCGTGCCCAACGTGCAGTACAAGGTGAAGCTCACCAGCGGCAAGGAACTCGACGTCTACAACCCCTCGGGCATGCCCGAGCCGAACAACATAGCCGAGGTCTACGAGCCCTATATACACGCGCAGATCATCACCAAGGCCGACTTCATAGGGCCGGTCATCAAGCTCTGCATGGACAAGCGGGGGCAGCTGAAGAACCAGAACTACCTCACCACCGACCGCATCGAGATCACCTTCGACCTGCCATTGGGCGAGGTGGTGTTCGACTTCTACGACAAGCTCAAGTCCATCTCCAAGGGCTACGCCTCGTTCGACTACTACATCAACGGCTACCAGCCGTCGAAGCTTGTCAAGCTGGAGATACTGCTCAACGGCGACCCGGTCGATGCGCTCTCCACGCTGACCTATGTGGACAACGCCTACCCGATAGGGCGCAAGATGTGCGAGAAGCTGAAGGACCTCATCCCGCGGCAGCAGTTCGACGTGGCCATCCAGGCCGCCATCGGCAGCAAGATCATAGCCCGCGAGACGGTGCGCCAGGTGCGCAAGGACGTTACGGCCAAGTGCTACGGCGGCGACATCACGCGCAAGCGCAAGCTCCTCGAAAAGCAGAAAGAGGGCAAGAAACGCATGCGCCAGGTGGGCAACGTGGAGGTGCCGCAGAGCGCCTTCCTCGCCGTGCTGAAGCTGGATTGACAAGGAATATAACCTTAATAAGCATATAATTATGAAGAACCACATCACATTGTTAGCAGCCCTTCTTGTGGCGTTCAGCCTCAATGCACAGAGCAGCCGGTTTACCAAAATCACCGTGGCCAGCTGGAACATAGGCCACTTCGCCCTCGGCAAGTCGGGCGACACCCAGCTTACGCACGATGCGCTCGAATTCAACAGGCAGGCCTATTGTGCGCTGTTCAACGACCTTGGAGCCGACATTCTGGCGCTGGTGGAGTACAACCCGCTGATGGTCAATGCAGCCGACGGCAAGCCCGCCGTTGAAGCCTACCAGGCCATCCTTTCCAACTACCACAATGCGCAGATAGGGCCCAAGCACAACTACAACTGCAACGCCATCTTCAGCAACGGCATCCGCGTGCTGGCCACCGACACGGTGATGTTCGGCAAGATGGTGCAGACGCGCTACTATCTGGTGTCGACCATGCTTCTGGACGGCGACACCGTGAAGGTGGTGTCCACCCACCTCGACTGGAACCAGGGTCAGAACGGAGCCGCCTACCGTGCCGTGCAGATTCAGGAGCTCATCGAGGCCTTCAAGAACGACAAGTATGTCATCATGTGCGGCGACTGGAACACCGGCAAGTCGTCCGAGTACGACGCATTCCTTCAGGCGGGCTACGCTATGGCCAACCACGGCTATCTGGGCGACATCCGCACCTGTCCCGCAGGAGCTTTTGCCCATGCAAGCCTGGACAACATCATCGTCAAGGGATTCGCGGTCAGCCGTGTCGCCACAATCAACAACCCCCTCTTGAGCGACCATATCCTGATTCAGGCCGACCTCACCAAGCTGCCATAGCATAAGGGTGAGGTGGACGTTTTGGCCGTGGACAGAAGCCTGTGTCGGTCATTCAGTGGCAGTCCGGGTGTGAATGCCGTTACCGCTCGCGTTTCAGTTGTCTCTCGTATCGCACAACCTGTAGGAGGTACCATGCGGCGAGGGCGAGGCTGGTCAGCGCCGAGACGGTGGCGAAGAGGCGGACGGCCAGCAGAAAGTCGGCCGCTGCGATGCCGACGGCGAGAGCAGCGACGCGCAGGATGAGTTGCGCGAGGTGGAAGAGGAACTCGGTGCGCTGGGTGGAGAAGATGTTGGCCACGAACATCAGCGAGTTGGCCGTCAGTGTGAGCCACACCCAGGGGAGCAAAGCCTGCACATAGACGGCGCATCCCTGCCAGCGACTGCCGAAAGCGAAACTGAATACGGGTCCGGCCAGAAACCATGTTGCCAGGCAGAGAGGAAGGGCGATGGCGTTGAGTGCGCCAACGAAGCGCAGCACGGTGCGCAGCAGGGGTCTTTGTTCGCGTACGGCCTCGGCTCCCCGGGCGTAGAGTACCCGTTCGAACACCGAGCAGAGCATGAGTACGGGCTGTCGCGTGAAGGTCAGTGCCAGACCCAGCAGCCCCACCTCGGCGCGGTCAAAATAGACCGCAAGCCAAAGGAACGGCAGGTTGGCCGAGAAGGCGGTAAGGAAGTCTTTGGTGGCCACGTAGAGGGGGAAGTTGCGATGGCGGCGCGCGGCAGTGCGGCGGTCAGAGGCATCGGTAGGCGGCAGGCCGAGGCTGCGCAGGCGGAGACGGTAGACGATGTTGGCCGTTGCCTGTCCGAGCATGGCACCCACCGGCAATCCCGCCGGAGTTATGCCAAGCCAGCCGAGAATTGCTTTCAGTAGTGCCCCGGAAGTGGCGCCCACGTTGTCCGACAAGGCTATCTGTGCATAGCGGTGAAATCGGTTGTAGAGGAAACTGTAGATGCGCGATGTGCCGCAAAAGAAGACCATAGGCGGTATGAGCAGCACCATCCAGCCCAGCTGCACAAAGTTGCCAGGCAGGGAACCGGTGAGCCACAGCGCGAGCGCGGCGGTGAGCAGCACGAGGCACACGATTGTGTTGAGTCGCAAGGCGAAGCGAGCCACGGCGGCGGCCTCGCGGTCGTCGTCGGCTACCACTGTCGCCAGCTCGTACTTGCAGGTGGAGGCGATGACCAGCACTTCAATGTATGAGTAGAATATGTTGAACAGGCCGTAGTCGGCAGGTGAGTAGATACGCGTCAGCAGGAAATAGGCGGCCAGCGAGATGGCCTGTGCCAGCACGTTGCCCCCCATCAGCGTGGCGGTCTCCCTTGCGATGCCTTTCAGTTTCATAGCCCTCCGTGGTATTTGCGCAACACCCATTCGGCTCCGAGCAACAGCAGTATCAGTGCCAGCGCTGCGGGCAGGCTCAATAGCTCGGCGTAGCGTGTGTGGGTGTGGATGGTGGGTTTGATGCGAGAAAGTTCTGCCACAAGGCTGTCTGTCTGCGAAGGATAGAATGTCCGCCCGCCCGAGGCTGCGCTGACGGCACGCAGCAGGGCGTGGTCGGCTGTGAGACGTTGCAACTCAAGGTTGGAGTTTTCGATGGCAAATACTCCCTCGTCGGACAGCCCGTCCGGGGTGGAGGCACGATAGCGGTAGATGCCTTCGGGCAGGTCTGGCAGTTGCAGGCGGTAGCTGCCTCCGTCGCGCAGGAAGGTGTAGTCGGCATTGGTGGAGTCGCCCGAGAGGTGCAGTGCCACTTCGGAACTGTTGGTTGGTTCGTATGTCTCGTTGTAGAGTTGTGCCCGCAGCAGAGGCGGTTCGTCAGCAGTGTAGGTGCGTTGTGCTTCTACGCGCAAGCGACCTTGCTTCTGTTGCGCGGAGATGAAGGCTATCAGCTGTGTCAGGAGTCGGTCGGTGGCCTCGTGGTTGCCGTGCAAGGCGTATTCCGCCAGCCGCCAGCGCCACAGTCCTTCCCCCCAGACAAAGGCGCTGCGCCGTTTGCCCTGTGCGATGGCGGACACCAGGGGTTGGCGTGTGTCGAGTGTGCCGAGGCGGGCAGCAAAGAGGGTCTGTAGTCCTGCCGACATTCTGGCTTCGCCGAAGGTGGCCGCCAATGGAGGCAACTCTCCGATGGTTTCAGCATCGGTAGGCGAGAGGGAAAACAGGCTGAATCCCTCGCGGTACAGGGCCGTTACTTCGTCGGAACGGGATACCTGCGAGGCTATCTCCAGTCCTGTATGCAGGGCGTTGAACCGGGCTATGTCGGTTTGCAGGCCGATGACGTAGAGCGAGGGCAATTCAGAGGCATAGCTGGTGCTGGGGTGTCGGTGTGAAGGTAGATTGTGGAGGATGGCCATCTGGTAGTCTTGTGGAGTGAAGGCTTTGGTGTGCCGTTCTATGTCGTCGGCCATCAACACAGTGGCTTCATAGTTGGGACTGCTCTCAATGGTACGTTTCAGTGCCGCAATGTCTGGGTGAGGGGCGTTGGCAATGATAGCTATTTTGTATCGGGTGTCGATTACATCGACGTAGAAAGTGGCGCTATTGTTGCTCGCCACACGCTCGCCATCATCTACCGAAAGACTGGCTGTGTAGCGGTGCATTCCCGGTGCGTCAGCCTCAAGGGAGAAGCTTTCTTGGACGCTGAAATTGTCGTCGGTGTAGTCTATCGGTCGACTGTAGAGTGTCTGCCCACGGTCGTCTGACACGGTGAGCTGGGCCTGTCGTCCGCCGAGAAGTGTGGCGTTGAGGGTCAACTCCACGGGGATGCGGCTTCCGAGCATGGCAAAGCGGTTGGAGCGAAGGTCGGCAATGGCGGCATCGCGCTGGAGGGTGGTGTCCCCCAAAGCAATGGTGTAGACAGGAATCCCCAGTCGCTCGGCGGTCGCCACAGGACTGCTGCCACGGTTGTAGATGCCGTCGGTGGCCAGCACTACCGCCGCTGCGTCGGGTGGCACGGTGAGCATCCGGCCAAGGTCGGTCAGATGGGTGTTGAGGGTATCGGCTTCCACCTCCATGCGAAAGCGCCCTTTCAGCCGCTCTTGTATGGGGAGGGTGGTGAAAGTGGAATCGGCGCTTACCCTCACCGACAGGGTATGATCCTCCACCAGGGCTATCAGTGGGGGCTGATGCTCGTGAAGAGTCTGTTTCGCCACAGGTGCCAGCAGAAGCATTGCGATTGCCGTTACGGTGATGCATCGCATTGTGGCCATCAGCCACCGCTGACTTGAGCTGAACTTATTCGGAGCGGTGAAATAGAGCACTCCAGCATAGAGCATTCCGGCTAGCAGGCAGAGGGGTAAGAATATCCAGTCTACGTCGAGCATCATAGCCGTGCGGTTGGATTAATCATAGACCAGTGTGCTGAATTTTGAGGGAGAGAAATACTCTTGTGCCACCTGCATCAGTGTGTCGGCTGTGGTGCCGAGGATGTCGGCGTTCATTTCCTCCAGCGTGTCCACATGGTCGAATACGAGCGAAGCTTTGCCGATGCTCTGCATCTCATTCAGACCGTTGTCGTTGTTGATAGTCATCTGCCCGATGAATTGGTGCTGTGCCTGTCGCAACTGCCGGTCGGTCAGTGGTGAGGATGCTATGCGTTCCAGTTCGGCGTGTATCAGTTTCAGAGCCTTTTCCTGTGCTCCCGGGTCCACTCCGGCATAGATATAGAACAACCCTGTGTCGGAGAGCGGCACATACTGCGATTCGATGGTGTAGCAGAATCCGTATCTTTCCCTCACTGCAACGTTGAGGCGCGAGTTCATGGCGGGACCACCGAGAATGTTGTTCAACAGGCTGAAAGCCGTCTTGCTGGTATTGTAGATGCATGGAGCCTCGCATCCCACCAGCAGGTGGGCTTGGTGGACATGGCGGCTGACTGCCTTTTCAAAATGGTTGAATATGGGTTTCTCGCCAGGTATAGCTATGGGGACCGTGTGTTTTTGGTTGCCGAAGTAGCGTTCACACAACTTGACTACCCGTTCGAAGGCAACGTTGCCCACCACGCTGACCACCATGCGCGAGGGGGTGTAGAGCAGTTCGAGGTGTCGGCGCAGCCGTTCGGGGCTGAAGTGCTTCACTGCCCACTTGCTTCCAAGAATGTTGTGGGCCAGTGGATGTCCGGCATAGGCCAGTTCTTCATATTGGTCATAGATGCACTCCGAGGGCGAGTCCTTGTAGCTGTTGATTTCCTCGATCACCACTTCTTTCTCTTTCTCAATTTCCGTTTCGGGGAATGTGCTGTGGAAGAGTATGTCGGCGAATAGTTCCAGACAGCGGGGAAGGTGCTGTGCCAGCGAGGTGGCGTAGACGCATGTCTCCTCTTTGGTGGTGAAAGCGTTGAGTTCCCCGCCGATGCCGTCAATGCGGTTGAGGATGTGCCAAGCCCGCCGACGTTCGGTGCCTTTGAAGAGCGAGTGTTCGATGAAGTGGGCCATGCCCTCGTCTTCGCCCTTGCCCTTATGCTGAGGCTTAAGGATGGCGCTGAGCCCGTCGTGGCGGCTTCCGACGTTGATGTACACTCCCGAATAGGCTACTTGTGAGTTGGTACGGCGAAAAATTATCTTGAGGCCGTTGGCCAGTGTGTGATACTCATACATAACTGCAATAATAACACAAAATAGCCTTTGGTATTGTGTCTGTCGTCTGTCGTGGGATGTATCTGCGGCTACTGGAGCGTTCTATCTCCCGCCGATGCTGAAGCAATAAGTCCCCTGCGACACCTTAACCGTAGTGCTCCCGTTGTCAGTGGTCAAACCAAGAATACCTTTTCCTGGCTTCAACTTGCGGCCGCTCTCTTTGATGAAGCCGTGCCTGGCAGGCAGAAAAATGGAGGCAGTGCTTCCCACAGGCACCTCAACTTCCAGCCTTTCGAGTTTCCCGTTCCTGCACGTAACATTTGAGGCTACTTTGCCTTGCGGCGAAAGGATGGCGTAGTGGACGCTGTCGAGTCCTTCGGCAGGAAAGGGGCGTATGTTGAAGTGGCGGTAGCCTGCACCCTCAGTTGTGGCATTCACCCCGGCAAGGCATCGAGAAAGCCATGTCAGGCCGCCGCCGAACATCGGATGGTTCCGGCTGTCCTGTCCGTTCCAATTTTCCCACATCGTTGTGGCTCCTTGGCGAATCCAATACCCATAGCTGGGGAAGTCCTCTTTCAGTATGGCCTCCATGGCCACATCGTGCAGCCCGTGGAGGGAGAGTGTTTCAAAAAAGAATTTGGTGGCAATAAACCCCGTGTTGATATGCCCCCCATGCTTCTGGAGGATTTCTTGTCGCAGGGTGGCCGCAACGTCGGCTTCTCTGTCGGCGGGAGCCCCCATCCATAGCGCCAGTACATTGGGGCCGAAATCGCCATAGCTTCGGGTCTCCTCGTTGTAGAATTTCCTGTGGAAGGCCTCTTTTGCACTTTCAGCTACGGTATGGTAGAATGCGTAATCCGCAGCCTCATCCAGCACCTTGGCGGCCATCGCCGTGTTTTCGGCGCAAAGCCAGAGATAGAATGTGTGCACAATCTCGTCGTCAGGCTTTCCGTAAGGAGGCACCCAGTCTCCCAGGTTGAACCAGTAGCAGGGCTTCCCGCTCTCTTCGTTCAGCTTCTGTTGGTGCATGGTGCCTTCGGGTGTGAGCCAGGTGAGCATGTGCTGCACTTGCCTCTTCATTGGCACATAGCTTTCGCGAAGCATCAGAGTGTCGCCGTACTGCACGAAATATTCCCAGGGGATGACGTTCATGGCGGCACCCCATGCCACCCCGCCTCCGCATCCGGGCTGCCAGGGTGCCCCGTTGGGCACATATCCGCTCTCCGGGTTCTGGGCATCACGCATATCGCGCACCCATTTCTGGTAGAAGGCGGCGGCATCGAAGTTGAGCATTACCATTGCCGCGGCAATCTGCCCGTCGCCGGTATAGGGGCTGCGCTCACGGTGGGGGCAATCGCTTGCAACGCAGCCGTGCATGTTGTCCAACTGCGTGCGCTGCCAAATGCGGTTGATGGTGTTCAACAGGGTGTTGCTTGTGTGGAATTCCGAATTGACGCGCACATCGGTATTTACCGCCTCGGCCTGGATTTGGCTGGCATCCAGGCTTTCCATGCCGCTCACCACCACCTTCGAGAATACATACCATGTGAAACGTGGGGCATAGCTCTCATGGTCGTCGCCTTTGAGGATATATTCTTCTTTGCCCACGGGCGACTCGCAGACATACTTCACTCTGACTGTGCGCCCCGCTTCACCATGCATATCCGTAAGGCGGACCCAGCCCGATATTTCTTTCTCAAACTCCACCTCGTAGTCGCCGTTCCCGTCTTTTGTTATTTTGAGGGGCTGCAGCACCTCGCAGATGCGGTCGGTGGGCGAGGTGTGGGCTGTCAGCTTCCCAATGGGGGGTGTGGCCATCGCCACCGGCTTCCATCCGCTTTCGTCGCAGCCGGCCTCCGCCCACTGCGGGGTCTCCAGCCGTGCATCATATATCTCACCGTCATACACGCCGGTCATGGTGATGGGGGAGGGCTTGGTGAGCCACGTGCCGTCAGTGGCAATCACCTCCTTTGTGCCATCATCATAGGTTACCTCGAGCTGACACAGGAAGCACGGCACCCCGAAGGAGCGCACCCAGTGGGACGAACACCGGTAGAAGCCGTCGCCAAGCATGGCACCCACGGCGTTGTCGCCCGTTTGCAGCATGGCCGTAATGTCGTAGGAGAGATAGAGCACGCGGTAGGCAGAGAACTTGGCATCGAGAGCCAAGGGGCCTTTGTCCAGGTCGGGCCGTGTGGTGTAGTTCGTGAAATTGGGCACCAGATAGTCTTCGCCGACGCGCCGCCCGTTGAGGTACAATTCAAAGTATCCCCCGGCGGTAACATAGGCCTTGGCTTTGCTCACCTTCCTGTTCAGCCGGAACGCTTTTCTGAACAGCGGAGTGCCGGCCTGCTGGTCGGAGGCTATCCACCGGGCTTTCCAGTCGCCGGGTTCAAGCAGCCCCATGCCCCAATGGCCAGTCTCGCTCCACTGCGACGCTTTCCCCGACTTGTTCCATGTCTGCACCTTCCAGTAGCAGTCGTCGCCCGAGCGCAGGGTTCTCCCCCCGTAGGGGATCAGGGTCGATTGCCCCGACGGCTTTCGGCCGCTGTCCCACAGGTCGTAGTCGCCTTGCGCCAGTTTCTCCGCCGTCGAGGCTGCCACAATGCGGTAGGCCGTCTGGCGTTCGCCGCGCACGCTTGAATCCTGCACTTCGTTAATCCACGACAGGCGCGGCCTGGGGCTGTCCACCGTCGAGGGGTCTTTCATGTGTTCCACCGTGAGGTGTCCGACGGTCAGCTGCGCCTGTCCGCCCAGGCAGGCAATGAGCACCATAGCGGCGCACGCTGCGGTTTTCTTGAGTGCAATATTCCCCATGTGTTGCTGTTTTTGCAGGCCTGTTGCGTGGCAATGAGTGTACTGTCGGCCGCCGTCCGTGTGGCGGTGTATCAGAAGCCAGAAGCCCCGAAAGGGACTTCTGGCTTGGTGTGGTGCAGGCCGAAGAGCCTGCCTGCTTTCGGTTAGAGTGTCTGGACGGCTTCGATCAGGCCCTTGCCGATTTCGATAGCCTCCTCGTTCTGCGGAATGAGGTTCCAGTGGCGCTGGGGCAGCGAGTGCTCAAGGCCTTCGTGGATGTACTTGGGCTCCACGATGGGTTTGAGCTTGAGGAAGCCGCCGAGCACCACCATGTTGAACACCTTGCTGATGCCGAGTTCCTGGGCCTTGGCCGTGGCGGCAATCTTGTAGATGTTGATGTCCTTGCGGGTGGGCTCGTGGGTGATGCCGTTGGGGTCGTAGATCAGCAGTCCGCCGGGCTTCACGCTGGCCTCAAACTTGTCCAGACTCTGCTGGTTGAGGATGATGGCCGTGTCAAACTGGTTGATGATGGGCGAGCTGATGCGCTCGTCGCTGATGATGACGCTGACGTTGGCCGTGCCACCGCGCATCTCGGGGCCGTAGCTGGGCATCCAGCTGACCTCTTTGTCCTGCATGACGCCGGAATAGGCAAGTATCTTGCCCATAGAGAGGACACCCTGTCCACCGAAACCGGCTATTATTATTTCTTCAGTCATTGTTTCTTTGTTTTTGGGTCGGACTCGTCGGACTTGTCATACTGGTCCGAGGGGTCTGACAATTGTTATTGCATTACAGTTAACGGGTGATCCAGTACCAGACGGTTGGCGTCGATGCCTTCGGCAATCTTGCCGTCGACTTTGATGTCGCCGATAGGATAGTTGGGCATCATGTTGTCCTCCATCCACTTGTTGGCGGCCACGGGGGTCATCTTCCAGCCGCTGTTGCAGTTGG
>ERZ842401.2756-NODE-2756-length-22991-cov-7.899111_pt1 | contig 22991 bp, 14 predicted proteins | sample MGYA00521270_ERZ842401 | MGnify/ENA primary metagenome ERZ842401 (study PRJEB31892, sample SAMEA3878208) | bioreactor metagenome | biome: Moose rumen | place: Sweden | collected 2011-10 | study: EMG produced TPA metagenomics assembly of the PRJEB12797 data set...
TCTCCGCAGAGAAACATTTGTCTGCAAAGAGTATGCGGGCGATCTTGCCCTGCGGTGGAGACGATGAGATGATTGTTTAGTGCCGTATAGGAGTAGCATGTTATGGCTCAGAGTGTTTTTCGCGCAAATCAGGTAACAGCAAAGGATGACAAGGTTGTCCTTAAACTTACCCGTGAGTTTGCACCCCCTGTAGAAGAGGTTGAAGAAGAAGTCCCTGAATATACAGGACCCACTGCCGACGATTTGCGCCGTGAGGCTGAGGCGTTTAAGGCTCAGTGGGAATCCGAAAAGGCCGACATGCTTTCAAAGGCACAGGAGTCTGCTGATGCGGTTGTCCGTAAAGCGGAAGAAGCTGCCTTTGGAATTGTAAAGAAGCAGACCGACCAGGCACAGGTTATAAAAAATGATGCGGAAAAAGAAGCCGCTTCCATAGTTGCAGAGGCGGAAGAAAAGGCACGCAAAATTATAAGCGACGCTCAGGTAGAGGCCAATTCCGTTTTGCAAAAGGCTCAGGACGACGGATTTAAGACAGGACGGGAATCAGGCTATAGCGAAGGATACAGCGAAGCTGAACGGCTTGTTGGTCGCCTGCATTCTATGGTTGAAGCCGTAAGTGCAAAGCGTCAGGAAATTCTAGATTCCACAGAACAGCAGATTGTAGAGCTCGTGCTTCTTATGACTCGCAAAGTTGTTAAAATCATGAGCGAAAATCAGAAGAGCGTAATTCTTGCAAATGTTGTGCAGGCTCTTAAGAAAGTTCGCGGTCGTGGAGATGTAATCCTTCATGTAAATCTTGCGGATGTAAAGCTTACCACTGAGCACATAAAAGATTTTATCCGCGAAGTTGAAAGCGTAAAGTCAATCACTGTTGTGGAAGACAGTTCTGTAGAAAAGGGTGGCTGCATTGTTGAAACCGACTTTGGCGCAATCGATGCACGCATTTCTAGCCAGCTTGCAGAACTTGAGTCAAAGATTCTGGAAGTTGCTCCAATAAAGACTGTAAACAAATCAGACATTCTTTCATCAGAGTCTTAAGGGAGGAGTTTATGTCTCTCTTTGATAAGTACTTCAAGAATGTTGAAAATGTAGAGCCAATAAAGTATACAGGTCAGGTTACCGCAGTAAAGGGACTGATGATAGAAAGTCTTGGTCCCCGTTCAATCGTAGGCGAAATATGCACGATAAAAGTGTCAAGCTCTGGTACTGAACTTCTTGCCGAGGTTGTGGGACTTAACGGCACAAGTGTAAGTCTTATGCCCTTTGGTGACACGAAGGGAATAGAAGTTGGCGACAAGGTTATTGGTAGCGGTCATGCCCTTGAAGTTGGAGTAGGCGAAGAACTTCTTGGACGCGTAATAGATGCCACAGGAAAACCTTTCGACGGTAAGGGCGAAATTGTTCCTTCTACATACTATCCAGCTTTGGCATCTCCTCCCAATCCTCTTACAAGGCTCCCTGTAGACAGGCGAGTTGTAACAGGCGTGCGAGCAATAGACTCTCTCCTTACTGTGGGAAAAGGTCAGCGCATGGGAATCTTTGCAGGAAGTGGTGTGGGTAAGAGTACCCTCATTTCCATGATTGCAAGAAACACAAATGCAGACATAAATGTTATTGCCCTTATTGGCGAACGAAACCGAGAGGTTATGGACTTTATAAATCGTGACTTGGGTGAAGAAGGATTAAAGCGTTCCGTCATAATAGTTGCTACAAGCGATCAGCCTTCCATTTCTCGTCTTAGGGCCGCCTATGTTGCAACAGCGGTTGCGGAATACTTTAGGGATCAGGGTAAGGATGTAATGTTCCTCTTTGATAATGTAACACGATTTGCTCATGCTCAGAGGGAAATAGGACTTTCCAACGGGGAGCCTCCAGCACAGAGGGGTTATCCTCCCAGCGTGTTTGACATGCTTCCAAAACTTCTTGAACGAACCGGTAACAGTGACAGGGGAACCATAACTGCCTTTTATGCCGTCCTTATGGATGGAGATGACATAGACGAACCTGTAACTGACAAGGTAAGAGGAATTCTTGACGGACACATTTTCCTTAACCGCAGACTTGCTTCCCGTCAGCATTATCCTGCAATAGATGTGCTTGGAAGCATAAGCCGTCTTTCTAAACGGGTTACTGGCAAGCAGACTCTTTCGGCATGTACAACAGTTCGCCGCTGGATGGCAACCTACGCAGAGCAGGAAGAAATGATTGTAGCCGGAGTTTACCAGAAGGGAAATTCTGCCGCAGTAGACGAAGCCATAGAAAGGCACGATGCTGTGGAAGATTTTTTGTGTCAGGAAGAATACGATCCCTGTCCCATAGAAGACACTCTGCAAAAACTGTCGGAACTTTCAGGCATTGAAATTCCAGAAGAAGAATATGCGGAGCAGCCGGGGCTTTACCGTAAGACGACGGCTCAAATGGCTAGCGAAAATAAAGAAGACGCTGAATGAAGAAATTTTCTTTTTCCATGCAGAAAATCCTTGACCTTAGGGAATTTGAACAGAAGGAAGCAGAAGCGGAACTTGGCAAGGCCAATGCAGAAGTTGCTCGTATTCAGAGGGAACTGGAGGCGGTTGCAAAATCCAGAGCCTCGGTTACAAAGGACTGCGACAGTTGTCTGGAAAATTTTTCCTTTTATGCTCAGACCGAAAAATACTTTATCTTCCTTGAGCAAAAGCAGGAGTCTCTTCTTAAAGAACTTGCTCAGGCGGAACTTGTTGCCGAAGAAAAAAGGGCAGTGGTAAGAAAGGCAATGCAGAATGTAAAGGTTCTTGAAAAACTTAAGGAAAACAAATTTGCCCAGTGGAAAAAAGACAGGCTTCAGGAAGAAGAACTTGCGGTAGACGATGTAGTGTCTGCCGCTTATAATTAGTCTTTCATTTTTTTTGCGGCACCTTGCGCTTACTCTTGTTTGTAAGCGCGGATAAAAACTTATCGGGTGCCGCCCAAATCCACATCAGTATTTAAATGCGGAACCTCCAATAAATTCTCTTATGATTGACTGGTCAGGAACAGCAGTTGCAGGAATCGTAGAGAAGTAGCTAAGGAAGTTGAGCATTCTGCTTGCTTCTGCATATTCTTTTTGCAGTGGTGTAACGCACCGTAAAAGGGGATCTGCATATACCTTAAGGACAGGAATCTCGTAGTCCAGTGCGGTGTTCAGCATTACATCGGCATTGTTCTGGAAGGGGAAGATGTGTTTTTTTTCGCCTTCCTGCACATTGTCCCACATGGCAATGGTGTCTGCGGCACTTTTACCCCTAAAGTGGGCATCCCTAACTATTCGTCTTATGAGGCGGTTGTCGCTTGTGGCAATGCGGTTATGGTCGTCTAGGTTAAGTTGTGTGAGTGCCGAAAGGTAAATCTTAAACTTACGCTTGGGGTCAATAAGGGGAGTGAGCTTGTCGTTAAGTCCGTGTATTCCCTCCATAACAAGAATGTCGTTTTCTGCAAGGGTCATAGTGTTACCCTTGTAGTAGCGTGAGCCTGAGTGGAAGTCGTAGCTTGGAATTTCCACAGACTTTCCTTCAAACATGTCCAAAAGGTTTTTGTTCAGAAGTTCAATGTCCAGTGCCTCAAGACATTCGTAGTCGTAGTTTCCGTTTGCGTCTTTGGGAGTCTGTTCCCTGCCCACATAGTAGCAGTCAAGGCTGATTACCTTTGGATTGTATCCCAGTGCCTCAAGCTGAAGGGCAAGCTTTTTGCTTGTAGTGGTTTTTCCTGAAGAAGAGGGGCCTGCAATCAGTACAACACGGGCTTCTGGGCGTTCGTGAATTTTGTCGGCAATCTCTGCAATGCGCTTTACCTGCAAGGTTTCGGTAATGTTAATAAAGTGATTTACCTTGCGGTCGTGGATAAGCTGATTGAGTGATGATGCCGAGGTAACATCCTGTGCCCGTCCCCATTCCTTGTACTGCTTGTAGATTTCAAAAAGTTTTGGCTGGTCTACAAAGGGTGCCAGTTCTTCTGGTGTATGGTGAGAGGGGAACCTAAGCAGAAATCCCTCGTGGTAGGGAAGCAGATCAAATGTCTTTAGTATTCCAGTTGAGCTTACCAAAGGTTCCACATAGAGATCTGCAAATTCTTCAAGGACATTTATCTTTATTTTTGAAGGTGAGCGATAGTTAAGCTGTTTTCGGGTTTCTACAAGTCCCAGCTTTTCAAAAAGTTCGCAGGCTTCCATGTAGGAAATGTGGGTTGCGTCAATGGGCAGGTCCTCTTCTACAAGTTTCTGCATTTCTGACTGAAGATTTTCTATTTGTGTGGCGGTAAGAAGATCTCCATCTATGGTGTAGTAATATCCGTGTCCCAGACTGTGTCCTACAAGGAGTCTTCGTCCTGGAAACAGCCGATGGGCAGCGGTTGCAAGCAGAAAGCAGAGGGATCTTCGGTAAATGGCAGCGCCTTCTTTAGAGTCTGCGTATACAGGCTCAACTTTTGCCGAAACATTTATAATTGAGTGCAGGGAACAGAGTTCATTGTTTACAAGGACTGCAATGGCTTTTTTTGCACCGTCAGAAAAATGAGACAGCAGCGTTATTGGCCTAATTTCGTCCTGAACCGTAATGGTAGAGTTGTCTGGAAATGTAATTGTAATGTTCTTCATGTTTAAAATTATAAACCCTGTTTGGGGAATTTGCAAACGGAAAATGTGTTTTGAAAAAGGGGAAAATCTGCTCGGTACTGGATTTGAACCAGTGGCTTCCACCGTGTGAAGGTGGCACTCTACCGCTGAGTTAACCGAGCTAGAATGCTGAGTTTGAGTATACAGCACAAAAAAATCGGTGTCAAGTTTACTTGCCTTGCAGAAAAAATCCCCCTTGAGGAATATCGTTTTTTTCTATATATTAACCTCATGCTAAAGAATATGCGTAACATAGGCATTATGGCTCACATTGATGCCGGAAAGACAACCACTACTGAACGAATCCTTTATTACTCTGGAAAGATTCATAAAATCGGCGAGATTGATGACGGTGCCGCTACAATGGACTTTATGCAGCAGGAGCAGGAGAGGGGAATCACCATTGCATCTGCCGCAATTACAACTGAGTGGAAGGGCCATCAGATTAACATTATAGACACTCCGGGCCATGTGGATTTTACTGCAGAAGTTGAGCGAAGTCTTCGCGTGCTAGACGGTGCCGTTGCAGTAATCTGTGCGGTAGGCTGGGTTCAGCCTCAGACAGAAACCGTATGGAAGCAGGCCGATGAATTTTCTGTTCCTAGAATTTGTTTTGTAAACAAGATGGACAGGGTAGGTGCTGACTTTTTTGGCGCCATGAATGATGTTCACGAAAAGTTCAAGTGCGAAGTTGTTCCCCTTACTGTTCCTTGCGGACAAGGCGGAGACTTTGACGGAGTAATTGACTTACTTACCATGAAGGAAATCCACTGGGATGCGGAAACTGAAGGCGAAAAATATACTGCCTCTGACATTTCGGAAAAATATGCTTCTCTTGCGGCTGAATGGCACGACAAAATGCTTGATGTAGTCTGCTCTAGCGATGACGAACTTGCGGAACTTTATCTTGACGGAAAGGAAATCCCCGTGGAAAGGCTTAAGTCTGCAATTAGAACTGCAGTCCTTAACCGTACTTTTGTTCCCTTCTTCTGCGGTTCGAGTAGACATAATCAGGGCGTGCAGTGCCTTATGGACGGAATTGTAGACTATCTTCCTTCTCCAGATGAGGTTCCTGCAGCACAGGGGCTTCACCTTAAAAAGAGGGATGAAACCGAAAGCATTTCAGTACCCTGTGACCCTCAGAGCAAGATGCCCCTTGGACTTGTATTTAAAATCACCTATGACCGAGAGGCAGGCATGCTGTGCTATGTGCGCATGTATTCCGGAAAAATTACAACAGGTAGTCAGGTGTACAATGTGGCAAAGAAAAAAAGGGAAAGAGTTAACCGCATTCTTAGGGTGAATGCAAACCACATGGAACAGATGGACAGTGTAAGTGCAGGTGACATTGCAGTATTTGTGGGACTAAAACTTGCCCAGACGGGAGACACTGTGGGAAGCGAGGGAATGCCCGTCCTTCTTGAAAACCTTTCATTCCCGGAGCCTGTAATTTCCATTGCCATAGAACCTGAAACTTTAAGCGACCGTGAAAAACTTGTTCAGACTTTGGATATCTTAAGCCATGAGGATCCTACATTTACTCACCGCGACGATGAGGAAACTGGTCAGATTGTCATAAGCGGAATGGGAGAACTCCACCTTGATGTTCTTGTTACCCGAATAAGGGATGACTTTAAGGTGCAGTGTAGGGTAGGAGCACCCCAGGTTACATACAGGGAAGCTGTTACTTCTTCTGCGGAATATACCGAAGAGTATAGCCGTGTTCTTGCAGGAAAAGAAAATGCGGCAACACTTACCCTTAAGGCGGAACCAAGAGAAACTGGAAGTGGCAATGCTTATGTCTGCGCCTACCGCAATGCCGAAATCCCCGAAGAATTTTTTGATGCCGTAAAGCAGAGCATAGAAAGCTGTTTTGCAGGTGGAATAAAATTTGGCTATCCTTGTACGGACACTCTTATTACCCTTACCGACCTAAAGTACAACGAGGCAACTGCAACAACTTTTGCCTATGAAGCGGCTGGTGCCGAAGCCTTTGACAAGGTGTGTTCCGCTGCAAACCCAGAACTTCTTGAACCTGTTATGGCTGTAGACATTGTGTGTCCTGCAGAATTTGTTGGGGATGCAATGAGCCAAGTTACCCAGCGTGGCGGAATGATTACCAGTATGGAAGAAAAACCTGGAGCAAGCGTGGTCCACTGTCAGGCACCAATGGCAAAGATGTTCGGATTTTCCACCACCCTCCGTTCCGTTACTCAGGGCAGGGCTACATTCAGCATGGAATTCTCCCACTTCCAGAAAAAGAACTAGGGGGCAAAAATGGACTTCCTTGGAAAAAAAAGCGTTACCTTTCTTCTTGTTCTTCTTGCGGGATTTTCTCTTGCTTTTTCCCAGAACATACTTTCGGAAGTGGAGCAGGGAAAATTTTCTTTAGAAAGACCATGGTTTGAACACGGACTTTCCCAGTCTGTTTTTGCGGCAGGAACGGCAAATACGGGTACTTCCTTTGAACCCTATTCCTATGCCCTGCAGGGAGGCTACAACATTGAAGCCTCAACATTTTCTGCAACTGCTGCCCTTCAACTTGCAAAGGAAACTGTTCAACTTACTTCCCAAGGAGTTTGGTATCCGGTGCATTTTGGACTTTTGCGCGTGGGGCTTGGTGGCGGATTCAATCTGTTTTTTGACAGCACTTATGCCTTTGAGTTTAATCTTTTTCCGGGAGCTTATCTTGAATTTAGACCCAAAAGTTGGTTTATGTTTTCAACCCACATAAACTATCTGCTTAAGGTTAGGGCCATTTATTCCGTTGTAGACCAAATTGGAGCGCTTTGCAACAGCACTGCGGCCCTTGGACTTAGGGCAACATTTTTTGTTCCCGGCGGATTTGCATTTTATATAGGCGGAGATTCCTGTGAACTCTTTAGGCACATGATTCTTGGAGTTCCCACATTTACACTGGGTGCATCCTACAGCCTTGAAAAACTTTACTTTCTCCTAGAGATAAATGTTCGCTACATAGATTTCTTTACCGCCTCCGCCACTTACGAAGGAACGGAAATTCGTGCTCTTGTGGGGTACAGACTATGAAGTTAAAATCCTTTTTTGCATGTTTTTTTCTTGCGTCACTTAGTGCATTTTTATGCGGATGTGACTACAACATTCAGGAAGCTCTCTTTAGGGACAACTCCGTAGAAAACCGAGTTACCGCACTTTCTGACAACATAATTCCCTCGGATAAGTTGCCCTCGACTTTTAAGACGACAGATAAAATAAAGGTTGCGATTATAACAGATGTTCACTTTGGCGTGCAGGGTAAGGATTCAGTGAATCAGAAATTTCTTGACTGGATTGCAGACTCTTCCAACAACATTGACTTCTGTATTTGTCTTGGAGATGTGGCAGAACATGGCGCCGAAGACGAGTACAAAACCTATGCCTCTTATGTTGACCAAATTAAGACTGCCTTAGGTGGTTCTCCTGTATTCAGCGTAGTGGGAAACCACGACCTCTTTTCTAGCGGATGGTCCTACTGGAAGCAGTATGTAAACAAAGACTTAGGACTAAAGACTTCCTTTTACAAATTTTCTTTAGGCGGTTACGAATGGTACTTTCTGGATACTGCAAGCGGTACCATGGGAAGAAGCCAGTTCAAGGCCTTTAAGGAAGACATAGAGTCAGAATTAAAGCCAAAACTTGTCTTTAGCCATTATCCCATTTATTCTGACGGTGCAAATCTTGCAAACTACTTTACCCTCCAGAACTCCATGGAAACAAGCCGGATTATTGATGCCTGTGCAAGAAACGGAGTTCAACTTTTTGCTTCGGGACATACCCACCGCTGGGCAAGCAAGAATTTTGGCAGATTTTGGGAAGTAAATTTTACTGGATTCCGCTCAAGGCAGGACTGGGGCTACATAGAAATTGATACTGTAAATAAAACTGTGTCGGCATACAAAAGCGATGGAACAAAACTGAACTAAGTTGCCGATTTTGCAAAATGTGAGTATATTGGATATATGAAAGATACGAATTCAGACGAACAGAATGATATACTTCCTGCGGAACAGATGCTGCCCAACAAGCTCTTCCTTATTCCCATTGCAGGGCGTCCTATTTTTCCGGGAATTTTTACTCCCCTCATGATTGGCAATAACAATGTGGATGATGCAAAGGTCATAGAGGAAGCCTACGAAGGTGACGGTTTTATTGGAATAGTCATGCTCAAGGATGCTGTTGAAAAGCCTTCCCTTAAAGATGTGTATTCCGTGGGAACTGTTGCAAGAATCATAAAGAAAATAAATCTTCCCGAGGGTGGAATAAATGTCTTTGTTTCCACACTGCAACGCTTTAAAGTACGAAAGAGCCTTAACGCCTCCAATCCCATGGTTGCGGCGGTAGAGTATCTGGAAGACGAGGAAGCCGACACTTTTGAAGTAAAGGCACTGACTCGCGCCCTTGTAAGCGAAATGAAGGAAGTAAGCGAAAACAATCCCCTCTTTTCCGAAGAAATGCGCCTTAACATGGTGAACATAGATCAGCCTGGAAAAATTGCGGATTTTATTGCTTCAATACTGAACATAGACAAGACTGAGCAGCAGAAAATTCTTGAAACTCCAAATGTCCGTCAGCGCATGGAACAGGTTCTTGTCTTTATAAAAAAGGAACAGGAAATCCTTCGGGTGCAGAAAAAAATTCAGAATGAACTTAACGAAAAGGTTGAAAAAAATCAGCGTGACTATTTTCTGCGTGAAGAACTTAAAAGCATTCAGGAAGAACTGGGCATTGCCTCTGATTCAAAGTCTAGCGACTATCAGAAGTTCAAGGCAAAAATCGACTCCTTTAACTTTGAGGGCGAGGTAAAAGAAACCGTTTATTCCGAACTGGAAAAATTTAAACTTCTGGATCCTCACGACAGCGAATATGTGGTACTCAGAAATTATCTTGAACTTGTTACTCTGCTTCCTTGGAATGACCCTGTGGTGGAAAACTTTTCCCTTTCCGAGGCAAAGAAAATTCTTGAGCAGGATCATTACGGTTTGGACGATGTAAAAAAGCGAATCATGGAATATCTTGCCGTTAAGAAACTTAAGCAGGACAGCAAGGGTTCTGTTCTTATTCTTGTAGGTCCTCCTGGAGTGGGAAAGACTAGCATAGGCAGGTCCATTGCAAGAACAATGGGTAAGAAGTTTTACAGGTTTTCTGTTGGTGGAGAGCATGATGCTGCAAACATTAAGGGGCATCGCCGAACTTACATAGGCGCTCTTCCTGGACGCATTATTGAAGGTCTAAAAATTACAAAGAGCAAGTCTCCCGTCTTTATGATTGACGAAGTTGACAAGATGAATGCTAGCGCACAGGGAGACCCGGCTGCAGCCCTGCTTGAAGTTATGGACCCTGAGCAAAATGTGGCATTCCGCGACACCTATTTGGATTTGCCCTTTGATGTAAGCAATGTCTTCTTTATACTTACAGCAAACACCTTGGATACAATTCCGCGACCCCTTCTTGACCGTGCAGAAATTATAGAACTTTCTGGCTACATTGATCAGGAAAAAATAGAGATAGCAAAGAGTTACCTTGTTCCCAAAAATCTTGAAAAAAACGGACTTGGTAAGAATCAGGTAAAGTACACAAAAAAGGCACTTGCCCTTATTGCTTCCGAATATGCCCGAGAGGCTGGAGTGCGCAACTTTGAAAAGTGCATTGACAAGGTAAACCGAAAGCTTATTCGAGAAAAAATTGACGCTTACGAGGCGGAACACGGAGACTTGGATCTAGACAAGACTGATATGCGCAAGGTGTTTGCAAAGCAGAAGTTTGTCATAGACGAAAAGGAAATCCGCGACTATTTGGGTAAGCCTGTGTTTGACGAAAGTCAGATAAAGAAGGCCGATGTTCCTGGAACTGCAATAGGCCTTGCATGGACAAGCATGGGAGGAGACACACTTCTTCTTGAAAGCATTGCCCTGCCGTCGGAAAAAGGTGGGCTACAGCTTACTGGACAGCTGGGTGATGTAATGAAGGAAAGCGCCCAGATAGCCATGAGTTTTGTGCGCCGCTATGCAGTTGAGCATGGCCTTAAGGACAGCGAATGGTTTGAAAAGCATACAATCCACCTGCACTTTCCCGAGGGGGCAACTCCAAAGGACGGACCTTCCGCAGGCATTACCATTGTAACCGCCCTTATGTCTCTTCTTATGAACAAAAAAATGAAGCCAAACATTGCCATGACGGGAGAACTTTCCCTTACTGGTCAGGTTATGCCCATTGGAGGACTTAGGGAAAAAACGGTTGCCGCTAAGAGAAATAAAATCAAGACGATTATTTTTCCAAAGGCAAACGAGCGAGATTTGGAAGAAATTCCAGAACTGGTAAAGCAGGGGCTTAACTTTGTTCCCGTAACCCGTGCAGAAGAGGTTATAGATTTTGTCTTCTGACATTTGTGCCGTTATCTTTGACATGGATGGCGTCCTCTTTGACAGCGAAAAAATAAGTCGCATGATGTGGATTAAGGCTGGTGCCGAGTTTAATGTGCCTGATGTTCTTGAGGCAGAACTATGCGTCATTGGCAGAAGCTTTGCAGATACCTGTCAGTTTCTTAGGGAGCGGTACGGAGAAAACTTTCCTGCAGTAGAATTTAGAACCAGATGCTCTGAACTTTTTCATGAATATGTTTCTAAAAACGGAATGCCCCTTCTTCCCCATGCAAAGGAAATTCTTGAATACCTTAGCCAAAAGGGATATCCCCTTGCACTGGCTTCTTCTACAAGGCGGGTTGTAGTAGACCGTGAGCTGGAAAACGCAGGACTTACCCCTTACTTTAAAACCGTAACATGCGGAGACGAGGTTCCTCATTCCAAGCCTGAGCCAGACATTTACCTTAAGGCCTGTGCCTCTTTAGGATTTGCGCCAAAAAATTGTGCCGCTGTTGAGGACAGCCCCAACGGAATACGCTCTGCATATTGGGCCGGCATGAAGTGCATTATGGTGCCGGATCAGGTTCAGCCCGACGAAGAACTTAAGTGCCTTTTGTGGAAGTGCTGTCCCTCCCTTGCTCAACTGGAAGAATTCCTCTAGACTGATTCCGTGCCGCAGACTGGTCGGCAGGGAGCCTTTTATGCAAATTTATGCCCAGAAAAACATTCTTGTAGTTCAGCGTGGAAGCGATCGGCTTTTTATACAGAGCTGGGGAAAAAACGCCCTTAGGGTAAGGATGACAAAAGAGCCTGTTATGGACGCAAACGACTGGGCCCTTTGCGAATCGTGTCCAAAGCCCAGGGCAAAAATCAGCATATGGGAAAAAGACATTACCGAACCTTGGTACCGGGGAAGTGACAAATCTTTTGCAAAGGAAGCAAGCATTACCAACGGAAACATTACCTGCAAAGTAAGCTTTGAAGGATGGCTTTCCTTTTACAATCAGGATGGAGACCTTCTTACCGCAGAGTACTGGCGAACCCGTGATAGAATAGACCGTTACGCAGTTCCACTCCGTGTAGAGGGCAGGGAACTGAAGCCTCTTGTTGGAACAAGTGACTATAAGCTTACCGCCCGCTTTGAAGCTTTTGACGACGAGCATATTTTTGGCATGGGCGTATATCAGGACGGATGCTTTGACAGAAAGGGTAGTGTAATGGAACTTGCCCATAGAAACAGTCAGACCAGCGTGCCTTTTTTTGTTTCCACCCGTGGCTACGGATTTTTATGGAACAACCCTGCAGTAGGAAGTGCTGTATTTGCGGCAAACAAAACTGAATGGACTTCTCTAAGCTGCAAAAAAATGGACTACTGGATTTGCGCAGGAGACAGTCCCGCCCAGATTGAAGAGCAGTATTCCTCAGTTACAGGACGCACTCCCATGATGCCAGAATATGGAATGGGCTTCTGGCAGTGCAAGCTCCGTTACAGGACTCAGGAAGAAGTGCTTTCTGTTGCCCGTGAATACAAAAAGAGGGGAGTACCCCTTGATGTAATCGTTATAGACTTTTTTCACTGGTCAAGGCAGGGAGAATTTAAATTTGACAAAAGGTGCTTTCCCAATCCCGAGGCAATGATAAAAGAACTTGATTCCATGGGAATAAAGGTTTGTGTAAGCGTATGGCCCACCATAGACCAGAAGGCTTCTACATTCGGCGAAATGGCAGACCGTGGCTATCTTGTAAGTGCGGACAGGGGAAGCGGAATCCACATGGACTGGCTAGGCAACACGGTGTTTTTTGACGCTACAAATCCCAGTGCTCAGGATTTTGTTTGGAAGGAATGCAAAAAAAATTATTACGACAAGGGTGTGCGCATTTTCTGGCTTGACGAGGCCGAACCTGAATATGGTCCCTACGACTGGGATCTTTACCGCTACCATGCAGGACCTGTGTTGCAGTGTGCCAACATCTATCCGCTAAAATATGCAGAAGGTTTTGCCCGAGGACTTTCTGCTGCAGGTGAAAAGGAAAAGATGAGCCTTGTTCGTTCCGCTTGGGCAGGAAGCCAGAAGTTCGGAGTGCTTACATGGACAGGAGACATTCATTCCGACTGGCGTGCATTTAGGGAGCAGCTACAGACTGGACTTAACATGAGCATGGCAGGCATTCCCTGGTGGACAACAGACATAGGCGGATTTGTAGGTGGCGACCCAGAAGATGAAGATTTTAGGGAACTTTTGGTTAGATGGTTTGAGTGGGGAACTTTTTGTCCTGTAATGCGCCTTCACGGAGAAAGGCCTCCTTACATTCCCCTTGAACCAGGCACGGAAGTTGTTGACGGCGTTCCTCAGTGGGGTAGCGCTCAGCCAAACGAAATTTGGAGCTTTGGAGAAGAAAACTGTCGCATCATGACAAAGTTCATTCACCTTAGGGAAAAATTCCGTCCCTACATTAGGACCTGCATGAAGGAGGCAAGCAAAAAAGGTCATCCTGTAGTGCGTCCCCTTTACTACGATTTTCCGTCGGATTCAAAAACTTTGGAAAAAGAAATAATGTCTTCGGAGTACATGTTTGGTCCCGACTTCCTTGTAGCTCCCGTCATGGCTCCTGGTCTTACAGAACGCACAGTTTACCTTCCCCTAGGTTCTTTATGGCAGGAGGAAGAAACTGGCACAACTTTCGAAGGCGGTAGCACAGTCACTGCAAAGGCACCGCTGGATGTAATCCCCCTATTTAGGAGACGGACGCTCTAATTGCCCAAACAGCCTTTTTCTGCTACCATACAAAAACTATGGCAAAGGAAAAATCTTACGCAATTCAGAGAGTAATGCAGGGCGACAAAATTTCTATTCAGGGGGCAAGGGAACATAATTTAAAGAATGTAAGCGTTGAGTTCCCACGAAATAAACTTGTTGTCGTAAGTGGACTGTCTGGAAGCGGAAAGTCTTCTCTTGCCTTTGACACTCTCTTTGCGGAAGGTCAGCGCCGCTACATGGAAAGTCTCTCTTCCTATGCAAGACAGTTTCTTGGGCGCATGGACAAGCCCGATGTAGATTTGATTACGGGACTTTCTCCTGCCATCAGCATAGAACAGAAGACAACCCATAAAAATCCCCGTTCAACTGTGGGCACCGTTACCGAAATATACGACTACTACCGCTTGCTCTTTGCTCGCATTGGTCACGCTCACTGTCCCAACTGCGGAAGGGAAATAAAGGAACAGTCTGTAGACCAAATTATAGATACGATTTTAAGCTGGACTGAGGGAACAAAACTTACCCTTCTTTCTCCCGTTATCCGAGGAAAAAAAGGCGAGCATGTAAAGGTTTTGGACGACGCAAAAAAGGCAGGATTTGCAAGGGCAAGAATAGATGGCCTTATGGTAAGTCTGGAAGATTCTGTAAAACTTGACAAGCAGAAAAAGCACACCATAGAAATTGTAGTTGACCGCATTGTAATAAAGGACGGAATCAGGCAGCGCCTTGCAGACAGTGTAGAAACAGCGCTAAAAAGTTCCAACGGAATCATAATCGCACTGCGCCGGGTAAACAAAACCGATGACGCCTATAGGGAAGTTTCTGCCTCTCTTGACGCAAGGGGAACTCCCTACGACCGTAATGCAGACTTTATAGAGCAGGAAGTTTTCTTTAGCCAGAAGAATGCGTGTCCCGACTGCGGCATTTCTATTCCCGAACTTCAGCCCAGACTTTTTAGTTTTAACAATCCTTTTGGAGCCTGTCCTGACTGTACTGGACTTGGCGAAAAGATGGAATTTGACAAAAAACTTATTGCTCCCGACATGAGCAAAAGCTTTAACGAGTACGGACTTGCCCCTTATAACCCTGATGGTGCTTGGAATCATGCCATGTTTGAAGCTATTGCGGAAGCCGGAGGATTTACTCTAGACACTCCACTTTGTAAACTGACTAAAAAGCAAAGTGACTTTTTGTGGAACGGAGACCCAGATATAAATGTTCACTGGATTTACAGAAAGCAGAGCGGAGAGGGGCAGAGCAGTTATAACAGACCTTGGCTTGGTGTTTTTGGCGACATGAAGCGGCGGTATGCGGAAGCTTGGGGAGACAACATGCGCGAGGCAATGGAAAAATACATGAGCCACAAAGAATGCGCAAGCTGTCACGGAAAAAGACTTAGACCAGAAGCATTGGGTGTTACCATTGGTGACAAGAACATCTGGAACCTTACGGAACTTTCTGTTTTACAGACCATAGAATTTTTTGAAAAAACAAAGTTTACTCCTACAGAAGAAAAAATTGCAGCTCAGGTTTTAAAGGAAATTCGCAACAGGCTTTCCTTCCTTAAAAATGTGGGCCTTGAATATCTTACGCTTGAACGCAGTGCCGCAACCCTTAGCGGAGGAGAGGCTCAGCGCATAAGGCTTTCCACACAGATTGGTTCTGCACTTACGGGAGTTATGTATGTTCTGGACGAGCCTTCGATTGGACTTCATCAGAGGGACAACCAGCGGCTTATAAACAGCCTTACCTATCTTAGAGATTTGGGTAACACTGTTATTGTTGTGGAGCATGACGAGCAGACCCTGCGCACTGCAGACTGGCTTATAGACATTGGTCCTGGAGCAGGAGTTCACGGCGGAACTGTAATGGCAAGCGGAAGTCCTGAGCATGTCATGGGCGTAAAGGAAAGTCTTACTGGTCAGTATCTTGCAGGAAAAATCCGCATGGCACTTCCTTCTGAACGCAGAAAGGGTAACGGTAAGAAAATTCAGATTCAGGGTGTAAGCGAACACAACCTTAAGAACATCAGCGTGGAAATTCCTTTGGGAACATTTACCTGCATTACTGGCGTAAGCGGAAGTGGCAAGTCTACCCTGTTAAACGATGTCTTCTATCCTGCCGCAAGCAATGCAATTATGCACACGGAATACGAAACTGGCGCTTACAAAAAAATTACAGGTCTTGATGCAATAGATAAAGTAATCAACATTGACCAGAGTCCCATTGGTAGAACTCCTCGTTCTAATCCCGTTACATACATAGGCGTGTTTGACAAAATTCGTGAACTGTATGCAAGCCTTCCCGAAGCAAAGTCAAGGGGATACAAAAACGGACGCTTTTCATTTAATGTAAAGGGCGGACGCTGCGAAAACTGTCAGGGTGCTGGAACCATTACAATCGAAATGAACTTTCTGCCAGATGTATTCATTCAGTGCGATGTGTGTCACGGTAGGCGGTTTAATCAGGAAACACTGGAAGTCCTTTACAAGGGCAAGAGCATAAGTGATGTTCTGGATATGACCATAGAAGACGCTGCAGAATTCTTTAGCGGAATACCTCACATTGCTAGAAAGCTGGAAACCCTTAAGGATGTGGGGCTAGGCTACATTCAACTGGGACAAAATGCGCTTACTCTTTCTGGCGGAGAAGCCCAGCGTGTAAAACTTGCTTCGGAACTTTCCCGTCCGTCAACTGGAAGAACTCTTTATATTCTGGATGAACCCACAACTGGCTTGCACTTTGTAGACATAAAACAGTTGATGAAGGTTATTCAGACTCTTGTAGACAAGGGAAATTCCGTGGTGATGATTGAGCACAACATGGATGTAATATGTCAGGCTGACTATCTTATAGACCTTGGTCCCGAGGGAGGAAGCGGCGGCGGTACTGTGGTTGCAACGGGAACTCCTGAAGAAGTTTCTAAAAATCCCAAGAGCTACACTGGAATGTATGTAAAGGAACTTTTGGAACGCGAAAAAGAGCGCGGTCCCGTTACGGAGTAATGCCTTGAGTCTGCATGGATTTTCTAAAAAAGTTTTATGCTCAGCATTTTTCTTTTTGGCGGTCTATGCATTTCCGTCTGCTCAAGAAACGGACACTTCCATAATTACAATTTCTAGCGCACAGAAAACAGAATATGCAAAAGACGAAAACTCCGACGAAGAACTGATTACATTTACGGGCAATGTAAGTCTTTCGGTAAAGACAAAATCTACAGAAGTAAAAATAGAAGCCTCGTCAGTTACATTCAACAGGGCTACCGACATGCTTTCTGCAAAGGGTGGCGTCTCTCTTGTGCAGACAGAAGGCGGTACTGCAGGCGGTCAGAAAATTTTTGCAGAAAGCCTCCTTTTTAACACTAGAACGATGGAAGGCGTTTTTGACGAAGCCCGTGTGTTTCAGACTCAGGGAACAGGACTGAATCTTCCTACTGGTTCAACCCTAGTGGTTAATGCTGAAATTTTTGGTAGGGACTCTTCCAGTACTGTCGTGTTTAAAAATGGTGAGCTTACTTTTTGCGAAGACGAAAATCCCCACTGGAAAATAAAGGCTTCAAGAATTTGGCTTTTGCCCGGTCAGGAGTTTGCATTTTTTAACGCTGTGCTTTCTCTAGGAAATGTTCCCGTCCTTTACCTTCCAGCATTTTATTATCCAAAGGACGAACTTGTTTTTCATCCTGTGTTTGGCTACACCTCGCGCATGGGCTACTACTTTCAGACAACCACATATCTTTACGGAAGAAAACCCCTTTCAAAAAGTTCTTCCTCCTCTTCATCATCGTCTTCTTCTAATTCTTCCACTTCTGCTACAGATGTAATGGACGGCATTTTTAACTTTATGAAGCCCACCTCCCTAAAAAAGCAGGAGAGGGAAGGGTTGGTACTGCACAATCTGGACGAAGATTATACGGGAAGTACAAGCGACTATGTAAAACTGATTGCAGACTATTACACCACAGCAGGCGGCCTTTTAGGGGTAGACGCATCCTTTGCTCCAAAGACAGAAAAAATTTCCATATCGCGAATTTCAGCAAGCCTTATGCTGGGCTTTTCAACTACAGTGTTTAGTACAGGTTCGGGCTACAGTCAGTATGCTCCTTCTGGCAAGGTTTACTACAACACTTCTTCCTTTATGGGATTAAATCTTCCCTTCCGATACAGTGCTGGACTTTCCGCAGAAATTTCTTCGCCATTTACGCTTAAGGTTTCGCTTCCTCTGTATTCCGACCCCTTCTTTAACGATGACTTTGCTTCACGAGATGAAGACATGGACTGGTTTTCTTTTCTTATGAGCCGCACTTCAAACAGCACAGGAACTTCTACCTCTTCGGGAAGTGAAATAAATTCTTTTGAGTGGAATGTAAACGCCTCCTATTCGGTAAAACTTCCTGAACTTTTAAAGCCCTACATTTCCACTCTTTCTTTTACAGGTTCTTCACTGGTGCGCTTTGCCTCCAGAACAAACAAAAGCGTTGGCTCGGAAGATTTGCTTTCTTCGTATTCTCCCCAGAGAAAATTCTTTTATCCTTCGCAGGTAACTCCTCTTCAGTTTTCTGCAAAAGTTTCGGGTACCATTTTTGAGTATCCCGCTTCATCGCAAATGAAAAGTCAGTCTGTTTCCTATGCCGTGCCGTTGGATATTCCCGAAGAACTTAAACCTCCTGCCCAAGACAATGAAACTAAAAAAGAAACCGACTCCTCCAGTGAAGAGACTGTCTTTACCATGCCAGAACTTACCCTTGAAAAAAACATTGCCTCAATAAATCAGGCGTCTTTTTCGGGTCTTTCCTACAAGCTTACTTATTCACTTTCTCCTGCTCTTGTTACCCAAATGCAGTATGACGGAGAAAAACTTTCTTCACCAGAAGATTTTGACTGGAGCCAGATTCAGTCTTCCTATATTCAAATGAAGTCCCCTCTGGAACTTTCCAGTCTTTTTACTTACCGCTCTTCTTTTGTTTCTGTTAAGAACACCCTTTCCTTTACGCCAGTGTATCAGGATCATCCGTCTACAGAAGGGCTTTCGCAAAATCAGGCAAACAACCTTAAGTCTTCCGATTATGCAGCGCGAAAACTGGAACTGTCGGAATCAAACACAGTATCGTTCAGACCCTTCCTTTATTCTTCTGTTTTTGCAAAATCGGGCATAGACTGGAACACCTCGTTTAAGCTTTTGAGAACTCAATACAACGGAACCGTAAGCGATCCTTCATGGGATTTTATTGGACTGGACATTACCGACAGCGCAAGCTTTACTGCCCACACTGTAAGTGCAACTTTCCGTGCGGACGAAACTGAATCTTTTTCTCAGTCTCTTGTGCTTACCACTACGCTTCCTCCTCAGACTGATCTGTACAAGGCAACTCTTTCGCTAACTTTTCCATATGTAACAGCCTCCCTTTCTGCTGGAATACAAAAAAAATCAGCCTCTTCTGATGAATGGAAACTGCAACCCCTACAGCAGAATGCAAGCCTTTCTCTTTTTAAGCAGACATCTCTTCCCCTTACGCTAAGCGAATCTTTTAACTACAACCTTGAGGAGGGACACGGAGAATCATTTAGGCTTTCTCTTTCTTGGAACAACATTGTGGCGTCCTATACCATGCAACACACTTATGGCTACGACTTTGACTCTTCCTTGGGATGGGTAACCCGAGGGGAAAAGGAATTCCTTCCTGTAAACTTTAGCCTTTCCTATTCCCTAAAGACTCAGGTTTTCCGCTTTTGGAAAAACAGAATAACTCTTACGCCCTCTCTTTCTACAAGCATAGTGCTGGACTTTATTAGACCCACTTCAAGTTACTTTACTTTTTCGCCCACACTTTCTTTTTCTATAAACAACTTTCTGGAAATTTCATTCAGCGCCCAGTCTAGGAACGATGTTATTTACAGATATGTTCAGAATCTTTTTCCTTCTGGCATAAGCATTCCCGGCGAGACAAATCCTTTTGTGGATCTGTTTAACTCTTTTGCCTTCTGGGGTGACGGTCAGTTCTACGATTCAAATCAGACTGCACGAAAATCTTCAGGCTTCAAATTAAAGAGCCTTTCGGTAAAGGTAAGCCATGACCTGCACGACTGGAAACTTTCTGCAGAACTTTCTGTTTCTCCCCGACTTGTTACTAGCGGTGGACAAAAGCAGTATTCCTTTGATCCTTACTTTACTCTTTCGGTTGTATGGAAGCCTCTTCCCAGCATAAAGACTCAGGTTACCGACAAGTATGGAACCTGGGAGTTTGAGTAATTCGCAATTGAAATTTACCATGTTTTTTGCTATCATCTTTTAAAATGACTGCATTTTTTGGAGGTGTTATTATGGCAGAAGAAAAAAGTAATGGAATGTTTGCTGGTCTTGGAAAGAAAATTATGAGCGTGTTTGACAAGGGGGTTGCCGCATCAAAAAAAGGACTCCAGTCAGCTGGAACAGCCGTAAGTGATTTTGGCGAAAAATCTGTTTTAAGAATTGAAAAGACTCAGCTTCAGAGCAAGGCGGATAAGGCCTATGCAGAATTGGGAAGACTTGTTTTTGAAAAACTTACATCTTCTCGGGCTGCATCAGTGTCTGCCTCTGATGAAGGTGTTAAGGATATAGTTAGCGTAATTAAGGCTCTTAATTCCGACATAGAACAGCACTCCGATGCAATTAACGAAGGTAAGTCAGAAAAAACTACAAAGACTACATCAGCAAAGTCAACTGCCGCAAAAACTACAAAGGCTCCTGCAAAGACAGCTAGCACAAGGTCAACTGCAAAGACTGCATCAAAATCAACTGCAAAGGCTCCTGCAAAATCAACTGCATCAAAATCATCTGCAAAAACTACAACAAAGTCATCAGCAAAAAAGCCTGCTGCAAAAACTACGGCTTCAAAAACTTCTGCTACAAAAACTACGACTACAAAAAAGAGCGGAACAAAAAAATCTACCGAAAAAAAGTGATATGAATGCGTAAACGAACCTTTGCTTCAGTACTGTATAAGTTTTTTTCTGCCACCGATGACCGTCGCCTGTGGTCCCGCATAAAGGACATGGTTGATGAGCGAAATGTTAATTCACTTCAGTTTTTTTCTGTGCTGTTTACGGTTGTCCTTTCGGTTGTAAGTGTAGGTGCCATTTTTATTCCGTCCATGAAGGAAGGGTTTTACATTTATGTTTTTACTCTAGGGGTCTGCGTCTTAATGCTGATTTTTACCCAGGTGTTTGTAGTACGCAAAAAATTGTGCTTTCTTGCATTGCCAGTTCTGTACATTATGCTTTTCCTTTCTTTTGTGTTTGGAATTGCAATTGGTACTCGGTGGAACAATCCCATGCCTGCGGTTACTTTTGTGGTCTTTCTTGTAATTTCTCCTCTGATGATATGCGACAAGCCCTGGAGAATAGATACTGCGGTTCTTCTTGTTGTGGGCATATTCATTTACATTGACAGAACTCACAAGCCTGATTCTATATTTTTCTTTGACCTAATGAACACCGTGGCCTTTTACATAATTTCAATTGTAATCAACTCCTACAATCAGGGGCGCTATGTAAAGGAATTTTCTTCGGCCCAAAGTATTGCCCATCAGCGTGACACTGATTCCCTTTCTGGTGTAATGACAAAAAGAGCATTTGAGCTTTATGTTCGCCGTGCCCTTCTTGAGCCGGGAATAAAGGGCGTTCTGATGATAATTGATATAGACAACTTTAAACGGGTAAACGACACTTTGGGTCATGCTCGTGGAGATGAATTTATTGCAAAGACGGGAACAGTTCTTCGATCGCTCTTTAGGCAGACAGACCGGATAGGGCGCTTTGGTGGTGACGAGTTTGTTATTTTTGTTTCGGAAGTTGTTTCTGCGGATGTGGTAATGCAGAAGGCTAATGAGGTGCGCACGACTTTGCGGAAGGTTTTTTCTTCCGAGATGAATTACAGCAATTTTTCTGTAAGCATAGGATGCACTTTCTTTTCTGGTGAAGATAATTACGATTCTCTGTTTTTGCAGATGGACGGTGTTCTTTACGAGGCGAAAAGGTCTGGAAAGGACCGTTGTAAAATTTTTGAAAAAAAATAAAAAAATCTGTTTTGGGGTATTGACATTTATTTCTGATTTGTGATATATTCGTTTTCACCGTCAAATGAGATAGTTGCTATTTGAAAGATGCTATCGAGACAGAAGTTTCGGGAGCAAAGGGAAGGAAAGGACAGCAAAAAAGCAAAGCAGTTCAATACTCTGTGTAAAAGCAGAGTGGTCGAAAGACAACATGCGGGGTTGGATTCAAATGATTCTTATACCCTTCGGGGTAAAAGATACGATCATGGAGAGTTCGATCCTGGCTCAGAACGAACGCTGGCGGCGCGTCTTAAGCATGCAAGTCGAGCGGGAATGTGGTGCTTGCACTACATGAGAGCGGCGGACTGGTGAGTAACACGTGGGTGACGTACCCTTCGGACGGGGACAGCCCGTGGAAACACGGGGTGATACCGGATAAGGTCTGGCATATTGGAAGTGCGAGAGGAAAGGAGCTAAGGCTCCGCCGAAGGAGCGGCCCGCGGCCCATCAGCTAGTAGGCGGGGTAACGGCCCACCTAGGCAATGACGGGTATCCGGCCTCAGAGGGCGACCGGACACATTGGGACTGAGATACGGCCCAGACTCCTACGGGAGGCAGCAGCTAAGAATATTCCGCAATGGGGGAAACCCTGACGGAGCGACGCCGCGTGGACGATTGAAGGCCGGAAGGTTGTAAAGTCCTTTTATGCGCGAGGAAGAAGTGTCGGAGGGAATGCCGGCATGGTGACTGTAGCGCATGAATAAGCACCGGCTAATTACGTGCCAGCAGCCGCGGTAACACGTAAGGTGCTAGCGTTGTTCGGAATCATTGGGCGTAAAGGGCTTGTAGGCGGTTCCGCAAGCCTGGGGTGAAAGGGCAGGGCTCAACCCTGCGAGTGCCCCGGGAACTGCGGGACTGGAGTCGCTGAAGGGGCGCCGGAATTCCAGGTGTAGGGGTGAAATCTGTAGATATCTGGAAGAACACCGATGGCGAAGGCAGGCGCCTGGCAGACGACTGACGCTGAGGAGCGAAGGTGCGGGGAGCGAACAGGATTAGATACCCTGGTAGTCCGCACAGTAAACGATGCACGCTGGGCGTCCGGCCACGAGGCTGGGTGCCGAAGCAAACGCGATAAGCGTGCCGCCTGGGGAGTATGCCCGCAAGGGTGAAACTCAAAGGAATTGACGGGGGCCCGCACAAGCGGT
>ERZ842401.2758-NODE-2758-length-22982-cov-13.170934_pt1 | contig 22982 bp, 10 predicted proteins | sample MGYA00521270_ERZ842401 | MGnify/ENA primary metagenome ERZ842401 (study PRJEB31892, sample SAMEA3878208) | bioreactor metagenome | biome: Moose rumen | place: Sweden | collected 2011-10 | study: EMG produced TPA metagenomics assembly of the PRJEB12797 data set...
GGCTCGACGTCCACTTCACCCGTCCCATCGGCCTCGCCTTTGCCTTGCTTTGGAACAAGTTTAATATCCATCCGAACGTGATAACCATCGTCTCCATCTTTTTTGGCGTGGCGGCGGGTTTTATGTTCTATCACACTGACCTGTGGCACAACCTCTGCGGCGTGTTGCTGCTGATGCTCGCCAACTTCTGCGACTCCACCGACGGCCAGATGGCTCGCCTGACGGGTAAGAAGACGCTCCTGGGCCGCGTGCTCGACGGTTTCTCCGGCGACGTGTGGTTCTTCGCCATCTATCTGGCCATTGTTTTCCGCCTCTGGAACCAGAACATTCCAGGCACTGACTGGCAGTGGGGCATCTGGGGCTTCTTGCTCTGCGCGGTGGCTGGGCTGTATTGCCACTCTAACCAGAGTTCGCTGGCCGACTACTACCGTCAGATTCACCTCTTTTTCCTGTTAGGCAAAGAGGGAAGCGAACTCGACAACTATCAGCAGCAACGGGCCATCTACGAGAGTCTGCCGAAGTCGAAGTGGTTTGACCGTCTGTATTACTTCAACTACGCCAATTACTGTAAGAGTCAGGAGAAGCGCACCCCACGTTTCCAGACTTTCTTCCAGAAGGTGAAGGCACGCTGGTCGGATGCCGCTCAGATGCCGCAGGCCCTGCGCGACGATTTCCGTCAGGGTAGCCTGCCGCTGATGAAGTTTACCAATCTGCTGACTTTCAACTCGCGTGCAATCCTTATTTATATAACGTGTCTGCTCGATTGCCCCTGGGTGTGGCCGCTGCTGGAGGTGACGGTCTATCAGGCGATGTATCTATATATGCACAGCACCCACGAGAAGTTGTGCAGCAGTATGCAACAGAAATATCTGGAGAACTAATGAAGGGCTATATATTCGATTATGGCGGGACGCTCGACACGGGCGGACATCACTGGGGTAAGGTCATCTGGCACGCCTATAAGCGTCATCAGGTGCCCGTCACCGAGGCGCAGTTCCGCGAGGCCTACGTCTATGCGGAGCGCACGTTGGGTAAGAACCCCATCATTCAGCCTGACTTTACGTTCTATAAGACTCTGGAAACGAAACTTCGCCTCCAGTTTGATTATTTGCAGGAGAATAGTTCAATGTCCGATGTCCTCGATGACCTCTACGACCGTACCCGTCAGGTGACGATCCATAGCCGCGAGGTGCTGCTGACGTTGAAGGAGCGCTATCCGATGGTGCTCGTCAGCAATTTCTACGGCAACATCGCCATCGTGCTGCGCGAGTTCGGCTTCGACGGCATCTTCCAGCATATCATCGAGTCGGCTGTGGTAGGCATCAGGAAGCCTGATCCTCGCATCTTCACCTTAGGTGTGGAGGCTCTTGGTCTGAAGTCTGATGACGTGACGGTGGTGGGTGATAGTATCGACAAGGATATCCTGCCCGCCAAGAAGGCTGGCTGCCAAACGGTATGGTTCAAGGGCGAGGGTTGGACGGACGATCCTGTGGATGAACGTCAGGCTGACCGCGTGATTACTGATTTGGAGGAGTTAATAGTTAATAGTGATTAGTGAATAGTTCATAGTTGATGAATCAAGTGAAGAGATATAGGATATATGATGTTTTTGGGTGGATGAGATTGATAGTGTTATTATTCACTATTCACTGTTCACTATTCACTGTCTCTGCCCAGCAGATGATTACGGGCCAGGTGACTGATGCCCAGACGGGCGAGCCGATTCCCTTTGCCAGCGTGCAGTATAAGGGGCACAACATCGGCGTGGTGTCCGACATCGACGGCAATTACAAGATCATACGCCACAATGGCTGGGCCCTCACTTTCAGTTCCGTAGGCTATGTTGAACACGTATCGGCTGTCAACGCCAACGTGAAGGCCAATTACTACGTAAAGTTGAAACCTGACAACAAGATGCTGAAGGAGGTGACCGTGAAAACCCGTAAGGGCCGTTACAGCCGTAAGAACAACCCCGCAGTGGAGATGATGAAGAAGGTGGTGGCCGCTAAGAAGGCGACCGACCTCGACAACCACGACTACTATCAGTACAACAAATATCAGAAACTGACGCTGGCCGTCAATGACATCACGCCCGAGATGATGGAGGATCCCAAGTACAAGAAGAAACAATGGCTTGTGGATCAGGTGGAGATATGTCCCTACAACAACAAGATGATCCTGCCCGTCAGCGTCGATGAGACCGTCTCGCAGAAGGTCTACCGCAAGAAGCCTCACGACGAGAAGGTCATCATCAAGGGTATGAACACCACGGGCATCAACGACCTCGTGCAGACGGGTGACATCCTGAACACCGTGATGAAGGACGTCTTCACCGATGTCGACATCTATGAAGACCAGATCCGTATGCTCCAGTATCCCTTTACCTCACCCATCGGCTCTGGGGCCATCTCCTTCTATCGCTATTATATCGAGGATACCGTCTATGTGGACAAGGATAAGTGCTTCCACCTCCACTTCCTGCCCAACAATCAGCAGGACTTCGGTTTCCGTGGCGACCTCTACATCCTGGCCGACAGCAGTTGGCAGGTGAAGCGCTGCGAGATGACCATCCCCAAGAAGAGCGACGTCAACTTCGTGGAGAATATGCAGATCGTGCAGGAGTTCAGACAGTTGCCCAACGGCGAGTGGGTGCTCTCCGTCGACGATATGTTCACCGAACTCAAGATGGCCAGTTTCCTGCATAGTTTCGCTGTCATCCGCAATACCCGCATCACCGACCACGCCTTCGACGAACTGCCCCGCCAACTCTTCAAGGGCAAGAAGAAGGAGGTGAAGGACGTCAACGCGATGATGCGCGGCGACGACTTCTGGGCGCAGTACCGACAGGTGGAACTGACCAAGAGCGAGAGTTCTATGGATCAGTTCATCCACGGCATCGAGCAGATCAAGGGCTTCAAGTACATCATCTTCGGACTGAAGGCCCTCATTGAGAACTTCGTCGAGACCGGCTCGAAGGATCATCCCAGCAAGGTCGATATCGGCCCCGTCAATACCATCGTCTCGAAGAACTTCATCGACGGCTATCGCTTCCGCCTCTCGGCCCAGTCGACGGCCAATCTCGACTCCAACCTCTTTGTCCGAGGCTATGTCGCCCGAGGCTTGGACTCCCACAAGACCTACTATAAGGGCGACCTCATCTGGTCGTTCAACAAGAAGGAGTACCTGCCCCGCGAGTTCCCCATCCGCACGCTCACCTTCTCGTCGAGTTACGACATCGAGTCACCTTCCGACAAGTTTATGCGTACGGATAAGGATAATGTCTTCACGGCATTCAAGTGGACGACGGTTGATATGATGCAGTTCTACAACCGCCAGTCGCTCACCTTCCAGCGTGAGGAGGACTGGGGCTTCACCACCACCGTCCAGGTGAAGACCGAGGAGAACGAGGCGGCTGGTAATCTCTTCTTCATCCCGATGTCGGAGAGTGCCAATCCTGATGACTGGACCAACTGGTCGAATCCCGTGCCTCGAATGCAGCCCAATGAGGACCGCGTGCTTAATCCCGCTGCCTCGCGCAAGATCCGCACCACCGAACTCTTCGCCGAACTGCGTTTTGCCCCTGGTGAGACCTTCATCAACACCAAGCAGCGCCGTTTGCCCATCAACCTCGATGCGCCCGTCTTCACCGTCAGCCATCGTCTGGGCATCAAGAACCTGCTGGGCGGCGACTATAGTTACAACCTCACCGAGGCCAGCATCTACAAGCGCTTCTGGCTCAACAGTTGGGGTAAGGTCGACCTGAAGGTCAAGGGTGGTATCCAGTGGGAGAAGATGCCCTTCCCCCTGCTCTGTATGCCCGAGACCAACCTGTCGTACATCGTCCAGGACTACACCTTCGAGGCCATCAACAATATGGAGTTCCCCACCGATCGCTATGTGGCCGGCCTCCTCTACTGGGATCTCAACGGCAAACTGTTCAACCGTATCCCGCTGCTGAAGAAGTTGAAGTGGCGTGAGTGGATTGGCGTGCGCTGCCTCTGGGGCGAACTCTCCGACAAGAACAACCCCTACGCACCCTACAACGTCGGCAATCCGATCGTGATGTACTTCCCCGCTGGTTCCTACGTCATCGACCCGAAGAAGCCCTATTGGGAGATCTCCCTCGGCATCCACAACATCTTCAAACTGATTCACGTGGAGTATGTGCGCCGTATGAATTACAACGAACTGCCTACGGCCCACAAGCACGGCGTTCGCTTCATGGTGCGTATGACCTTCTAAGAACAAAAAAACCAAGAGTGTCATCTCGACAGTCTTGGCTCTTCTTTCTAACTAACTTATTATCAACTATTCATTACTCATTCTGGGTGCAAAGGTACGCATTATTTCGACATATTGTATCAGTAGAGGCTCAAAAAAACACGTAAACGTTTGCGTAATTCGCAGATTCTTTGTAAATTTGCACCCGTAAATAACGTATCAACTATGGCAGGAAACAAACACAGGACGTCGCTGAAAGACCTGGCTCGCGAGTTAGGCGTCAGTATAGCAACCGTCAGCCGGGCCCTGCGCAACAGCCCTGAAATTGGGCAGGATATGCAGGAACGGGTCAAGAATTTGGCCAAGAAGATGAACTATCGTCCGAATCCCTTTGCCCAGAGCCTCCGGAAGGAAGCCCCGAGGATTATCGGCGTGGTAGTCCCTAATCTCGTCACCCATTATTACGCAGCCGTGCTCGACGGCATCGAGGATGAGGCCCGCAAGGCGGGCTACTCCGTCATTAGTGCCAACACCCACGAGGACAGCCAGGCCGAAGTGCGTACCATCGACAACTTCATCAGTCTTCACGTAGAAGGCATCATCGCCTGTCTCGCCCAGAGTACCACCGACTACAGCCACTTCGAGGAAATCTCGTCGATGGGCATCCCCCTTGTCTTTTTCGGGCGTACCTGTCTGACCGATCGTTTCTCCAGCGTTACTGCCAATGGTGATGAGGCCGCCCAGCAGGCCACGCAGCACCTGATAGATACTGGCAGTCGCCGCATTGCCTTCATTGGAGGCCCCAACCACCTCGATATGGTGCGTCGCCGTAAGCACGGCTACTTGGAAGCGCTTCGTGAGAATCGCATCCCCATCGATCGCTCCCTCGTGGTCTGCGAGAAGATCGACTACCAGTGGGCCCTTGAGGCCGCCACCCGCCTTTTACAGCAGGAGAACCGCCCCGATGCCATCCTTGCTTTCAACGACATCATCACCTTCGCCGCCTTTACGGCTATCAAGCAGCAGGGACTCCGTATCCCCGAGGACGTTGCCCTCATCGGCTTCACCGACGATCAGCACGCTCAGTACGTCACGCCCCGTATGTCGGCCATCGAGGACCAGTCGCACCTGATGGGCCAGACCGCCTGCCAACTCCTCCTGAAGAATATTTCCGGTGACACCAAGATCTATCGTGAGATCGTTCCCCAGAAACTTGTCATCCGCGACACTTCTTCGAGAAAATAAGACAATTAAAAAAGCCCGCCGGTCAGCGGGCTTTTATAATGAAGATTATTTGCGATTCTTCCAGAGTTGGGTCATATCCTCGAGGGTCTTGCCCTTGGTCTCGGGCACGAGTTTCCATACGAAGAGGGCTGCGATGACACAGATGATACCATAGAGACCGTAGGTGAACCAGTGGCCGAAGTCGTCGCCCTCAGTCAGGTGCATATTGAACATCGGCACGAAGGTACTGGAGACGATGAAGTTGAAAATCCACTGGAAGGCCACAGCGATGGCCACGGCACCGCCACGGATGGTGTTGGGGAATATCTCGGCAATGAGTACCCAGCAGATGGGACCCCACGAGAACATAAACGAGGCGGCGTAGACCATAATAGAGGCGGCTGTCACGAACTCAAGGCCAGCGTGGCCGAAGGTGAGGGCAACGCCGAAGGCACCGATGGCCATACCCAGTGAGCCGTAGATGAGCAGCGGCTTGCGGCCCCACTTCTCGACGGTGAAGATGGCTACGAGGGTGAACAGGATATTCACGACACCCATAAAGACGGTGATGACCATCGGGTTCTCCATACCCATATCGCCGAAGATGCGTGGTGCGTAGTAGAGCACGGCGTTGATACCCACAGCCTGCTGGAACACGCTGAGCATGATACCGATGAAGATACACATAAAGCCGTAGGTCATCAGTTTCTCGGTCTTGACTATCATCGTGTCCTTGATATCCTGCAGGATCTGGGCTGCACGTGAAGAGCCGTTGATCTTCGACAGGATGCCGAGGGCCTTCTGATCCTGACCTATCGATACGAGGTAGCGCGGTGTCTCAGGCACGAAGCAGATGAGCAGGGCGAAGAGTCCTGCGGGCACAGCCTCGCTTCCGAACATATAGCGCCAGCCTGTAGTGACCGTCCACTGGGCTGCGGGATTGATGGCGGCGATGCCCTTACCCATCTCCTCGACGAGCGGCTGGATGTGGTCGCCGAGGATGAAGAAATTGACGAAGTAGACCACCAACTGACCGAAGATGATGGCAAACTGGTTCCAGCTGACAAGCATACCTCTTATATTAGAGGGGGCCACTTCGCCGATATACATCGGACAGATGGCGGAGGCCAGACCTACGCCGATACCGCCGATGACGCGGTAGATATTGAACATGATGAGCAGTGAGTAAGTGGGCTGTCCGTACTCGAAGAACAGGAACTCCGGGTCCATAGAGCCGAGGGCTGATACAAAGAACAACAGACCTGCGATGATGAGCGACTTCTTACGGCCCAGGTTGGTGGCCAGGAAGCCGGAGAGGGCGGAGCCGATGATACAGCCGATGAGTGCAGAGGCAGAAGTGAAGCCGTGCCAGCCGTCGGTATAGGCAAAGTCCTTGGCTTCCATGAAAAACGCCTGGAGTCCCTTTTCGGCTCCAGAGATGACAGCGGTGTCGTAACCGAAGAGCAGGCCGCCGAGCACGGCGACCATCACAATACTGATGAGGTAGGATTTGCTACCCTGTTCTGTTTGTTGCATAATTCTTTTATGATTTTTGTTGTTTGATTGGTAGTGTGAGTTTGAAGCGGCAGCCCTCATGATAGTCGGGGTCGAGTATGAGGCTTCCGCCCAGTTTTTGTGCCGTCTCCTGGCAGTAAGCCAGTCCGAGTCCCAGTCCCTCTTTGAAGTTGTCGACCTTGGTGAACCGCTCGAAGATGTGCTGGGCGTCTTCTTCACTGATACCGCAGCCAGTGTCCTCGACGGTGAACAGCATCCTTGTGCCGTCGACTTGTTGGCAGGCGAGTGTGATGTGTCCTTGCTCGGTGAACTTTACGGCGTTCTCCAACAGACAGTCGAGCATACGCTTCAGGCTGTTGCCGTTAGTCTCTATCGTTGCGGGGAGGCCTTCTGCCGTCAGGAATCCAGTCTTGACACAGGTTGGATCGGTCTTTGGCATATCGGCGATAGCCTGGTGGCAGATGCTCTGATAGTCGGTGTCAGTCACGCCCTCCAGGATATTCTTGGTGTCTTCGTCGGCCAGTGCCAGCATCTTGTTCACGAGCGATGTGATATGTTGGGTGTTCTCCTCTATGGTAGAGGCTATCTGCTGGCGTTCCGGCTCGTCGAGAACGGTTCCGCTGGCGGTGATCACCTGCGAGAAGCCGTTGATGATGTTGAGTGGCGTGCGTATCTCGTGACTGACGTTGCGGATGAATTCGGTCTTCATACGGTCGGCAGCGGTCACCTTCTCGTTGGCGTCGCTCAGTTGGCGGTTCTTCTCCAGCAAGTCTTTCTGATATTTCCTGCGGTTGATGATGTTGACCAGCAGGGCGATGCTTAGCAGCAGGGCCAGAATGACGGCAATGACGAGTATGATGACGGTGCGCAGGGTGGCTTCCTGCTTGCTCTTCAGGAGCGCCATCTCTTCCTCCATCTTCTCGATGTTCTCGGCAATCATCAGGCCGGTGATGGAATCGCGGATGTGCATCAGTTTGCGTTGGGCATTGAAGGCTTTGTCATCGTTGCCGATGTGGCGGAAGATGTCGCATCGCAGGATATAGCGGTCTTTCTGGTTGGGAATCTTCTGGATGGCTTCGAGAGCCTCAGGCATCTGGCCGTTGAGTGCTTTCTCATAGATGTCGAGATAGGGCATGAAGGAGCCGGAACTGCCCGACTGGTTCTTTGACTCATAGCCTCTGGCCAGTCTCTGGCACTCCCAGAACTGGTCTATTTGACGGCGCTTGAAGTAAAGCATCGCCTTGAAGGCATGGGCGTTGGCCAGGTTGCGGTAGTAGCGCGGCAACTTCGGGTGACGCTTGGTCTCCTTGATATCCTCGTCGATCCAGTGCATGGATTTCTCAAGTTTCGAGTTGATGTAGATATGCGCCATGCCTAAATAGAGGGTGCCCAGCCCCGTAGCCTCGTATTTGGTGCCCTTGATGAGTTCGACGGCCTTCTTGAACTCGCTGATGGCGCCGGAGATGTTGCCGCAGGCGTTGTAGACTTGTCCCAGCATGTTGGGAGCAAGGAACTGCTCGTCCTTGCCGCCCCTGCCGTGCAACAGGTCTTCCTTCATCGTCTGCGTGATGTGGTAGGCGTCGTAGATATTCATGTGGTCGAGATTATAGACGATGCCGCACACCCAGGCGTTGTAGTAGGCGTCAAGGTCGTCCTCCTGGCTGGCATGGGCCTGATAGGCCTTGCAGGCATCATAAACTATCTGCTTGTCGTCTTGTCCACAGGCATCCCACATGGCCTTCTGCAATCTTTTGTGCGCAACGGTATCCTTGCACATCTCATGCTGTGCAGGGAGCAGTGTGGCGCCGGAGAGCAGGACTGCCGTCAGGAGGATGGTCATGAGCCGATGGCTGATAAGCATATCTATAGTCTTCAGAATTACAGCGCAAAATTACTAAAAGTTCTCGGAATTGCCAAATATTTTATCTAATATGCGTATTTTTTTGCCAAAAGTTTGTTGGATTGCAGAAAAATCATTACTTTTGTAGCTTCAAATGTTAGCTTAAAAAATATATAGTTGAAGATGATTAAACGTCTTTCTGCCTTTCTGACGATGCTCTGCATCTTTGTCACGGTCTCAGCAGCCGTCATCCCAGATATGAAGTTCAAGCGCCTCAATACGCGTGAGGGACTTTCCAACTCAATGGTCAACAGTATCCTGCGCGATTCGCGGGGCTATGTGTGGCTGGGTACAGGCTATGGCCTGAACCGATACGATGGCTATCGGGTGCGTACCTACTTTTCCTACGATAAAGATACGACCTCGCTGCGCAACAATCGTATTGACGAGATACAGGAGGGGTATGGTGGTAGCCTGTGGCTGAAGCAGGGCATGAACTACTCTGTCTATGATCCGACCACGGAAAAGGTGGATCGTGCGCCTGCCCGCTGGCTGAACAAGCAGGGCATCAACGGCAGTATCGAGAGCTTTCACGTGGACTCGAAGAGGAACTACTGGATCAAGACCTATGAGGATGGCTTCTATTATTTTAACACGGAGACCAAGGCCGTGAAGCATATTAACTTCGGCTACGGACCTGCGGAATTCTCCAAGGATTTCGGCGTGTCAGCCTATGCGGAGAGCCAGGAGGGGATGGTGCTTGTCTCAACTTATGGTGAGCTGATGTGTATCGATGGCCCCAATGGCAAGGTGCTCTGGAAGGAAGACCATGTGAAGCGTGCCCTGGATGCTTACAACGACTATTGGGTGAGTGTCGACAAGGAGCAGAACATCTGGGTCATCACGCACTCCACGGGTACCTATATTTATCTGAAGAAAGAGCAGCGCTGGCTGACCTCGATGACGGACTATATGCGACTCAAGGGCTATGAGAACCCGCCGGAGGACATCATTGTCTGGGAGATATGCTATGACAGCAGAGGATTCCTGTGGGTGGCCACCGACCATCTGGGCGTCCTGGTGCTCGACCCGAAGACAAAGGAGTGGAGGCAGTTTACCAATGTAAAGGGCGATGACTCATCGTTGCCTGACATCACGTGCAAGAAACTGTATCTCGACCAGTTGGGACGTATGTGGATTGCCACTTACAAGAACGGTGTGGCCATGTGTTCCGAGGCCATGTCAAACTTCGTAAGCCTGAATATAGGTGATATCAATGCCATCACCGAAGACCAGCAGGGCTACTATTGGATAGGCCGTAATGACGGGGGTATCATCAAGATGGACCCCAAGACCCTGGAGCCTGTAGAGACTTTCACAAAGCAGAGTCTTGGTGTCCCCAGCGACATCATTGTGGGCAGTTATACCTCTCGTGACGGTAGCCTGTGGTTCGGAACCTATGAGGGCGGACTGCTGAAATATAAGAATGGCCAGTGGAAGAACTATCGGACCACTGATGAGGGAAGCCAGTTCGTGACTAATAATATCTGGGGCATTACTGAAGACCGCTGGGGCAATATCTGGGTGGGTGTGCTTGGCGGAGGTGCCGTGCGTATTGACAAGCGGACCGGCCAGCAGCGTTCCTTCACGTCAGACAACTCCGTGTTGAAGACAGTCTGGACCAATAGTATCTCGACGGCCGCGAACGGCTGGATACTATTGGGAAACTCTGAATACTATGCCCTGATTCATCCAAGTAATTTCAGGGTGATTAATGGTTGGCTGGCCGAGACAAAGGGAACCAAGGCCATTACGGTGTCGACCGCCACTTCCCACGCTGTTATGGACAGTCGCAGGCTGATCTGGCTCTGCTCTCCGGCAGGAGTGGCCGTGTTTGACCGCAAGAACAACCAGACCACCTTGCTCGACATGAAATCCGGACTCCACGGGTCGAATGCCGTGTCGGTGACTGAGGATACCCGTCACACGATGTGGGTGGCTACGGATCATGGCGTGTCGAACATTATCCCCCAGCAGCAGGAAGACAGCACCTGGACGTTTGTGGTGAGAAGCTATAACGACAGGGATGGACTGCAGCCGGGACCTTTCAACCAGCGCGCCATCTACTGTTCGCGCGACGGACACCTTCTCATCGGAGGACAGGACGGACTTGACATTATCAGCACCCTCCGGCTTAATGAGGATGAAGGTAACGAACAGCCTATATTCAGCGGACTGGTGCTTTTCGACCAGATCGTGGAGGCCGGCGAGGAGGTGAATGGGCGCGTGATACTCGATGAAGCCCTGAACCTGCAGCGAAGCATCACGCTGAAATATGGTGAGAACCAGTTCACCATACAGATGGCGTCAGACAATGGCGGGGTGAATAACAAGACGCGTTTCGTCTACCGTCTGAAAGGTTTCAATGATATGTGGATCAAGACTCCCGCCGGTCATGCGGATATTACCTATATGGGACTCTCCCCCGGCAGTTATACCCTCTGTGTGAGAATGTTGCGCGACGACGGAACGATGGGTGACCAGGAGGCTGAACTTGACATTACCATCCTCTCACCCTGGTATCGCTCGTGGTGGGCGTGGCTAGTCTACGCCTTGGCGGTCGTCGGACTGGTCCTTACGCGTAGGTGGTGGACGGGGTTCTTCCGTCATCTGGTCGACAAGCGACGGGTCCGTCGCCATACCGTTCCCCAAGATGCACCTGCACCCCAGGAAGAGGATGTCGTGGAGGAGGCTGTGATAATGACAGACGACGAGTGATGGCCGTAAAATGAAATTTTTCTGCCCGAACATTTGGAAGTTCGGGCTTTTTTGTGTACTTTTGTAGCGGATTAGGAACCTAACGTAGATATGAAGTACCTATTGACTATCATTACGCTTGCCTTCAGCCTCTCGGTGAGTGCTGATACTAAGCTCATTCCCGATATGAAATTTCGTCGGCTGGATACGCAGGACGGACTTTCCAGCTCGCAAATCAACTGTATTTATAGCGACTCGCGCGGCTATTTGTGGATAGGTACACCCTATGGCCTGAACCGCTACGACGGTTTCCGTATCAAGACATATTATTCCAGCAACCGTGACACTACCACGATGCGCGACAATTATACGGAGCAGATCCTGGAAGCCGGCGATGGAAAGCTCTGGTTGAAGCAGGGCATGAACTACTGTATCTACGACCCTCGTTTCGACACCTTCGACCGTAATGCCGCCCATGTGCTTTCCAAGATGGGCATCAACGGGTCGGTGGAGAAGGTCTATATCGACTCCAAGAAGAACTTCTGGGTGAAGATAGGCACAGACGGTCTCTACTATTATAATACCGCTTCGAAGAAACTGCACCATTTCAAGGAAGGCTATGGAGACAATGAACTGAACCCCACTTTCGGCTTCTCAACGTGTACGGAGTATAATGGCAACCTGATCGTCTCAACCAACAACGGCGAACTGGTGTGCTTCGACGGTGAACATGACAAGATCCTGTGGGTTAACAAGTGGATGCGGGAGAATGGCGGCCCGCAGAATCAGGATTACCGTCTGCGGATTGATAAGGAGGGCAATTTCTGGTGCGTGGCGCTTGACTATACTTTTATCTATATCAAGAAAGAGAACCGTTGGTACAAGACGATGACGGAATACCTGAGGGCCAAAGGCTACGATAATATTCCGGAAGCCCTTCAGGTGTGGGACATCCTCTTCGACGAGAACGGGTGGCTTTGGTTCATCTGCGACCACGAGGGACTCTTTGTGGCCGATGTGAAAGGGGGCCAGCTTAAGCAGTTCAAGAATAATAAGTATGATGAGACTTCCATCAGCGACAACACGCCCCGCCACCTCTATCAGGACCATAGTGGCAGGATGTGGATTGGTACCTATAAGAATGGACTCAATGAGTATGTGGCTGGCATGGAGAGCATGAAGTACATCGAGGTGGGTGATATCAATACTGTCTGCGAGGATGCCCACGGCAATTTCTGGATAGGTTCCAACGATACCGGTATTCTGGTCTACGATCCCAGGAAGGGTGAAGTGGTGGCACATTATACCAAGGACAACAGCGGACTGGCTGGCAATATCATGGTGGGCTCCTGGCCCGCCAGCGACGGCTCCATCTGGTTTGGTTCCTACAATGGCGGACTCTCTCGTTGTATACCGGCTGACGGTGACCCCACAAGGGTGCGGATTGTGAATTACCAGGCAACACCTGGTGGTCTGGCCAACAATAGTGTTTGGGCACTTACCGAGGACAAGTGGAATCGTATCTGGTTCACTACCCTTGGCGGCGGTCTGCAGATGCTGGACCTGAAGACCAATAAGTTTACGACCTGGAATACCAAGAATTCCACGTTGCCCAGCGACTATATGACCTCTGTCACATGGACGAAGAAGGGTTGGCTCATGGCGGGAACGAGCTATTTCTATTCCATGGTCAATCCTGTCTCTATGCAGCTTGTATCACGGACTTTACCGGAAAATCCGAATATCACGGTCAACATATCAAGTACAAGTTATATCATCGAGGACAGTCGCGGACTCATCTGGCAAGGCTCTTCATCAGGCTTGGCAGTCTATGACCCAAAGACGAAGTTCATGGAGCTGCTCGATATGACCGACGGACTGATTGGCTCAAGCATCAACTCCATTGTGGAGGACAAGCGAAAGGCTGTGTGGGTGGTGACCGATCATGGCGTGTCACAGATTGTGCCCATCCGGCAGGATGATGGTAAGTGGCAGTTCAATATCCGTAGCTTCAACAGTCGCGACGGTCTGCAGAAGGCTACTTATAACCAGCGTTCCACATGGGTCACACGCGATGGTCTGTTGCTCATTGGCGGACAGGGTGGTGTGGATATCATCAACACGGCTGAGTTGCAGGAGGAAAGCAGTAAGGAGCGTCCCGTCTTCAGCGGCTTGCAGATTTTCGACAAGGACGTAGAAGTGGGAAAGGAGCTTGATGGCCGTGTCATCCTGGATGAGGCGCTCGACGTGTGTCGGGAAATCAGTCTGATGTTCAACGACCAGTTCACTATACAGTTGGCCACTAATGAGGTGGATGTCAAGAACTATAAGCGGTTTGCCTACTGGCTGGAAGGCTTCAGCGACAATTGGGTGAAGACCTCTGAGCTGAATCCCAATATCACCTTTAACTCACTGCGTGCGGGTGATTATATCCTTCATGTCAGGATATTGAAGGAAGACGGCAATATGTATGACGAGGAGAGTACGCTGGCCATCTCCATCCGTCCGCCGTTGTGGCGCACCCGTTGGATGATACTCCTCTATATGCTCCTGATAGCCTTGGCTGCCTGGTGGTGGCGCAAGCGCTTCTTGAAGCAACAGAATGAGCGTATGGATTTGGAACAGTTGCGCCGCGAGACGGAGAAGAAACATTGGATGAGTGAGATGCGCAAGCAGATGGAAAACGAGATACGACAGTCAGTCGCTGAGAAGTTGACCTCGGCGGATGAGTCGGTTGCCCAGCAGCCCGCCCGCCATGAGCGTTTGGACATTGTGCCGTTGTGTCGTCAGGCGTGTGATCAGTTTGCCCCTGCTGCCGGCAAGTCGGTGCGCCTGTCGTTCTTCCCGTTCGTTGATTCGCTGGAGGTTTCAGGCAACAAGGACGAGTTGCGCCGTATGATGGATATATTACTCGACAATGCGGCCACCTTCTCGCCCAGCAATAGTAAGGTGAAGGTGTTTGTGGAACAGCAACAAGACAAGGCTGTCATCCGTGTGGCGGATAACGGTATCGGTATACCTACCGAGGTGATGCCCCATCTGTTTGAGCAAATCGTGGGCGACGAGGATAGTCCGAAGCTTCATGAGGTGTTTGACATTGTCATGTCGCATCACGGAACAATCAATGCTTCCGAGAACAAGGGTGGAGGCACCCTGTTTACCATCGAGATTCCCTGCAACGAGGAGGTGGATGTCGAGGAGGCAGTTCTGATGGACGATGAAGAATAATAGAACTAAAACAATAATAGGAAATGAAGAAAATTCTTTTTATGGTGTCTGCACTGCTGACAGCCGGGATGGCGATGGCAGCTGAGGTGCAGACGAGTGGTAACAGTGTGACGATCAAGCCCGACGGCGGACAGGCCAAGGTGATACGTCTCGAAGTGATGAACGACAACATTATCCGTGTCCGTGCTACGTCGGACGACGCGCTGCCCCAGAAGCCGGCTTCGCTGATGATCGTGCCCCAGACGGCACCCGCGAAGAACAGTTATACGGTGAGCGAGGAGGGCGAGACGGTCGTAGTAAAGGCTAAGAATGTGAAGGCCGTGGTTGATAAGGCGACGGGCGAAGTGACCTTCTTCGATGCTGACGGCAACCAGTTGCTGAAGGAGGCGAAGGACGGCAAGCAGTTCAAGAACTTCACGGTGCCTGAGCGTGAGTACGGCCTGAAGGGCGGCCCCGCCATCACCGAGGAGATGAAGCACGGCCTCACCTGGCAGATGAAGTTCGACTCGCCCGATGATGAAGCCTTCTACGGCCTCGGCCAGCACCAGAGCGAGGAGTTCAATATGAAGGGCAAGAACGAAGACCTCTTCCAGTATAACACCAAGGTCTCGATCCCGTTCGTCCTCTCCAACAAGAACTACGGCATCCTGTGGGACTCCTACAGTTACTGCCGCTTCGGCAATCCCAACGACTATCTGCAACTGAACCGTGCCTTCAAACTCTACGACAAGCAGGGTAGGGAAGGCCACCTAACGGGTACCTATATTGATAAGAATGCCAAGAAACTCGTCCGCGACGAGGACAGCATCTACTTCGAGTATGCCTTCCCCGCTACCAGCGAGATTGCCGTGAAGACCGACAACGGCGGCATCAAGAACCTCCCGCAGGGCTTCAACCTGCAGGGCGCCAACGTCACCTACGAGGGTTTCCTTGAGACCGCCTGCTGCGGCAAGCCCTGCTGCGCCGGCAAGAAGGACAACTATCAGTTCATCCTCTATTACTCCGGCTACGTGAAGGTCTACATCGATGGCCGTGAGGTGGTGCCCGAGCGTTGGCGTACGGCTTGGAACCCCAACACCTTCAAGTTCACGGCTGATCTGCCGAAGGGCAAGAAGGCCCAGTTGCGTATCGAGTGGCAGCCCGACGGCGGCGAGGCCTATTGCGGCCTACGCGTCGCTGAGCCCCGCAGTGCCGAGGAGCGCGGCAAACTGAGCATCTGGAGCGAGATGACCAAGGATATGGACTACTACTTCATCGCCGGTAAGAACTTCGACGAGGTCATCTCCGGCTACCGCACGCTGACGGGTAAGGCCAGCCTCTATCCGAAGTGGGTGCTCGGCTTCTGGCAGAGCCGTGAGCGCTATCAGTCGTCGCTCGACATCGAGAGCAACCTCGCTGAGTTCCGCAAGCGCCATATCCCCGTCGACAACATCGTGCAGGACTGGAACTACTGGAAACTCGACTCCTGGGGCGACCATACCTTCGAGGCCTCGCGCTATCCTAATCCGCAGGCTATGCTCGACAGCGTTCACCAGATGCATGGCCGCTTTATGATCAGCGTATGGCCCAAGTTCTACGATACCGTCGACAACTACAAGGAACTCGACAAGAACGGCTGGATGTACCATCAGGCCATCAAGGACAACATCCACGACTGGCTCGGCTTCCGCGGCTCGTTCTACGATGCCTACGATGCCGGTGCCCGCAAGATGTTCTGGCGCCAGATGGACGAGAACCTCTATTCTAAATATAATAAGAAAGGTGTAGCCGGTGTCGATGCCTGGTGGATGGATGCCTCCGAACCGAACGTGCGCGACTGCACCCCGATGTGGTATCGCAAGGCCCTCTGCGGCCCGACCGCCCTCGGCACCTCTACCGAGTACTTCAATGCCTACTCCACCGTCAATGCCGACGCCATCTACAACGGTCAGCGTTCGGTCTATAAGGGCAAGGCCAACGAGCCGCGCGTCTTCTTGCTCACCCGTAGCGGCTTCGCTGGCGAGCAGCGCTTCTCTACGGCTACGTGGAGCGGCGATATCGGCACCCGCTGGGAGGATATGCGCGCCCAGATGACGGCTGGCCTGAACTACTCGATGTCGGGCATCCCCTTCTGGGGTATGGATCAGGGCGGCTTCTGCGTGGAGAACCGCTACGTGGCTGCCCAGCAGGTCTATGACAAGACAGGCGTGGAGAACGAAGACCTGAAGGAGTGGCGCGAGTTGCAGACCCGCTGGAACCAGTTCGGTGCCTTCATCCCCCTCTTCCGCAGTCACGGCCAGTGGCCGCTGCGCGAGATTTGGAACATCGCCCCCGACAACCACCCCGCCTACAAGTCGTTCGTCTACTACGACAAACTGCGCTACCGTCTGATGCCTTATCTCTACTCGATGGCTGGCTGGGCCCACTTCAAGGACTACACCCTGATGCGTGCCCTCGTGATGGACTTCAACGGCGACAAGAACGTCGAGAATATCGGCAACCAGTGGATGTTCGGCCCCGCCCTGATGGCCTGCCCCGTCGGCTACTACAAGGCTCGCAACCGCTCAGTCTACTTCCCCGAGCAGTGCGGCTGGTACGACCTCTACACGGGCGACTATATCGAGGGCGGACAGAGCCTCGTGGTCGATGCCCCGTATGAGTGCATCCCCGTCTACGTCCGCGAGGGAGCCATCATCCCCTTCGGCCCCGAGATGGAGTGGAGCGACGAGAAGCCCGCAGAACTCATCAACCTCTACGTCTACGCAGGACAGGACGGCACGTTCCAACTCTACGAGGACGAGGGTACGAACTACAACTACGAGAAGGGCAAGTATGCCACCATCGACATCACCTACGACGATGCAGCCCGCCGGGTTACCTTCGGTGCCCGCAAGGGTCAGTTCCCCGGTATGCTGAAGCAGCGTCGCTTCAACGTTGTCCTCATCTCGAAGGACGCCCCGAAGCCCCTGAACCTCGACAATCCCGAGGGCAAGTTGGTTCAGTATAGCGGCAAGGCCGTGAGCGTAGAACTCTAACACACAACAATAATCCCCAGCCACTTCGGCTGGGGATTTTTCTTCATCCGTCACTTAAACTCCGACTTTGGTGCCGGTAAACTCAGAGAAACCCTTCGTGAGAAAAATAAATGGCAACAATCAACGGGAAATGGGAAAAAAGTTGTATCTTTGCATCCATAAAACTATAAATATCTGAAAGATGAAGATTAAGAAAGGATTATTGGTGTTTGCGGCAGTCCTGACGGGACTGACTGCACAGGCGCGTGAGAGACAATGTTTCGATAAGGACTGGCGCTTCGTGCTGGCCGACTCGGCGCAGATGGCGGAGGCGGCGTATAACGACTCGTGGTGGCGGCGGCTCGACGTGCCGCACGACTGGGCGATAGAGGGCGACTTCTATGCTGGCAATCCCAGCGGAGCGGGTGGGGGAGCGCTGCCTGGGGGTATCGGGTGGTATCGGAAACACTTTACGCTGTCGAAATACGACAGCGCACGGGACCGGGTGTTTCTGGAGTTTGACGGGGTGTATATGAACTCTACCGTATTCGTGAATGGGGAGAAGGTGGGATTCAGGCCTTATGGGTATTCCAGTTTTGAATATGACATCACGCCGTATGTCCGCGAGGGCGAGAACGTGGTGGCGGTGAAGGTGGACAACTCGGATCAGCCGAACTCTCGCTGGTATTCGGGTTGCGGCATCTATCGCCACGTCTGGCTGACGAAGACGGCACCCATACACGTGGCCCACTGGGGCACGAACGTGCAGACAACCGTCGCCAAGGGTAAGGGCAAGGCGAATATTGAGGTGACGCTGGAGGGACAAGGAGCGGTGGAGAACACCCTGATCGACCCCAACGGCAAGGTGGTCGGTCGCTCGAAGGGCCTGAAGTCGGCCATCACCGTGAGCAAACCGCTGCTCTGGAGTTGTGAGACTCCAAATATATATAAGGTTCGCACACAGGTGAAAGTGGGTGGCAAGGTGGTAGACACCTACGAGACCACCACTGGCTTCCGCTCCTTCAGGTTTGATGCACAGTCGGGCTTCTGGCTGAACGGCAAGAACTTCAAACTCAACGGTGTCTGCGAGCATCACGACTTCGGCTGCTTAGGAGCCGCCCTGAATGAGGACGCGCTGCACCGTAAGTTGACGAAACTGAAGGCGATGGGTGTGAACTCGATCCGTTCATCGCACAATCCTCCCGCCCCGGAACTGTTGGCGATGTGCGACACGATGGGACTGATCGTGATGGACGAGAGTTTCGATATGTGGCGCCGCAAGAAGACGCAGAACGACTATGCCCGCTTCTTCGACGAGTGGCACGAGCGCGACTTGAGCGACCTGCTGTTGCGTGACCGTAACCACCCGAGCATCCTGATGTGGTCGATCGGCAATGAAGTGCTGGAGCAGTGGTCTTCGGCTGAGGCCGACACGCTGACCTTGGAGCAGGCCAACCTGATCCTGAATGCAGGGCACGACGCCTCGACACTCGCCAAGGAGGGCGAACTGAGCGTGCAGTCGCTCCTGACGCGGCATCTGGCGGAGATCGTGAAGCGCTACGACACCTCACGGCCTGTCACGTCGGGCTGCAACGAGCCGTCGCCCAACAACCACCTCTTCAAGAGCGGGGCCATCGACCTGATCGGCTTCAACTATCACCACCAGTGGGTGAAGGACGTGCCGCAGAACTTCCCCGGCAAGCCGTTCATCTTCTCAGAGAGCGTATCGGCCCTGCAGACGCGCGGCTTCTATATGATGCCGTCGGACACCGTCTATAAGGCTCCCAAGGAGTGGTGGCTGCCCTATACCGATCCCTCGTATATGTGTTCGGCCTACGACAATATGCACGCCTCGTGGAGTTCGACGCACGAAGAGACGTGGGACGTGGTGAAGCACACGCCGTATGTCGGCGGACAGTATATCTGGACGGGTTTTGACTACATCGGCGAGCCCACGCCCTACGGCTTCCCCGCCCGCAGCAGTTACTTCGGCATCATCGACCTGGCGGGCTTCCCGAAAGACACCTATTATATGTATCAGAGCGAATGGACACAGAAGCCGATGCTGCACCTCTTCCCGCACTGGAACTGGCTGCCTGGGCAGGAGATCGATATGTGGTGCTACTTCAACAATGCCGACGAGGTGGAACTGTTCATCAACGGCAAGAGCCAGGAGGTGAAGAGGAAGACCGAACCTGCTGCTGACGGCTGGAAGGCCGGACTCTGCACGGAGTATCACGTCGGCTGGCGGGTGAAGTATGAGCCGGGCGAGGTGAAGGCCGTGAGTCGCAAGGACGGCAAGACCGTCTGCGAACAGACGATCAAGACCGCAGGTCAGGCAGACCATCTCCACCTCTCGGTAGACTATCAGGGCAAGGAGACCACCTTCGTCTGTGTGGAGGTGGTCGACAAGGACGGCAACCTCTGTCCGTGGGCCGAGGATCAGGTCTACTTCGACAGCGACGCAGAGATCATCGGCACCGACAACGGCTGCCAGACCTCGATGGAGAACTTCAAGGCACCGCAGCGCAAGGCCTTCTTCGGCAAGTGCCTCGTGGTGGTGAAGGGCAAGGGCACGCTGAAGGCTCAGTCGCCGATGCTGAAACCGGCAGCAATCAAATTATAAACGCATTATCACTAAGGAATATGGGTAAATACATTCAAAAAGGACTGATGGCCTGTATCGGCAGTATGACGCTGTTTGTGACAGGTTGTGAAGAAAAGATGGATATGGAACAGCAAGTGAATGAACTCTACGCCAAGATGCCGCAGGAAGAGCGCATCGCCCAGTTGAGGAGTATGTATATGGACGACCTCTTCGACGAGCAAGGCAAACTGGACACGGCCAAGTGCCGCGAACTGATTCCCTTCGGCATCGGCCACTTCTCGCAGTTTGCGATGCAGCAGCCCCGCGACCCCAACGAGTTGCGTGACCGTGTGGCAGCCGTGCAGGACTGGCTGATGAACCACACGCCCAACGGCATCCCGGCCTTGATGCACGAGGAAGTGCTGTCGGGCGTCAACACCCTTGGGGCCACCATCTATCCGCAGCAGATCGGACAGGCCTGCTCGTTTAATCCCGAACTGGCAGAACTGAAGACCCGCCAGACGAGCACCCTGATGCGCAAGATGGGTGGTGTGCTGGCTCTCTCGCCGATGGTCGATGTGTGTCGCGTGCCCTCCTTCAATCGTCTGGAGGAGTCGTATGGCGAGGACGGCTATCTGTCGGCGGTAATGGGTACGGCCTTTGTGCGCGGCCTGCAGCAGGGCGACCTGAAGCGGGGCGTGGGGGCCTGTTCGAAGCACTACCTCGGCTACGGCGGTGGCGGCGATGCAGAGGAGAAGGAACTGATGGAGGAAATCCTGATGCCCCACGAGGCGATGATCCGGCTGACGGGCAGCAAGTGCGTGATGCCTGGCTATCACGCCGTTCACGGGACGAAATGCGTGGCCAACAGCGAGATCCTGCAGGACATCCTGCGCAGTTATGTCGGCTTCGATGGGATGGTGGTCAGCGACTATACGGCCATCGACCAGTTGCCTGATCTGGAAACACCCGTTCAGAAAGCAGCCGCTGCCATCAACGGCGGCAACGACGTGGACTTCCCCTTCGGTGCCAACTATCAGCACTTGCAGGAGGCCATCGACCAGGGGCTGGTGAAGCCCGAGGTGCTGGAGCGTGCCGTTAAGAACGTTCTCCGTCATAAGTTCCGTGCCGGCCTGTTCGACAAGGACGCCTATCTCTATACGACGGCGCAGATCACCCTCGATACGCCCGAGGAGCGACAGACGGCCTACGACATCGCTACCCAGAGCGTCGTCCTCTTAGAGAACAAGGGCGTGCTGCCCCTGCAGAACCAGAAGAACGTGCTGCTGACAGGTCCCAACGCCAACTCCATCTGGGCGATGTGCGGCGACTATACCTATCCCGCTATGTCCTACTTCTGGAAGCGGATGGAGGACGTGGCCGCGCGCAACCAGCCACACATCGTGAACCTGCTTGAGGGGATGAAGGCCAGCAAGCCGGAGGGTCTGAACCTGATGTACTCGCGTGGCTGCGACTGGACGGAAGAGATAGAGACCCTCTACGGCGAGGGTGGCGACGAGCGTGCCTGGGAGTATGCCCTCTTGCACCGCAAGGTGGATGCCGGTGAGAAGGCCGACAAGCAGGAAGCCCTCGCAATGGCCCGGCAGGCCGACGTGATCATTGCAGCCGTCGGTGAGAACGTGATGCTGTGCGGCGAGAACCGTGACCGCAAGGGTCTCCGATTGCCTGGCAAACAGGAGCAGTTTGTCGAAGAACTCATCAAGACGGGCAAGCCCGTGGTGCTGGTGATCTTCGGCGGACGTGCACAGGTGGTGTCGGGGCTGGCTGAGCGTTGTGCCGCCGTCATCCAGGCTTGGTATCCGGGTGAGGAAGGCGGACGAGCCGTGGCTGATATCCTCTATGGTAAGGTGTCACCCTCCGGCAAACTGTCTGTCAGTTATCCCAATAAGGAGATCAATGAGCCGATGTGCTACAACAATCCATCGCCCATCAAGGTGCATCCCTCGCTCAGTGCCGCTGGCCCGATACTCGCCACGCCGAACATCCAGTGGCCGTTCGGCTATGGCCTGACCTATACGACATTTGCCTACAGCAACCTGCAGATAGAGAAGGAAGTGGCAACGAATGCTGAGACCGTCAACCTCTCGTTCGAACTGAAGAATACGGGGCAGGTGGCTGCCGACGAGGTGGCTCAGATCTATCTCTCGCCCACAAATGATGATCAGCACATCCGGCCCATCCAGTTGCAAGGCTTTGCCCGCGTGCCGCTGCAGCCCGGCGAGACCAAGACCGTCCGCGTCAGACTCTACACGGAGCAGTTCGGCTATTACTCCAACGACGGCCAGCGTCAGTGGAACATCGCCCCTGGTCAGTTCGTGGTGAAGGTGGGGGCCTCGTCTGCCGACATCAAACTGTCAGAGCGTGTCACTCTCAGCGGAGAGACTGTTATCAAACCGTTGCGTGAATTCTACTTCTCCGAGAGCGCTATCGACTAAGCAACAGGCCTTGGATTGTTAATATTACCTAATTCTTGGCAAAAACTTGGTACTTTGTATTGCAAGGTACTAAGTTTTTGCTTACCTTTGCAGCCGTAAACGTATAAAACTGCAAAGGTATGAACATCGAAAATGCAAAGTCACAGATGCGCAAGGGCATG
>ERZ842401.2759-NODE-2759-length-22979-cov-7.375589_pt1 | contig 22979 bp, 23 predicted proteins | sample MGYA00521270_ERZ842401 | MGnify/ENA primary metagenome ERZ842401 (study PRJEB31892, sample SAMEA3878208) | bioreactor metagenome | biome: Moose rumen | place: Sweden | collected 2011-10 | study: EMG produced TPA metagenomics assembly of the PRJEB12797 data set...
AGTTGTGAGTAGAGGAATATGAATAAAAGAATTTTTACATTTGGACTTCTTGTTGTTCTTGTTTCGGGTATTGCTTTTTCTCAGCAATTTACACTTGCTGTCATACCTGATATCCAGTCTTACACGAATCACAATGCGCAGAAAGGGGTTTGGGGATATCCTCTTAACAATATGGATATGCTGATGGCGCAGATGGAATACATTCGCGATAACACAGTTGCAAACGGAGGAACAATTGCCTTTGCAGTGCAGGAAGGTGACCTTGTAGATAACCGCAGCATGTTTTCTTCAGAGTGGAGGGATGCATCTAGAGCCCTAATGCTTATGGACGGACTGATTCCATATCTTGTTGTTCCTGGTAATCATGACAGTGACAGATGGTCGCGGATTGACAGAAGTATTCCTTTTCAGAGTGTAGGTTGGAGTACATTCAAGAAGTACTTTGGAAACGAGAGCCCTCACTTTAAGGACAAAAAATGGTATGGCGGAAGTTACAATGACGGCATGGATTCTTGGAGTATTCTGACTGTTGAGGGACAGAGGATACTCTTTCTTGCTCTAGAACTTGAGACTCCTGATGATGCTTTGGAATGGGCCCAGTCTGTCATTGATATGCATAAAGGAATTCCCACTGTCGTCATAACACATGAATATCTTACTGTTGGAGCCCGTGACAGAGAAAATCCTGAGTATTTGGCATTTGGAAATTCTAGGAACAGGCTGTATGCGAATGGTAACAGTCCTGAAACAGTATGGAATAAATTCATAAGCAAAAATGACCAGATTTTTATGGTGCTCTGCGGACACTCCTATCTTGATAACGGAGAAGGAGAGGGAATTCGCATAGATGTTAACGATTATGGACATAAGGTTTATGCTGTGCTTGCAAACTATCAGGGACGCAGGGAAATTGATAATTCAATAGTAACTAGAAGAAATCTTATAGATAGTGCTGACGGTTGGTTTCGCCTCATGCACTTTGACATTGCAAAAAGCCGCGTGCGTGTCCAAACCTATTCCCCTTACCTAGACCGCTACGAAACCGATGCCGACAGTGACTTCACAATCAACTTTGATTTCGACTGGAAAAAGCGCTTCCCAGCTATCAACTTTCAGTATGTATATTCTTCCCTTGGGAAGTTTCTTTCGTCGTTTTAGATTTGTCTTTTGTGGATAAAAAAAATCGCCGTCTGCCGGATGAATGTGATTCAGTTTGGCAGACGGCGATTTTTATTTTAAACGATAGCCTATTTTTTTGCGGGCTTTTTAGCTGGTGCTTTCTTTGCAGGAGCTTTTTTTGCAGGAGCCTTTGCTGCTGGTGCTTTCTTTGCAGCGGGTTTTGCTTCTACGGCCTCGTCTACAATCTGTGCTTCTGGTGCATTCTTCTTTATTGACTTGATTCCGTTTGTTACACCGGCCTTGTCTTTGTAGCCTTCACCTACGCCTACAATCTGACCGTTGCCGCTCTTAAGGCGATAGCGGAATTCTCCGCGCTTGTCCTTGTACACTTCAAACTTTGGATTCTTTTCTTTCTTGAATCCTTCTACAGTCTGATCTTCAACAGGGGCTGCGGAATTTTTCTGCACGCTTGCGATTCCGTTTTTTGCAGCCGTCTTTGTTGTGTACACTTCTGATGTTAAAATGATTTCTCCGTTTCCGGCAATCAAGTTAAATTTAACTCCAGTTTTTGCTTTGGAAATGACAAATTTACCCATTGGTATCCTCCATATAAAATTCATTATACGCCCAAACTTTCATATTGGCAAGTTTTATTTTTAATAGTATACTGACCGTGTTTCAATTCCCCAATAAAGAGGTTGTCATGAAAACAAAAAGAAATCTTCTTGCAATTTTTGTATTGATTGTCTCCGCACAGTTTTGTTTTGCGGTATCTCCAAAAGCTCAACTTTCAAAGCAGAACGAAAGAATGTTCTGGGTCATAAACGGAACTGATAAGAACGGAAATCCTTCTGCAGTTTACATTCAGGGTACCATTCACATTGGTGATGACCGCTTGTATCCTCTTGCAGATGCTGTTCTTGACGCATGGGAAAATGCAGACTGTGTCATGGGAGAAATTTCCAGTGTTGATATGGCCTCTCTTCAGACTGCCGTTCAGCGAGACATGTTTGCAAGTTATCGCAGGGCAAAGGGTAAGAATCTGTACGACTTCCTTAACGAAGACGAACTTGCCGTTTTGTATACCCTTATAGACGGTTCCCAGTTTGATGCATACGGTTCCTTTGAGCCTTGGGTTCTTAACTCCGTGCTGTCAACTCTTTCCTATTCCGATTCTGGACTTGACGGTTCTCTTGGTCTTGACCAAAAATTTCTTGCTATGGCTGACGAAGACGGGCGCATTGTAGAAGGTCTGGATACTCTTAGGACTCAGCTTGATGTGCTTGAGTTTGGAACTTATGACGAACAGCTTCTTATCCTTAAGCAGACTCTTTCTGCATTCATCGAAGACTCTGATGATTCTGACGAACTTCTTGCCAGAATGTACGAGGCTTACCTTGCGGATGATGCTGACGCCCTTGCAGAAATTGTTTCTATAGAATCATCCTTTGGCGAAAGTGAAGAAGAAGTTGCCCTTACCCAGGCCTATATGAAGGCTCTGTTTACAGACCGCAATCAGGCATGGGCAGAAAAAATTGCTACTCTCTTGGCAGAGGGAGGAACTACTTTTATCTTTGCTGGAGCAGGACATTTTGTTGGAGAAAATTCAGTGTTCGCCTTTCTTAAGAAAAACGGAACCATCAGATAAAGAGGTGCATGTATGAAACAAGAAACCAAATGTATTCAGGCGGGATACAGTCCCAAAAACGGTGAGCCAAGAATGATTCCCATTGTTCAGAGTACTACTTTCAAATACGACACCAGTGAGGACATGGGAAAACTTTTTGATCTTGAGGCTAGCGGATATTTTTACACCCGTCTTCAGAATCCTACAAATGATTTTGTAGCTGCAAAAATTGCGAGCCTTGAAGGCGGAACTGCGGCTATGCTTACTTCCAGCGGTCAGGCTGCAAACTTCTTTGCCGTCTTTAACATTGCAACTGCTGGTGACCATGTGGTGGCAAGCTCTGCAATCTACGGAGGAACATTTAACCTGTTTAATGTTACCATGCGCAAGATGGGAATAGACTTTACATTCGTTTCGCCCGACTGCACAAGGGAAGAACTTGATGCCGCCTTTAAGCCCAACACGAAGGCTGTCTTTGGCGAAACAATTTCCAATCCTTCGCTGACGGTTTTTGACTTTGAAAAATTTTCTGCTGCCGCTCATGCCCACGGAGTTCCGCTCATTGTAGACAATACTTTTGCAACTCCCATTAACTGCCGCCCCTTTGAATTTGGTGCGGACATTGTAACTCACTCAACTACAAAATACATGGACGGTCACGATTCTGCTGTAGGCGGATGTATTGTTGATTCTGGAAAGTTTGACTGGATGGCCCATAAGGAAAAGTTTCCCGGACTTTGTACTCCTGATGAATCCTACCACGGAATAACTTATGCCGAGCGCTTTGGAAAAGAGGGTGCTTTTATTACAAAAGCAACTGCCCAGCTGATGAGGGACTTTGGTTCCATACAGGCTCCCTTTAATGCCTATATTCTTAACCTTGGCCTTGAATCTCTTTCTGTCCGCATGGAGCGCCACTGTTCAAATGCTCTTGCTGTTGCAAAATTCCTTTCAAAAAACGAGCATGTGGCATGGGTAAATTATCCCGGTCTTGAGGATAACAAGTATCACGCACTGGCCCAAAAGTACATGCCCAAGGGAACCTGTGGAGTTGTTTCTTTTGGCGTCAAGGGAGGAAGAAAGGCTGCCGAGCAGTTTATGAAAAAACTTAAGGTTGCCATGATTGCAACTCATGTTGCTGATGCCCACACCTGTGTCCTGCATCCTGCTTCGTCTACCCACCGTCAGCTTACGGAAGAAGAACTTGTTGCCGCTGGAGTTCCCTCAGACTTAATCCGCCTGTCTGTTGGTATAGAGCATATAGATGACATTCTTGCGGATTTGGAACAGGCTTTGGGCTGATATGGTTGCTGTAGCCAATTATTTGTGATATATTTTGAACAAGGAGCAATAAAATGATGAAATTAGTTTTGGTTCGCCACGGAGAAAGTGAGTGGAATAAGCTCAACCTTTTTACAGGCTGGACAGATGTTGATTTAAGCGAAAAAGGCCATGAAGAAGCAAAGGCTGCAGGTAAACTGCTTAAAGCAGAAGGTTACGATTTTGACGTTGCCTATACTTCTTACCTTAAACGCGCAATCCATACACTGAACCACATTCTTGATGAAATGGACAGAGCATGGATTCCTGTATACAAAACATGGAAACTTAACGAACGCCACTATGGTGACCTGCAGGGAAAGAACAAGAGTGAAGCCGCAGAAAAGTTCGGTGAGGATCAGGTAAAAATCTGGCGCCGTTCATTTGATGTAAAGCCACCTGTTCTTGCAGACGATGATGAGCGCAGTGCAAAAAAACAGGCAATGTACCGCGATGTAGACCCTGCATTCCTTCCCCAGAACGAAAGCTTGGAAACAACTATTGAGCGTGTAGTTCCTTTCTATTTGGAAACAATCAAGGCAGACATGAAGGCAGGAAAGCGTGTTATTATTGCCGCTCACGGAAACAGCCTTCGCGCACTGGTAAAGTATCTTGACAATCTTTCTAACGAAGAAATTCTTGGCGTTAACATTCCTACAGGAACTCCTCTTGTTTACGAATTTGACGACAACTTTAAGGTTATCAAGCACTACTACCTTGGCGACCAGGAAGCTCTTAAGGCAAAAATGGAAGCTGTTGCAAATCAGGGCAAAAAGAAATAATCCTGACAAAAATGACGGCGGCATGCAGTATTGTGTGCCGCTGTATTTCTTTTAAGGCAAAATCAGAATGAATTATTATTGCATCATGGTAAAGACAGGTGCGGAAGAATCCTTTAAAAAAGAAGCATTAGAAAAAGGTTCTTCCTTTGCCGTGGGACTGCAATTTTATTTTTTTAAACGCAAGGTCATAAACGGCGGAAAGCAGAAGGGTAAGATTGTGGAAAGCCCCATGTTTCCTGGTTACATTTTTATGGGCTGTGCCGACATTGATTCCTATCTGATTGAGCAAATTCGTTCATGTAAAAATTTTTACCGCTTTCTTTCTTCCGACGGAAAAATTCGTCCGCTTACGGGGCAGGATCTGGACTATCTGGAAAGGCTTATGCGCCACGGTGAAGTTGCAGGATTTTCTAGGGTAACATTTGACGAAAACGACCGCATAGTAATCCTTGACGGCCCCCTAGAAGGTTTTAAGGGAAACATTATAAAAGTTGACCGCCGCAAGAGAAGGGTTACAATCAGGCTGGACATGTGCGGCAGCATAAACAAGGTTGACCTGTGTTACGAAGATGTTTCCAAACTGTCGGATCCGTCTGCTTCTGAGGAGTCTGAATCCTGACTTTTTTTAGCACTGGCTTCGGGTTCTGCAAAGCGTTCATATTCTTCTTCCAAAACATGCCGTTGCCATTTTCTGTATACAACTGTGGCCACAATAAGTACTGTTATAAAAATAAGTCCTGTAAGAATTTCTTTTGTCATGATTTAGTCCTGTGCTTCTGGCAGAGAGTCAAGAAGTTTTCTAAGTGCAGTTAAATCGTCTTTTGTAAGGGTAATTCCCTTTCCCATTTTTTCGTGGTTGGGCGACCATGCACGAATGTCAAATTTTGCAGGACGGTCTCCCCATGAAATAAAATTCAGTTCGGTTCTCCATCCGCCTTTTCCCTCAGAAATTACTCCAAGTTCCTTTTCAATTTTGTAAGAAAAATCATCAGCCATAAAATCTCTTATTCCTCCAGTACTTTAATTATACACAATTTTGGGTAAAAAGTCTTCTTATCTCTTGCGATAATCCAAAATGTATAGTATTCTTACTGTATAAGAAATTTGTAGGGGGACTTATGAAAAAACGAAGACAGTTGCTCTTGGCTGGTTGTGCTGCCTTGGCAATTATTTTTGCAGGATGTAAGACAACCGATGTTGATGTGGACGACGGTTCTTCTTCTGCTTCATCTTCTCAGGTTAGCACTTCCACATCATCTTCTACGACGACAAGTTCAAGCTCGTCCAGCAGTTCGTCATCTTCAAGTACGACAGGGGACGACTCAGATTCTACTTCTAGCTCAGGTTCATCATCATCTTCTTCATCTTCAACAACAAGAGACTATTCTGCCGACAACGACGCTCTGTGGGCTACAATTCAGGCTGCTCGTCAGGCTGCGATAGATGCTGGTGCCGCTGATGCAAATTCAGTTGCATTTGCCGCCGCAGAAGCTGACTACGAGGTTCAGAAAAAAATCATGGAAGCAGGCGGAAGCAGCGAGGACATGTCTGCCGCTCTTAAGGATTTGAACTATCGCTATCAGGGTCTTACTGCTCTTGCAAATGCCCAAAAGAAAAAGGCTCAGGTTGATGAAAATGACTGGGCTTCATACAACAAGACTTCCTACGACAGCGGTTCCAAGAAAATTACCGACCTTACAAATCCGCTTTCTACAATTTCTACAGGAAAGGCTTTCTTTGACACTGCATATTCTGCAGAAAAAGATTTTGATTCTGTTCTTACCACGGCTTACAGAACCATTGCAAAGGGTGAACGACAGAAGGCTTTTGAGGCAAAGAAAAATGCAGACAGCGTAAAGGCTGCAGTTTCCCGCAAGTCTGATTACGACAAGGCTGTTACCCTGTTTAAGAATGGAGACACCCACTTTGTAACGGGAAATCCTCAGGGGTCTATTGATGACTACATTGCCGCAGGCGAAGAGTTTACCTCCCTGTACAACGAAATCTCAGAAGCTAGGGCACAGGCTCTTGCCGCAATTGAGGCTGCAAAAAAACGCGTCTCTGAAAGTGAGGATATTGCGGTTGAGGCCGACAAGACAGCACCTTTAGGAAACGGAGATGTTGAAGGCATTGAGGCGGAGGATGCAAAACTTCTCGACGATGATGACTTCTCTGCTGCGGAAGACGCTCAGTCAGCGGCGGAAGATGCTATTGGGGAGGATGTAGAATGAAAAGATTTGTTGCATACGCTCTTGTAATTGCTGTTTCACTTTGTTCAGTGTTTGCTGTAAGCTATAAGAATAACACTTATCAGAAACTTGCCGAAGAGTATACTACAAAGGCTGTCCGCGCAATGGATGCCGGTGAGTATGCCCTTGCAGAAGAATACGCTGCCCTTGCAGAAGAAAATGCCGCTCTGTCAGAAGCATTCATCAAACACATGTTGGCTCAGAGTGATGCCGAAAAAAACATTACCCTTGCAAAGAATCGTTTGGCTTATGTTAAGTCAATCCATGGTGATGTAAATTTCCCAATCGCTTACGAAGCTGCAGAAGGCTACCTAAAGCAGGCTAACGAAGCCTTTGAAAAGGAAGAATACGAGACAGCTTCTGCTAGGGCTCAACTTGTAATCAATGCGCTTGCAGAAGTAATTGAAATTACTCCTTTGCCAAAGTATTACATTGTCCGTCCTTGGGCAGAAACAAAAGACTGCTTCTGGAACATTTCTGGACGCTCTTATGTTTACAACAATCCCTTCTTGTGGGAAAATCTGTACGAGGCAAACAAGGATCAACTGCCAGAGCCTGACAATCCAAACCTTATTCTTCCCGGCATGAAGATGGAAATTCCGTCCATTACTGGAGAATATCGTGACGGTGTTTACAGTCCAAATGTAAAGTACGACACTTATTCGGTTAACCGCTAGCGGTAACTTTAGCATTAATGCTTAAGGGGTTGCAGAATCGCGGCCCCTTTTTTTATTTTGCAATTTTAATCAGATACAGTGCCAGTGCAGACGCCATGAGGGCATGGGGAAATTCTTTCTTGCCCAAAAGGTCGTAAACATCAGCCTTATTCATTTTAATGCAGTTTAGAAATTCGTCCGCATCTAGATGCTGTTCGTCTGTAAAGACTAGGTCTGTGGCGTAGTAGACATGCACATGGTTTGCAAACAAGGCGGGGTTGGGGTTCATTGTTCCCAAGTGGATGAAACTGTTAGCCCTGCATCCTGTTTCTTCTTCCAGTTCCCTTCGTGCGGCTTTTTCACAGTCTTCGCCGGTTTCAATTACTCCTCCGGGAAACTCTATGCTAAGGGCCTTTTCTCCGTGTCGCCACTGCTTTACCATAAGAAACTGTTCCTTGTGTTCCGCAATGACGATTGCCCAGTCGCGAGCTTCGTTTACAATGTAGTCCCCCTCAATTCCGCTAGGACCTCTGCTGTGTCTTTCTGTTACTGTAAAAACAGGAGTCTTTAAAAGCTCCCTGCTACTTAATTCGTGCCATGCCAAATTCATAATTTTCTTTGACAATTATGCCATTTAAACTTATAATAAATCAAGAACATTCCTACGGAGGACTTATGGCTGTTATAACGATTTCACGACAGGTTGCCGCATTGGGTGACGAAGTTGCAACCGCAGCTGCACAAAAACTTGGCTATAAATTTATTGACCGCAAACAGGTTGAACACCGCATTGTAGAGCTTGGTTTTCCGCAGGAAAAACTTTCCAAGTATGATGAGCGTCGCCCAGGATTTTTTGCCTCACTTGCAAAGGATCGTGACGAATACCTTAACTATCTTCAGCTAGCTGTTCTTGAAGCCGCAAGTAAGGGTAACTGCATTTTGATTGGACGGGGTTCCTTTATTATTCTTGAGGAACTTCAGAATCTTCTTGCCCTTCGTTTTGTTTCTCCTGATGATGTGCGCATGGAACGACTTAAGAACGAATTTTCTTGGAACGACAAGCAGGCTCGTACTCGCATAGACGAAAGCGACACTAACCGACGGGGATTTCACAAGAGTTTCTTTAATCTGGAAAACGAAGATCCCCAGCATTTTCATCTTGTTCTTAACACAGGAATTCTTTCCATTGATGACAGTGTGCGCGTAATTGAAAGTCTTGTAAAAACCCTCATCACTCCCGAAAAGGAAGAAGCTGGAACCAAACGAGTGCAGGATTTGCTTAGAGGACAGCAACTTGTAAATCAGCTTTTGTATACATACAAGTACAGCATCAGTTTTCTTCGTGCGGATGTTAGGGATAATTCTGTTACCCTGCAGGGCATTGCAGACTCTCAGGCTATAGTGGATCGGGCTGTGGAATCTGCCGCAAAACTTCTTCCTTCATGCGCTGTAACTTCTGCTATTTCTATTGTCCAACGGCATTAAATCCGCATCCATGCGGATTTAATGCCACAAGTTTTTGCTATTGCAAAAACTTGCGGGTGCAACGGGTAAGAGTTTGTAGCCCCATCCTTGGGGCTTTGCGTTTGCTGTTGCAAAAACTAGAGGGTGCAACGGGTAAGGTTCTGACGCGACATCCTTGTTCACAAAAATACATCCGTGTATTTTTGTGAACGCTAGAATTTGCTTTGCAAATTCTAGCATATGTCATAAAATAAGACTCTTACGCGACCTCCCTGTCGCTCTACTTCTTGCAGGTGGGGCGGGGTTGTAAAAATTTGCAGACTGGCTTATACTTTAGGGCATGAAAACTTCAAACAAATTTACCACGGTACGCATTATTGCTGCTCCCGTTTTTTTTATTGTTTACTTTCTTCCTGTTTGGCTTAATGCAGAAAACCTTTCGCCTCTTGCGGTTGCTTCTGTCTGTATTGCAATTCCCCTTCTTGCTTTTGCGGAATTTACCGACTACCTTGACGGCCACTTTGCAAGAAAGCACAACGAGGTAAGCGATTTTGGAAAACTCTACGACCCCTTTGCAGATGTCTTCCTTCACATTTCCACATTCACATGCTTTACAATAAGCGAATACTGTCCGCCTATTGTTCTCGTGCTCATCATCTATCGGGAATTTGCACAGAACTTTTTGCGCATGGTTGCTGCCAAAAAAGGAACCGCGATTGCCGCTCGAAAAGGCGGTAAGCTTAAGACTGTGTTCTATGTAGCTGCAGGATTTGTTTCTCTTGCTCAGGAAGCTCTTGTGCGTACCGGTCTTGCCTCTGTCTGGGGACTTAACATGGAAGCCTTTTATATAGTGGGCGTCTGCTTCTACATTGTGTGCGTTCTGCTTGCCTACATTTCTTTTATAGACTATCTTGTGCATTTTGGAAAAGTGCTTAAGGAAGAAATGTAGTTCTTGCATCCTCTTGACATTTTTTTTGTATGCTGATAGTATGCAATCAGTTAACATCAAAGGCGATGTGATCAGAAATTTTCCGCAGTAGAAATGCTGCACAAGTTTCTGCTCACATCGCCTTTTTTGTTTTCATAAAAATCATACGGAGGTAATGCAAATGTCTGCTGCTAATGTACCGGAACTGTTTGGAAGCATGGTGTTCAATCAGCGTGTAATGAAGGAACGCCTGCCTAAGGAAACCTACAAGGCTCTTAAGCAAACGCTGGATAACGGAGAGCCACTTAACATTGATTTGGCCAATCAGGTTGCACATGCAATGAAGGAGTGGGCAATCGAAAAAGGTGCCACTCACTTTACACACTGGTTTCAGCCCCTTACCGGAATCACTGCAGAAAAACACGACAGCTTCATTACTCCCCAGGATGACGGAAGTGTAATCATGTCCTTTAGCGGAAAGGAACTTGTAAAGGGTGAACCCGATGCTTCTTCTTTCCCTTCTGGCGGTCATCGTGCAACATTTGAGGCTAGGGGATACACTGTTTGGGATCCTACAGCCTATCCCTTTGTAAAGGAACACACTCTCTGCATTCCTACGGCATTCTGTTCCTACACTGGTGAAGCCATGGATAAAAAGACACCTCTTCTTCGTTCCATGGAAGCTCTTAATACTCAGGCTCTGCGCATCCTGCGTCTGTTTGGAAACACGACTGCAACCCATATTGCAACAACTGTTGGCCCAGAACAGGAATACTTTATTGTAAGCGAACGACTTTACAAGCAGCGAAAAGATCTGCGCATGACAGGACGCACGCTGTTTGGTTCAAAGCCTTCAAAGGGTCAGGAAATGGACGATCAGTATTTTGCAGCCCTTGATCCAAAAATTGTAGAGTACATGGAAGACCTTAACGAAACTTTGTGGAAGTACGGAATCCTTTCAAAGACTGAACACAACGAGGTTGCTCCTGCTCAGCACGAGATGGCTCCAATTTTTACAACGACAAACCTTTCAACTGACCAGAACCAGCTTACCATGGAAGTTATGAAAAAGGTTGCTCGTCGCCACGGACTTGTATGTCTTCTGCATGAAAAGCCTTTTGCTGGATTAAACGGAAGCGGAAAGCACAACAACTGGAGTATGAGTACAAACGAGGGTGAAAACCTTCTTGAACCGGGAGCCACTCCTGAACAGAACGCACAGTTCTTGCTCTTCCTTACTGCAATTATAAAGGCGGTTGACGAAAATCAGGACCTGCTTCGCATTTCTGTTGCTTCTGCTGGTAACGATCATCGACTTGGTGCAAACGAGGCGCCTCCTGCAATCATCAGCGTTTATCTTGGTGATGAACTGCATGCTGTTCTTGAAAGCATTAAGGACGGAAAGCCTTACGACAACAAGAAGAACCTTAAGATGACTATTGGTGCAGATGTACTTCCTCCAATTCCAAAGGATTCAACTGACCGCAACAGGACTTCTCCCTTTGCATTTACAGGAAACAAGTTTGAGTTCCGTTCAGTGGGTTCTTCACTTAGCATAGCGGGTCCAAATACTGCACTGGATTCCATTGTGGCATACAGCCTTAAACAGTTTGCAGATGAACTTGAAGGCGCAAAAGATTTTAACACTGCACTGCAGCAGCTTATCAAGAGGGAAATAAGCGCACACTGGCGCATTGTGTTTAACGGTAACGGTTATGACGAAAGTTGGATCAAGGAAGCGGAAAAGAGAGGACTTCTTAACCTGCGCACCCTGCCTGATGCAATGGAGCACTACCTTAATCCGAAGAATGTAAAACTCTACACTGAACTTGGCGTATATACCGAAGCAGAAATGCAGAGCCACTACGAGATTAAGCTTGAGAAGTATTGTCAGGTTCTTAACATCGAAGTAGAGACCATGCTTGAGATGATTAACAAGGACATTCTTCCTGCTGCCTTCAAATACATGAATGCAGTAAGTTCTGCCGTTATAAACCTTAAAGCTGTTGTGCCGGGAGCAAGCGCAAGTGCTCAGGCTTCGCTGCTTTCAAAACTTGACGGACTTGTAAATGAACTTGCACAGAAGGAAAATGAACTTTCCATGAAGCACATAGAGGCAAAGGCTTCTGGAGATGCAATGGCTGTTGCCCGTGCCTATGTAGACAGCGTAATTCCTGCCATGGCCGAAACCCGTGCCGTTGCTGACGAAATTGAGCCGCTTCTTGGCGAGGAATACAAACCCTTCCCGTCTTACGAAGATTTGCTTTTTATTAAGTCGTAAAAATACTGAGTACGAAAAAAGCCCAGTCCGAATGGATTGGGCTTTTTCTTTTAGAAAATAAATTTTTATAGGTTGCCTTTAGTTAGTTGTAAGCTGATAGCGACCTGCATAGCGTGAACGGTTCTTTACAACGATTGTAAAGCGTCCTGTCCAACGAGGAACAAAACTGCAGTATGCATTTGAACTGTAAGAAACATCCTGGTCAATAAGATTTCCGTTCTCGTCATAAATGAATAGGTCATAGTCACAGCCATCAAGCGAGCGTACGCTTACTTCGCCGTAAGAGTTTGCATAGAACGAAATTGTGTAGCGGAATGATCTACCGTTTCTGGAAGCACAGTCAACATCATAGTATGGTCCGCTTACAGAACCTCTTGTAGAAGATTTTACAAGTTTCTGAACTGATTCAGCCCATGCCTTCATTGTTTTGTCTTTTCCATAAAGTGCTTTGGCATCATTTAAAAGCTGCTCCACTGTGTATTCAACTGAAGTTGAACTTTCTGCAGTTGCAGATGTTCCCTCTTTCTTGCTAAGGCTGCTTGAACTAGATAGAGGTGCTGTTGGTGTCTGTGCAAGAATTTCTGCTGCCATAATAAGTGCTGAAGCAGAGTCGTTTGCATAACCATATTCCGCAAGGTTGTAAGCGGTTTCCAAAGCTTTCATTTCTTCTGAAACAGGTGCAGATGCCTCAGCCTTTGGTTGATTCTCTGCTGATTGAGCAAAGCCAAAACTCATGCAAGCAAGTGAAAATGCAATTGCCAATGTAAATTTCTTCATAAAGTCCTCATGAAGAATAGTTTGTAAAAGTTTATGAGGTGATTTTTATAAGGTCAATACTCGTTTTTTTTTGTAGTTTTATGACAATGTTGAAAAATGTTGACCGCTGTATTATAATTTTTAGGGAACCTCGAAAAACTTCAGTTTTTCGAGATGCCCTTTAGTGTTAATTAGAGGTTTACTATGAAAGGGAAAAAATTTATTTTTTCGTTCAATGTTTTTATACTTATAATGTCTTGCTTTGTGTTTGCTGAATCCTATGATGAAAAAATTGCTTATGTACAAGATTTGAGCTCAAATTGTACACTTGAATACATTGATAATTTAGAAACTGAATTGACTTCTGTACTTTCTAAAAACGATCCTCGCTTTGCACTTTTAAATTATAGACGTGGTATAATTTATACAGCAAATGCTCAGTATTCAGATGCGGTCGAAGTTCTTCTAAAAGCTGTCCGTATCTATAAACGGGCTGGGAAAGATTATAAAGCATCCCTTGTTGCTTCAGAATTCGGTTTAGCCAATGCTTATTATTACTTGGCTCAATATGATGATTCAATATCTCATTATAAAACAATTTTAGATTTGGTAAGTGACACGGCGGGTAAACATAACTATGATTATGCAATAACTTCCTTAAGCATAGGAAATTGTTATTATGGAAAAGGCGATTATGATAATGCAATTTTATTTTGTTCTGACGCGTCAGACATATTTCTAGACCTTTATGGTTCAGAATCTACGGTGTATGCTTTTTCGCAAAATACATTAGGTTTGTTTTATGATGGTAAAGGAGAATTTGAAATCGCAAAAAAACTTATAAATGAATCTATCTTAATTTATGATAAAAATCTGTCGCAAGCAACAGCATCAAGTTGTATCGTTGCTTACAACAACTTAGCTTTGGTTTACCAGCATACTGGTGAATATGTATCTTCTCTTAAAACTTATGAGCATGCTGCAAAGATTGCAGAAGAATATAAAAGCGATTTAAATATAAATCTGACGCTTGCTATTATTTATTCAAACATAAGTACTATTTGTGATTTGTTGGGGTACTATGAAGATGCTTATGATTACATAATGAAATCTATACAAATAAGAGAAGCGGTTCTTGGAGAAAATGATTATAATACAGCAGTTTCATATTCTAATCTTGCAGGTTGGTTTTACAAGCAAGGTGATTATGCAAATGCAACTCTTTATGGCGAAAAAGCGTTGTCTGCAATAATAGTTTCTCTTGGAAAAGAAAATCCTAATACACTTTCTGTTATGGATAATGTTGCAGTTTTTTACAGAGAAAAAGGTGAATTTGAAACCGCCTTATCTATGCATACAGAAGTTTTAGAAATAAGAAAAAAATTACTTGGCGAAACTCATTACGAAACTGCAAAATCTTATAACTATCTTGGAATGTTATACGACACGCTTGGGGATTTTAAAAACTCTTTAATTTATTTTGCAAAAGCAGTTGATATTTATGAAACTTTGTTTGGTTCTATGCACGAGCAAACCTTATTATTGTATAATAACATAGGTAATGTATATTATAGGACTGGAGATTTTTCGGATGCCATATTATGGCAGTTAAAGGCTTTGTCTTCGGCAGAACATGTGTTTGGAAAAAATCATGTAACCGTTTCTACAATTTGTTCAAACTTATCTCTTTCATATCGTGCTTATGGGGATTACGACAGTGCACAGTCTTATGCTGAACATGCACTTTCCATTCAGTTAGATTTATTTGGCGAAAATCATCCTGATAGCGCAATTCGTTACAATAATCTTGCTTTGGTATATCGCGATAAAAATGATTTAGACCGCGCCCTTGAATGTTTTAACAAGAGCGTAGAAATTTACAATAACTTGTATGTCGATGGATTATGTCCCGAACTTGAAACTATTTATTCAAACCTAAGCGCAATTTATTCAGACAAAGCGCAGTTTGATGAAGCAATAAAATATGGTAAACTTGCCGTTGACTTAGCGGAAGAGTACTATGGCGAATCTAATCCTAAAACATTAGGCACATATATTAATCTGGCGTCAGCATATTGGTATAACGGAGATTTAAACAAAGCACTCAGGTACAATAGAAAAGCAGTATCATCTGCTGAATCTTGTTATGGAATAAATTCAAAAAATCCTAATCTTGCAATGGCATACTATAACTTAGCATTTTCATATCAGGAAAAAGAAAATGTTAGTGAGGCGGCCGCATATTTTAAGAAAGCCTACGCTGTTTGGCGGGAGTCTGCGAATTTTTCAGAAATTTTGGAATGTTTAAACAGAATCCTTACTTATGATGTTTATGATGACAGTTTTATACAAGAGACTCTTGAACTTGCATTCTCTGTTTTGGAACGGAGCAGAGTTGCTGTTTCTTCGTTGAAATCAAAATATATGCAACAGGCCAAACCTATATATTATTTTGGTCTAGAATTTGCTAAAAAAAATAACGATGCCGAATTAGCATTTTGGTGTTCCGAGTCTATTAGAAATCGAAGCTTCTTGGATCAGGTTGGAGTGGATGCTGCATTAAATTTAGATGGGGTTACAGATTTTGAAAAAGAGCAAATTCGTTCGCTTATGACTCAAATTGAGGATAATAGAAAAATTGTTGAAAGACAGTATATTGTTTCAGAAGAAGAACAAAATATGGATGATGCTGTCATTGCAGCCCAAAGACTTAGTGAAGCTGAATATGCTCTTAGCAAAATTGATAATGATATAGGAATGAGGGTACCAAAGTATGCTCAGCTTCGCAATCCTTCACCCATATCCCTTTCTGTTGCTCAAGAGTTCTGTGGAAAAAACAGATGTGTCCTAGAGTATGTAATTGCATCTTCAAAATCTTATTGCATTGTGATTACAGATAAAAAGTCATACATTGTTGAACTTGATGACACCTATGATTATTCTAGTTCCGTAACAAAACTTCATGATGCTGTTGCGGCAATGAAGCCTGAAAGAAATTTTGAACGCGTTAGAAACGAACTGTATGAAAAACTTGTTGCTCCGTTGAGTTCTTATATAAAAGGTAAAAAGAGTGTGCTTATTGTTCCCGATGCAAATCTTGCACTTTTACCATTTGAAATTTTAAGATCTGACAGTGATTCCAAGATGCTGGGCGAGCAATTCTCTGTAGCTCTTTCCCCATCTGTTTCTGTCAGTTACATTTCTAAGCAGATTAATGTAACAGGTTCTTCAGTCTTTGCTCTTGGTGGTGCCTGGTACGACAGTTCACTTACAGAAGACGAACATAACTATGTGCTTAGTAACGGAGTTCTTGTAACTGGAGAAGCTTATCCAAATATGCGTACAAGATCAGAAAATAAAACAGGATGGAATGATTTACCAGGAACCATGACAGAATTGAGCTTGTTGAAGAATTCCGTGTTTGTCAGACAGGAATTTTTCTCGCTGACTCAAAAGGATGCGACAGAATATAACATAAAAAAATTATCTGAGCAGGGACAACTTGCAAAATTTTCTATAGTACATTTTGCATGCCATGGATATTTTAATCGTCCAAATAATAATCAACCTACGGCAATTCTTCTTTCTGAAGTTTCAACTTCAATAACTGATTCGGATGAAGATGGTTACTTAACTATTCCTGAAGCAACACTTTTAAACTTAAATGCGGATCTTGTATGTCTTTCTGCATGTGAAACAGGTATTGTTGAATCCGATGAATCAGATGATATGAGCGGTCTCTCGCGAGCATTTATGGTTGCAGGTGCGAAACATGTAGCCGTCAGTCTTTGGGAGGCAAGTGATGTTGCAGCGGCTGAATTTATGACAAGAATGTATAAAAATGTTCTTAAAGGTATGGACTATTCAACTGCATATAAAACTGTAAAAGCAGAATTTAGGAGGAATGATGACTGGAGTCATCCTTTCTATTGGGCTTTATATACAATCTATGAATGATTTACTAATTTTCATTCATTAACAGTCTGTATATTTCATTCTCATAAAGAGCCGAGCTTTTTGAAGGAGAAATGTATCTTTGCTTAGTTTGTGTTTGTAATGCTGGCATGTTAATCTCCTTCTGAACTTCAAGCGGAGGTCCCTTCATTACAAGAATCGTGTCTGCACACACGCATGCTTCTCGTGCATTGTGCGTAACAAAAAGCACAGTCCTGTTTTTTTTGCATAAAAGTTTTTCTAAAAGGCAAAGAAGTTTTACTTCCTGTTCTATATCCTGAGACTTAAATGCTTCATCCATAAGAAGAATTGACGCCGGATAAGCAAATGCTCTTGCAAGAGAGACTCTCTGTTTTTCTCCTCCAGAAAGTTCAGACGGAAGTTTTTCTTTGTAAGACACAAGATTTGTTTTTTCTATAATGTCCTCAGCAGTTTTAAAAGCAGTTTTTTTTGTCATAACATTACACAACGGAAGGCATATGTTTTCAAAAACCGTAAGTTGGGGAAAGAGCCGTGGCTCCTGGAAAACATATGAAACTGCCCGTCCGTCCTGCTTTAGTTTTTTTGCAATGGCGTTAAGAAGCGTTGTCTTTCCGCTGCCTGTTTTTGCCATTATTGCCGTGGTAGTTTTTTCTTTTGCTTCAAGAGTAAAGTTTTTTATGATGGGCCTTTCTTCGTAAGAAAAAGAAAGTTCCCTTATGCAAAGTGAGGCGTCTGTGGGAAAGTTTTTATTTTCCTTTGCAAAGTGCCAGCGGTTTATACGGTTTTTGCAAATGTGTTTTTTTAAGAGTGTTACGGTCAGTGTAAAAATCCCTTCGCTTAAAAATCCTGCAATGATTATTGCTGCTGTTACAGCCATGACATATGAAGTTTCCAGATGAACCTGATAGGTATTTAAAAGTGTTCCCAGTCCCTGCTTAGGTAGGGCAAGAACTTCTCCTGCCGCAACAGCCTTCCAGACAAGACCGTAGGAGGCGGAAAGTCCCTCTAAAAAAAATGGCCTTATGTTTGGAATGTATACGAAGCGAATTTTTTGTCTTCTGTCAAGGGAGTAACTGTCTGCGGCTTCCAAAAGTTCTTTTGGCGTCGTGCTTACTCCCTTTTGGGTTGCCCCAGTCATGACGGGAAGCGCCATAAGAAATGCAACAAAAGAAGGAATCTGTTTTGCCTTGAGCCAGAAAAGTGAAATGAGAATTAGGGAAACTACAGGAGTTGCCCTTATGATCCACAGTGGAATGAAAATAAATGTCTTAAAGAAAGAACTTGCACCAGAAGTAAATCCTAAAACGGCACCCACTATGACTGCCAAACTGAATGCGGTTAGGCAGCGCAAAAAAGTTGCCGCAAGGGATGCATAAAACTGCCTGCTTCCAAGACATTTTATAAAGGCAAGGAATACAGACTGAATGTTAGGCAAGATGAGACTGGACGAAATGCACAGGGACATTACCTGCCACACTACTGCAATGAGTAGAACTGATGCTGACAGTGCAAGTATCTTTCTTTTCATTTAAAGTAAAAACCGTCGTCGGGAAGTTTTCCTGCAACTGATTCTGGGGCAAACTGAAGAAAGAGGTTTAGAAGTGCTTCCATGCGCTTTCTTGCGTCAGCCGGCTTTTCGTAGACAAAGGCACAACGGGGAATTGCCTTTTCTGCAACCGCCGCTTTTAGTCCCAGTCCTGCACGCTCTACCGCTTCTCCTGCAAGTTTTGGATTCTTGACAGTCCAGTTAAGGGAACTGCTGTAGGCCGAAAGAAATGCCTTTACAATCTGACGGTTCTGTTCTGCAAAGTTTTTGCGAGCTACAATTACGGTCATGGGAAAGTTTTCCATTCCGCTTATGTTCTTGAATTCTTCCTGCATGTTAAGGGCAACCCTTATGGAAGAGTCTTGCATCTGAGCTACTGTTGCAAACGGTTCGGGCACTACTGCGTAAGAAATTTTTCCGCTGATGAGTGCGGCTGCAAGTTCGTTGTTGGGGATTGAAAAGTCCAGTTCTGCAGAAACATTGTTTTGCGAAAGCACATAGCGTGTAAGATATTCAGGGGTTGCTCCTGCTCCTGCCACGCTAACAGTCTTTCCACTAAGGTCGGACACAGATTTTATGGACGGATCTTTTGTAATAAGTGAAAGCATTCCGTTACCGCAGACTGCAATTACCGTAAGGCTCTGATTGTTTGCATTGTAAAGTTTTGCCGCTACATTTGGTGGAAGAAATGCAATGTCAACTTCGCCGTTTACAAGTTTGGGAACAACAAGATTTGCTCCTGCAAATGTCTGATAGGAAACCTCCGCTCCAGCAAGTGTTTTTGTTTCTTCCATAAGATGTGCGCATGGAATTCCGCTTGGTCCTGTTAGGACTCCTACACTTACCGTTTCATGACTGTCTTTTGCTCCAAATGCAAAAAGAGAAGTTGTTAGCATGCATAAAAATAATGCAGAGAAAATATGTCTTTTCATTTTAAAACCTCTGCACAAAGTCTATCACTTGTAGGAAAAAAAATAAACTGCTTCAATTTGTTTTATGCGGCAGTCTTTGTTCCTATTTTCTTTACAAAGAAATCCATGTTTGTTCCAATGAAGAAGACAACATAACTTGTAATTACTAGAGCAAAGAAAAGGTAAGTCGTAAATTCCAGAGTTCCGTTTACAGCCCTGTTTGAAAGAAGACTGAACACAAAGAGCATTGCAATAATGAGCGCTCCTGCAACAATCCACAGAGGAATTGGTACCTTGTATTTTTTCTGATTGTATTCAGGAACGGTGGCTTTTATTGCATTAATAATTGATTCGCTAGTGACGGGAGTTTTTACCTGCAAAGGTCTTGCGGCCAGCTGTTCTGCTTTTGTAAGAGCCCTTACCTGAGCCCTGCATTTTTTACAGAAGAGAAGATGCATGCTAAGCTTGAAGGGCAAATGTTCACCCTTGTCTAGCGAAAGAAACTGTTCCATGTACTGCTCGCAATTCTGTTTCATATTAGCCTCCTATTTGTCTGTTGCAAAGTCAACAAGTTTGTCTCTAAGAATTTTTTTTGCCCTGAATATGTGGGACTTTATTGTGTTTAGTGGCAGATCCGTTATACGCGCAATTTCTTCGTACTGAGTGTCGTAAAAAAAGTATAAGTCTATGCAGACTGCGTACTTTTGCGGAAGTTCAGCCACGGCCTCCTTTACGGCTTCTCTGGTTGCCCTTTTTATTGCATTTTCTTCGGGATTGTCCGAGGGTGACGGTATGAGCGTTTCATCGGCAATTGTTTCGTATTCTTTTGTTCTGGAAATTGAATTGAGGGCTGTGGTGTAGGCTATTCTTGTGAGCCAGGTTGAAAAAAGGCTTTCTCCCCTAAAGGTGGCAAGGTTTGTGTAAGCCTTGATGAAAACTTCCTGCGTAAAATCTTCCACATCAGTTTCGTTGTGAAAAAATCCCATGCCGAATGCTCTTATGCGCTTCTGATAAATCTGGACGAGTTCTGCAAATGCTTCGTTGCTTCCCGAAAGAGTATGCTTTATAAGTTTGTTGTCACGCTTCTTTATTGAAGCACTGTCACTTTTCGTCATCCTGAGTATTCTTAAAGTTGTTTATCCTGTAGAAAATTAAAAGCGCTGCTCCTATTACCAGAGGAATGAGTCCTCCCAGAAGCATGAAAGAAAATCCTTCCATGAATAAAAACATTGTGGTAAGAACAAGTCCTACGCCCATAAGAACAAGTCCCGTAAGGAGAAAGAAAGGTTTCCAGTTGTAGCTGTGAGCTGTGTATGTTCCTGCCTTGATTTTCTGCTTTGTTTCCCGATGTCTCCACAGCAAAGCAAAAAAAATAATTACTGCTCCAAATACGATTCCTACAATGGGGATTAGGGAAACTATTACCTGTGCCGCTGGCGTAAGTTCTGTTGTATCCATTTTAAACTTCCTCTAGACTATTTCTTGCTGATTAGACACCCTGTAATGCTGTAATGTTGCATTACTCAAAAAACATATAGTCTGAAAAATAAATGTCGGTGATTTCTCCCAGAACAAGTTCCGAATTGATTTTGTCCTTTAGTTCATCTTTTATGACGGTTTCGCCTTTTTGTATAAGTTCCGCTCTTGTATATGAAGAAAAGTATTCCATAAAGATGGATTGAAACTGCCTTGTCTTTTGTACTAGTTCTTCGTAAAGTGCAGTGTCTCCATCAGGGTAAGAGAACCAGGGAATTACGACCATTGTAACTCCGTTGGAATCTTCATCTGCCCGTCTGGTAACTGTACGGATTTCGCCAATGGAATTATAGGCTGCAACCTTTGCATTTTTTTTCTGACTTCTGTTAATGACTTTCTGGGGAGTTGGGTCGCTGTGTCGGTAAGCGGCTCCGTTTTCTTTGCTTTTTGTAACAAGAACAACTGCTGTGCCAAAGAGAATTAGAACTGCTATGGATGCCGCAACTATTGTAAGAATAAAATTTAAGGAAGGCTTTTTTTGTTTCATGCTTTATACTACCTCATAAGAAGCAAGTAAGGCAAGCGTTCTTGAACCGTCTGGGATTCGCGCCGTAAGATGAACTCCGTCGTCAAGCCATTCTTCCTCTAGTATGGTGCCGTTTTTTCGTGTAAGTTCCACAAGGTCTGACCTTTCTGCTGGAACCAAAAGAACATGCTCTGAACCAAGAAGGCGTTCTGTTATGGTTTGCAAAAGTTCTTCAAAGCCTGCTTTTGTTTTTGCACTGATTTTTATTGCGCCAGGGAATGCCGCATCAAGTTGTGCTATTTTAAGTTCCGCCTCTTCTGTCTGTTCTAAAAGCCTGTCTGTCTTGTTGAGTACAATTAGGGAAGGTACTGAATCGGCCCCTATTTCCTTTAAGACATGAAGCACCTGTTCGTATTGGGCCATGCAGTTTTCATCTGAGGCATCAACAACAATCAGCAGGAGTGTTGCTTTTGCAGCCTCGTCCAAAGTTGACTTGAATGCGTTTATGAGCGTGTGGGGTAGGTTTGAAATGAATCCTACCGTGTCTGTAATTAAAACTGAAGAACCTTCTGCAAGGGAAAGTTTTCGTGTAGTGGGGTCTAGAGTTGCAAAAAGTTTGTCTTCTACAAAAACATCTGCACCAGTAAGGGCATTTAAAAGACTTGATTTTCCAGCATTAGTGTATCCCACCAGGGCGCAAGAGGCTGTCTCTGTCCTTTCCCTCTGCTTGCGCTGAGTGTCCCTGTTTGTCTGCACCTGGGAAAGTTCCTTTTTTATCTGGATGATTTTTTCTTCAACCTGTCGCCTGTCAAGTTCAAGCTGGGTTTCGCCTGAACCTTTTGCACCGTAAGAGCCGCCCCTTTGCCGTGCCATGTCTCCGTACATGTGGCTTAGTCTGGGAAGTGAATATGTAAGGCGTGCAAGTTCCACTTGAAGAACCGCTTCTTTTGTCTGGGCGCGCTGGGCAAAAATCCTGAGTATGACTTCGTTCCTGTCAAACACCGGAATGCCGCTTGCTTTTTCCCAGTTGCGCTGCTTGGTAGGGGCTATGTCCCAGTCAAAAATTATGCAGTCGGCAAACACTTCCTTTGCCTTGTCAAGAATTTCGGTAACTTTTCCCTTTCCTATTCCGTATGCTGGAGTGGGTTCTATGCGAGTAAGAATCATGGTTGAAGAGGTTTCCATGCCCAAAGTGTCAATAAGCCCCTTGAGTTCCTTTGGTTCTGTCTTTGAGCCAATGAGCAATGCGCGGACTTTTTTTTCTGCCTCTTCCTGCAATTCAACCATGCAAAAAGTATAGCATTTTTTTATTTAGTGTAAAACAGTTTTTTGTATAGTATAGGGAATCTCTAAAAATTACAATTTTTAGAGATAACTTTGAAAATGCGAGTTTTAAGTCGTG
>ERZ842401.2761-NODE-2761-length-22957-cov-7.230242_pt1 | contig 22957 bp, 25 predicted proteins | sample MGYA00521270_ERZ842401 | MGnify/ENA primary metagenome ERZ842401 (study PRJEB31892, sample SAMEA3878208) | bioreactor metagenome | biome: Moose rumen | place: Sweden | collected 2011-10 | study: EMG produced TPA metagenomics assembly of the PRJEB12797 data set...
TAAATGTTAATTAACACATACTTTAATTGCAAATATAAATGTGTAAAGTACTTGATGAGATTATCACAATAAAACGCAATTAAATTCCAATCACATAAATGAAAATAACAAAATAGATTATTTATAAAAGTTCACAATTTGTTTATTTTTTTGTTTAGCATATTTAAAGGCAAGTGCAGTACCAGAATTTGGTTGGTAATATATTCAGTCGTTTTTATAGTGTTTTCTCTTTTTAGGTAAATAATCTTTATTATAATAAAATATGCAATAATCACTATCGTTTATCATTGCATAATTTCGCTCTATATATGATGCCTTGTTTGATATATGTTTTGTCTTGTGCTCAATTTCCCCCTCAAACCCCATAATATGCACTTTGTCCTTTGCCACTTCATTATATACTTGCTCCAAACTTGCCCTGTCTTTTTCAAGTGTTGCACTCTCACTTTGACAAGTATACATTAATCTAGTTATTGAATAGTCCTGCATTAATTCAGTTACAATCTCGTGGCACAATTTATCAAAATCACTCTTATACGTTCTGTCCTGAATCGCCTTGTACTAAAATTGGAAAACCAAACATTACGTTTTCCTTAAAAAAATATTTTACTTGACATATATAGCTCATGCGAGATAGATTTTTATCAGACAGAAAATAAGACAGCTTATACGGGCACGGAATGACGGAAATATGACGCAGGCTGCAAGTGCGTTAAATAAGAAACTGCATATTGCACTGTTATAAACTGGTAAAGGTCAGCATATCATAAGATACTGCTAACCTTTTAGGAAGTCAAAGTAGCCCCCGTTGTACAGATTGCCGCTCAATGCCAGTCAGTCATCATCCGCCCCGATGATGAAATAATTATAGCCGACTTTCTGCAAGGTGCCGGTTATTTCCCTCTTACCATCTTTATTATCAAATCCCACTTTAATGAATTCTTTCTTTGTAACATAAAGACTTACTGGATAATAACTATACATATAGTCACCAGACAACTCTTGGGGGACAGAAACAGCGAGAGTTATTTTTGTAAGAGTTTCATTTACAGGGAAAATTTCACTTACAACTGCAGTTGCCTCATAATATTTCACATCATATATATCACCATCACTACTGTATTTGCGATAGTTCACGCCTATACTTGCTACGCGAATATTGTTTTTCATTAACTCAATCCAGCAGTGATCACCCACACAGATTTTCGCCTTATTGTCATCCATACAAAATCCACCTTATTTTCCTTTCTGTTCTGATGATGATTGCTTAGCCGCTGTACTTTTTTCTCTCACCACTGACAGTTTCCAAAGTTGTCTTTTATTCTTATCTTTTAACATCCGCCTAAATTCTCTTCCATCAAGTGCAAAAGCAATATATTCAAAATTTATATGCCGTTTTATTTCTTCAAAGACAGCCAACTCGCATCGTTCGCACGGTGCCCATCTGCTACGAACGATGACTATCGATTCCTTACCCAAATTCGGAAATACTTTTCTTTCACAACACATATATAAAACTGACAAATTCGTCTTTGGGAAAACATGTTTACAAAAGTCATAAGTACATGGCTGCCTTAATTCTGATTCAAAAGTATCATTCTCATCTTCACAAAAAAAGATCGGATATATGCCCATATCTATTAGTTTGAGAGGACGAGGAAAATGTATAAATCCTAGCTCTGACTTAAGTCCATACGATTTTGTTTTTCTCAAAGCAAATCGACAAGGAACCACCGCCTTATACTTCTCCTCATTGAGAGCTTCCAGAGCCTTCTTCGTTTCTATAAATAATTTTTCCTTCCTTTCGGTATAATCATCGAAACCACTATATGAAAAATAGCATTTTTTCGCATACTGTACTATACAGTAACACCCCCTTCCTTCATTCTGAAAATATTTATCCAGCAAAACACTATCTGCCTCATTTACAGTCTTAGAAAAAGATGTATCCACGTCAATATAAACTCCTTTATTTATATCTTCGAGCATCTTTTGAACAACTGTATATATTTGCCTAGCATCACTCTTTACTGCCGATTTATCAGCCTCCGAGTTTATGCCATCCTTTTGAAGGCATTGAAATGTAGCAGAATCATAATGAGACGCTATATTGCGGATACCAGAATTAATTACATCCAAATCGATATTTCCTCTTAGTTTTCCATTTTCATCAAAGATATCGCTAAAGTATAGGAGACGCAGGATAGAAATATCTATCTTGAACAGCCAGAATATAATTTTAGCGCATTCTGTCAAAAGTCCTAAATTTATTATTTTATCATCAGACAGATTTTCATCCACCAGGCCCATTACCCCTTTAAAATCGGCAATATAATCAAACAAGCTAGTATCTTCGTAACTTCCATCGGCATTTATCCAGTCACCACCACGGAAATTGAAACTTACATCTTTATTTTCAAAAATTTCAGAAAGGCTCCCGATAGTTGCGACAGACAATAAATCATACAATTCTTCTGAAATAAATTCATTTTCCAAAAGCACATCAGCTGAATAAGGAATAAAATACTCAGCAAGAGATACTTTCTCCTTGTCTTCTTCCGATGAAAGTTTATGTTCAAATTTCAAGGCTTGCGTTTCTGGCATATTATTTTACCTTCCTTGATTATTCTAGTGCCCCGATATACGGGAAATTACAACGTATTTTATCCTTCCCCGCCCCCTCCGCAAGGAGGAAGGCGGGAAGCCTGCAAACAACAGCCGTCATGCAGCAGTGCCGACGTATATCGCACTGCGCTTATATTGAACTACAGATAGGGAGCTACTACCATAGTTCCGTCTCTGCACATCACCGTTGCAGAGTCCGCATATGTTGCAACAGTATGCCCCTCCTCCTTGCGGAAGAAAGGCATGGCAATGTCTATTGTATTTCACGAACTACGCGGAACCCGTAGCTTTTATTCTTAGTGTCAGGCTTGCTGTAACGATGGGCGGAAACAGCACAATCCTCCGCATTGAGGTCATCATAACAGCCACCACAAAGCACGTGGCGCGACGAGGATTTAGACTCCCTGTTCCAACACCATTCACACACGTTGCCGCTCATATCATCTTTCCATCTCGTATAACATGCCCAAGCTTTAGGTAGGCTTTATACGCCTCTTCTCCATTAGCAGAATAATCTGCTTCCATCGCGTCCCAATACGTTCCAAGCGCATATATATATTGCTTTTTTGCTTCATATTCTTTTGCTTTTGCAAGCAAAGCAGTGTAGCTTGCATTCTGCGCAAGGCATGTCCATACTGCGGCAAGAGCAAATACTGATGCCATCGCGCTCCTCTTAAAAGTGTCCTTCATAACGGAACTCCTCCTATAAATTTTTAGCAAATTTTATAACAGACTTTCTGTCCTACTTTGATGCTGATGCTGTAGCCACAGCTGTTTTCACAGTATTTACCACATTATCTAGCTCGGCACTTTTTTCTCTCACTACAGACAGCCGCCAGATTTTTCTTTTGTTTTCATCATACAACATCTGTGCAAATTCCTTCCTATCAAATGCTAAAGCAATATATTTAAAACTTGTATGCCGCTTTATTTCCTCAAAAACCTTTTCATAAAGCAAATCCTCCTTAAGAGCGCAGAAAGGTACGCTGATATATGGGACGGGAAAGCCCGCCCCATATATCAGCGTACCCCCCCCCTCCTATATTTTGTCAAGTAGTTTTTTGTATTTTTTTCGATTTTTTTTCTGGCTATCTTAGGCATCGGTCCTTGACCGGGGGGGAGGGGGTACTTTATTATATTACAAGGACTTACGCAGCATACCTTCGCCGTCCGTGCTGTTTCTTTTCTATTATATGCCTTTTTCCCTATAAAAATTTAGTGCAAAAGTTTTTCCGTTTTATGCCGTATTCTATTAGTAAGGGGAAGAGTTTACAGGCCTGCAGGAAGTCACCGCCGCGGTGCTTCTTGCAGCGCACTTTTTCAGCGCCTTCCCCAAGTTTTCATTTAAGGAAGGTATTTTATGCAAACCTATCAGTCGTTAGCCGCTTTCGGCTTTTCGCAGCACCAGCTTGTCGTCGCCTCAGCGAATGAGGCGAACAGTACCCCCGCGCTTTCGGAATGCGGGCGCAATGCCTCCGGGGAAGCCTTTTCCGGCTCCACGCACGGCGACACTGCCCCGAAGCTGTATTTTCAGCGCCGCCCCGTCAGCGCCTACTCCAACCGTATCTTCAAGCAATTCGGCGTAAGACCCCTCGCCGCACTCTACCGCAAGGCAACCGGGGACAGCGACGATGCCGCGGAGGCTAAAGCGTAATTTACACCCAGCTACGCATCTCGCTGTTTGAGATGCTGAATAGTTACCTAACAAAAGTACTACCAAACGGCACTTTTGTTAGGAACAAAGACTGTTTTTCATTTCATTAAGCATATCAAATGCAACAGCATTCATTGTTTTCCGAAACTCAGACAAATTGGGAATAGTTACCCATTTCACATTCTGTATCATCTCATCATTAAAGCAAGAAAAGATTTGAACAACTTCTTTCAAATCTATACCGGCTTCTTTCTGATTCGCCTCATCAATAATATCTTTCCAATCAAATGCCAAGTTTTTTGCTATCTCACAGATATCTACGGCATCCTTCACAGAAATCCGATATAAGGCTGTATACTTATTTGAAAGGATGTTCCTCAGCGAGTCTGTCTGATAATAGGCTTTTGTATTTTGAATACCTCCAAAATGAATGTCTATATCATTTACAAAATCAATTTTCAGACCATTCTTATTCAGACCGCTCCTGTTTTTCTCAAGAAAAATCCGAGTAAATGATATGGAAGAGCTTTCCGCAAAATCAAGCGACAGACCATCGCCTTCAAAAGCCTTAATTGCCGTCTCTACATGAGTCTGAAAGTCTTTATCATTATTTACAAACAAATCAAGGTCGTCTGAGTAGCGGTGATTTAAATATCCTCTGCTCACAGCGGTTCCGCCGGTTAAATAAAAGGGAAGCCCGCAGTCTTTCAATATTTTCAGTACCCTGTCCTGAAACGGGTAAAGGCTCTCCTCGTAATACTGCGAATACGGCATCATATTCCTCCCTCAGCGGTTTTGAAAATATCATACGCCGAGTTTTTTCGGTATAAAGATTAACGCAGTTCTCCAGCCCCCAGAGATTTACCAAATCCTCCCATAAAAAAGTTTCAAGACTTCTGGCAAATAAGCTTTCGCGGGTAAATGCGCCTGCAGTTTCAGTTTTTCCCCGTATAAGATCAAAAATCTCATCGCTGCTGACGTCATAATCCCAGTTCAACTTTTCTATGAGGCTCTTTTTCTGCTGGTCAGACAAAGTTCTATATGACATAATCCTACCGCAACTCTAACTATACAGCACAAAAATCTCGCAGTCAAGGCTTTTCTGACACAAAATAAAGGCTATTTCGTCACGTAGTAAAGGCTTCTACGTTTCCTAGTAAAGGCTTCTAGGTTTTCTAATTAAGGCTTCTAGGTTTTCTAGTAAAGGCTTCTAGGTTTTCTAATTAAGGCTTCTACGTTTTCTAATAAAGGCTGCGGCGGAATGAGGGGGAGGGAAATGGACAAAAAAAAGGGGAAAGCCCGCTGTTGGAGCTTTCCCCGCTGTTGGTTTTTAGCTGCTTTAGGCTATCTTGATAAGGGATTCTGAGTACGCGCCGGTGTAGCGGTTCTTTCCGGGCTTGGTTATTACGCGCAGTTTGTACTCACCGTTTTCCAAGCCGGCAGGAATCTCTACTTCAAGGCAGCCCTGTGTATTGCGGCGGATTTTAGAAGCCTTTACCGTAAGCGCCTCGGAAGAGAACAATACCCCCTGCTCTGCATCATCAGGGTCAATCTTCAGATTGATGCCAGAGAGCCGTATCGTATCGCCGACTGCGAACGTTGATGAGCTGACCCCTTCCCCCTTGTCGTTCACAAGCGCAATGGTGGAAATGCTCGGGTTCATGACAAAGGCAGACGGCACGCGTTCAGCTTCAAGTTCCTGCAGAAGGTTTTCCTTTCCGGCGAGGGAGAAGCGGAACTTCATATCGATATTGTGGTCGGTCTTGGTGTTGCGCGGTTCAAACGAGGTATCAATAAAATCTGCGGTACCGCCCGCCGCCGCCCAGAAAGAACCGATGGGCACCTGCACGTAGCAGCCCTGCGCGGCACAGCGCACGAGGATGGTAAAGAAGACGCTCATAACGCTCCGAATGTCTGAATCAGTAATCGTGGAGTTGTACTGAATCATCCTTTTGATGAGTGCCTCGTAATTCACGGTCTGGCTGGTGCGGCTCATGAACACGTAGTTCCCTTTGTCTTTGTGCAGGTAGTTCTTTCTCGTAAAGATCTGCAGCATGTAATTGTCCTTGCGGAAAGTCATTCCCGTTCCTATGGGGAAGCTTTCCGGCTTTTGTTTTTGGGGCGGGAACCCGCAACGCGGGTGCGGAACAGCAGTTCCTCCGTCCCTTCCCTTCCAATATACGTCACAAAAACGAAGGCTGTTTGTAATGATTTCTCTACAAATTTGACGGGGAAACAGTCATATTTGTAGAGAAATCATTACAAAAATGGCAGGTCGCCATGCCGTATATTATAGCTGTAAGCGCGGGCGAGGCAGTCCGCACTTGCACAGCAAAGATACGGAGGTTCCTTTATGGAAAAGACGGAAGCACTGCTCACCAAGATGTACGGCGAGCTGCATGAGCTGGTGGGAGACCATCAGGAGTTTAAGCGGCAGACGGTGGAACGCCTGCGTTCTCTTGAGAGCGCGGTAAAGAACGCTCCTTCGGAACAGCGGGCGAAGATTTGTTCCTTTATATCAGCCCTTTCTGCCCTTGCCGCCCTTGCGGGTGCGCTTGGCATAGGAATAGGAGGCATACGGTGAAAAGCACGCTTGACATCATTGCGACAACCCTGCGCAAGGCGGATCAGAGCGAAGTTGAGATATACCGCCTGCTGCTCGCCCAGTTTATAGGAACGCCATACGTCTACGGGGGCAGTTCCATACGCGGTTCCGATTGCAGCGGGAGTGTCTGCGCGGCGCTGAGCTATGCCCGCAATGTCTTTCTGCGCGTGACGGCGGATGAGCTTTATAGAAACATCTTTACCGAGGAGCTTCCGCTTGTCTACTGCGAAAAGCGCGAGAAGAAGATATGTGCGGCGTTCTTTTTGAACAAGGCGGGTAAGGCGGTTCACGTTGCAGGCTATGCAGGAAAGGGGGTATTCGTAAATGTCTCTTCCATTGAAACGGGAAAGACAGGGCAGAAGCGCGGTTTGTTTGAACTGCGGAGGATGTATTCGCAGTTCACCATGGTCATTCGGGCTTTCAACGGGGAGGAAAAGCATGGACGTGTATGAGAAGGGATGGGCATACCTTGCAGGCTATGCGGGAAAGCGGCTTGTCATGCTTTTGGCAAAGCTTACGGGGTTCAAGCCTTTCTGCCTTTACCTTGCGACGTTCCTCTTGTGCAGGGGCATTGTGGGGGAGGAAGCGTGGCTTACGGTGATGGTGACGGTGATATGCAGTGCAAGCGGGCTTCGTCTTGCAGATACGCTTGACGCGGCGGGTTTGTTCCGCAGGGGCGTAAATAAAGAAAAGGAGTATAGGTATGAATCTTATGAAGGAAAGAAAGATGATGGGGAAGGGGACGGCGCTGTTCCTTTCAGTATTGCTGGCGGCAAAAGTTCCCTGCCATGCGCAGGAACTGCGGCAAGTGCATCCGCAGCAAGAGTGCGGCGCTATCCTGCCCGGCGTTCCATACGGCGCTCCCCTGCGCTTGACAGAGGGCGGGAAAGAATTAAAGAGCTGTGCAAAGAAGCTGCGGAGGAGCTCAAAAGATGAGGCAGGCGGCGAAGGCGCTCTGGAAGCAGAGCTCAACCGCATCCTTGAGGAAACCGTTGCCGATGCGCTTGAAGAACAGCGGCAGTCCTTCCTCAAACAGAAATCCTTCTGGCGCCGCACCGCGCTCACCGAGGGGCTCATCATCCTCACGGGCATATTCAGCGGGGTGATGGTGTACAGGATGACGCGATAAGCGGACGGGGGTAGGGGCATAATAAAAGCCACCGAAAGGTGTTTACATTCACTTCGGTGGCCTTTCACGCGCATGCTGCAACGCCTCCTGCATTATTTTGCGGTCTATCCGTATCATAGTCTGAATCCACGGAACTGTCAACATTTCGTGCGGCGGGGGCTGCTTGACATAAAGGGGGCGATAGAATATAGTTATCTTAGTTAGACAATGCTATCTTTCTTAGGAGGCACTATGACGCTGCAATTAGGCGATGTAGAGACCACGGCGCTCATTCCCGTGGCAATAAAAGCAAGCGAAACGCTGCGGAAAAATGCCCGCATCCGTGATGATGTTGCGGTGCAGATTGTACAGCATCTGGAGATGGATACCGCCCCCCTTGACAAATTTATGTCACACGAAGGCGTGATTGCCCGCACGGTCATGCTCGACAGGATGCTGAAACAGTTCATCGGGAAAAATCCAAATGCCGTTGTGGCAAACCTCGGCGCGGGTTTTGATAACAGGTTTTCACGTGTGGATAATGGAACAATTTCGTGGTTTGATGTCGATTTGCCAGATTCAATCGCCGCGCGAAAGAAGGTCTTTGCCGAGCGCGAGCGCGTCACAATGATTGCAGGGAGCGTTCTCAGCGACGAATGGGTCGCACCCATAAAAGCCGAAGTGCAGCGGAAAAATGCGCCTGTCATTTTCCTTGCGGAAGGGCTTTTCATGTACCTTACGCTCGCGGAAATCACGCAGGTTCTTTCTTTATTAAAGGGGAATTTTTCAAGCGGCACGCTGATTGCGGAGCAGAATAATCCGATGATGGTGAAAAATCAAAAGTACCACGATACGGTAAGCAAAACAAAAGCCGTGTTCAAAAGCGGCACAAAATCAGGCAAGGAAATAGCTGATCTTGTGCAGGGAATCCGCTTTGTGGAAGAGCACAGCTTCAACGAAGAGATGAAGAAACATTCGCTCAGGGGAAAACTGTTTGCCGCATTGCTTCCCCAAATGAATGACCGCTGGGCGACCTTTGAGTGGGGATAAAATGCAGCAGCTTACACAACTCAGCGAAGAGGAGATGGACGAATTTGCAAAAGCCTTTGCCTGGTATGACTATGCCGCAGGGGAAAAAGGAATGGTTCCGTTCTATCCAAAGTACCCCGACAGGGCGCCGCTCATAAATTACTTGAAGGCAATTATCCGCCCTGCGCTGGCGGCGGGATGCGTGTGGACTACTTCTGAAAATCACGAGGGAATCATAATCCTCACCGACACGACGAATCCGCCCAAACTGCGTCACGTCATCCAGATGATGCGCGGTATGGTGAAGGCTCTTTCGTTTAGGGGATTTTTAGGAGTGATGAAGCAATTTCAGGCAGGCGGCGAAAGCCTTGAAAAGAAATTCCGCAGGGAAAAGCGCAGCTTTGTTCAGATTGAGCTTTTGTGCGTGAAAAAAGAAGCACAGGGCAAAGGCTTTATGCGTCCGCTGGTTGAAAAGGCGTTTTCCCTTGCAGACGAAAAGGATTTGCCTGTCATCATAAGCACCGATGCAGCCCTCAAAAAAGACAAGTACGCCCACTTCGGGCTGAGCCTTGTAAACACGCGGAAAATCGAGGACGGCTCGTTTTTATACGATTTGGTGCGCGAGCGAAAATCCGTGCGATAAAAATTGGAAAATAAAATGAAAATTCACAGAGGCTCTATGATTTCTTCGGTAAGCCCCTACATGAGGGGCTATAAAAAGTACACAGCTGCGGCGGTTGTCCTTGCCAGCGCGGGAATTGCCTTCAGCATCATTCCCTATTATTTCTTGTACCAGTTGATTGTTCCGCTGGTAGAAAGGCGGCCGCTTGCATTCAACTACATACTGGGGCGGGTAGGGTTGATAGCGGCATGTGAATTCCTTTACGGTGTTCTCTAGTTTTAAGCGGCACGGTGACGCTGGCAAAGCTCATTCTGGTTCTGTGCATGTCGTTCTCCATAGGTCCTGCCTTGCTCCATGCCCTGCAGTTCGGGGGCAAGATACCCCAGTTGGATTACAAGATAAAGGAGCTGGAAAAGCTGATGAGCCATCCGCCTGTCAAGCAGGGAAAGAATGGCTTTGAGGGGGAGGGCTACAACATAGAGTTCAAGGACATTCGCGCGGCAAGTCAACGCTCGCCAAGCTGCTCGTGCACTTTTATGACACTGACGGCGGGAGTATAACGCTTGGCGGGCAGGACATCACGGATATGTCGGTGGAAGAGCTGAACAATCAGATTTCCTATGTGGCACAGGAGCAGTTTCTGTTCAACACGAGCCTTTACGAGAACATCCTGATAGGCCGCCCTTCCGCGACAAGGGAGCAGGTCCTTGACGCAGCCCGCCGCGCCCAGTGCGATGAGTTTTTGTCCCGCTTCCCCAAGGGCATAGACACTCTCGCCGGTGACAGCGGCAAGCAGCTTTCAGGCGGGGAGAGGCAGCGCATATCACTTGCCCGCGCCATCCTAAAAGATGCGCCTGTCATCGTGCTGGACGAGGCGACTGCTTTCATGGATCCGGAGAACGAGGAGAAGATGAACGCCGCAATTGGCGAGATAGTGAAGGACAAGACCGTGATTGTGATTGCGCACAGGCTTGCTTCCATAAAGAATGCGGAGAAAATCTGTGTGCTCAAAGCGGGTAATGTGATTGCCGAGGGAACGCACAATCAGCTGATTGAGTCCTCTGAGGAATACAAAAAGCTCTGGCAGGCAACATCAGCTGCAGCACAGTGGAGGATAGCGTAACATGAAAAACAAATCGATGATAGGAATGATGCACCGCCTGGTGGAATCCTGCGGCAAATATAAGACAAGAATCCGTGCGTCATACCTAGCGGGCTTCTTCAAGGGTATGTTCATGAAAGCCCCCCTCATGCTCTGCTTCCTTGTGGTCGCAGGCTTTATGGAAGGAACGGTGACAAGGCAGACCTGCCTGCTTGCCGGGGCTTCGCTTTTTGCCTGTGTCGTGGCGCAGGCAGTCCTCCAGCATGCCTCCGACAGGCTACAGTCTGCCACGGGCTTCATGGTCTTTGCCGACAAGCGCATGCAGCTGGGAGACCATTTCCGCAAGCTTTCTATGGGCTACTTTACAGGCGGGAATATCGGGAAGGTTTCGAGCGTCCTTGCGACTGACATGAATTTTATAGAAGAGAACTGCATGGGCGTTCTGGAGCTACTTGCAAGCTTCATTATTTCTCAGGTCATGATGTGTTCTTTCATGTTCTACCTTGACTGGCATCTAGGTCTTGCAAGCATTGCGATTGTCGCTGTGTTTATCCTTATCGGAAAGATGATGATGGGCAATACCCTCTCCCATTCCGTGAAAAAACAGGAAAGCGCAGAAAGACTCACGTCTGCTGTCCTTGAGTTTGCAGAGGGAATCGGAATCATAAAGACCTACAATATGCTGGGGGAAAAGTCAAGGGAACTGAGCGGGCAGTTTGAGTATAGCTGTGATGAAAGCATCGCGTTCGAGAAGGACTATGCGCCCTGGGCAACGGCCCTTTACCTGGCATACGGTCTTGGCTCCGCGCTCATTTTGTTCATCGCGGCAAAGTTCATGTCCTTGGGCGCAATAAGCGACGTGCAGATGGTCGGCATGATACTCTTCCTGTTTGACACCTTCATCAGCATAAAGTCCTATTACTCTCAGATTGCCCGCCTGACAGTGACGGACGCATGCCTTGACAGGATAGAGAGCGTCTTTGATGAGGCTGAGATATGCGCAGCGGGAACGGCAGCCCTTCCCGCTGCGGACAGGAACAGCATTCCTGAAATCTCATACCGGGATGTCAGCTTTGCTTACGATGACAAGGAAGCCCTGCATGGAATCAGCTTTGATGTGGAAAAAGATCAGATGCTTGCCCTTGTGGGACCGAGCGGCGGCGGCAAGTCCACGATTGCCAACCTGCTTGCCCGCTTCTGGGACGTGAAGGAGGGAAGCATTCAGATACGCGGCACGGACATACGCGACGTGCCTCTGTCCGACCTGATGGACAACATCAGCATGGTGTTCCAGCGGGTATATCTTTTTCAGGACAGCATCTTGAACAACATCGCTATGGGAAAGTCAAACGCAACACGGGAGGAAGTCATTGAGGTCGCAAAGAAAGCAAGGTGCTATGATTTCATAATGAAGCTGCCGGATGGATTTGACACGGTGATCGGCGAGGGTGGGGCAAGCCTTTCTGGAGGCGAGCAGCAGCGTATTTCGATAGCCCGCTGCATGCTCAAGGATGCGCCCATCGTCATACTGGACGAGGCAACAGCCAGCGTAGACGCGGACAACGAGTACAAGAATATGGTTCTTAGGCAGACTGCGTAGCGGAAGCGCTACGCAGTCATTCCGGGCTTCCGCATTGTCTTCTCTGCTGCTTGCGGTATATCGATGGTGTGTATCCGCAGTATTTATGGAACATTGCCGTGAATTTCGCCTGATTTTCATATCCGACCCTTGCCGCAATGTCTACGATGGAAAGCGCGGAGGATGAAAGGAGCTGTTTCGCTTCACGGATGCGCGAATCCCTCACGTAATCAGAAATGCTTTTCCCAAAGACATAGCGGAACCAGTTTTTCAGGCTGCTGTCCCCCACATCCAGCTGCTTTGCGATTTCTGGAATTGTTATTCTTCTGCTCAGATTCTTCGTCAGCAGCCGTTCGGCGGATTTCGCACATTCAATCTGGCGGGATGTCAAAGCCGAAACCGGAATATTCTCAAGCTTGGCTTCCCCTGTCGAGAGCGTACGAAAAATAAGCAGCGAATAGAGACGCAGCTGCTCTATATCGGGGCTGTCTAGATTCAGAAGCTCAGACAATGACTGCGCGATAGGGCAAAGCTTATCCCACCGATCCGTGAGCAGCGTGTCCTGATGGCTCAGGTAGAGCCTCTCTATTTTTTCGGGATGAACGCCAAAACGGGTGAACTCTTCTGGCATCTGGTCCAATGCTTCTGTCTCGACATACAGTTCTATTCCTGTGTAGCTGTCGGACGGATAGGAAAAGGTCTTTGGCGAATCATTCCGGCTGATGGCCATGGTTCCTCCTTTCACATAGATGTCGTTCCCGCCGCACATCCGTACCTCGCAGATTCCGACCAGAGAAAAGTTGACCCGCATAAAAACCTTGGACGTAAAGAGCGGAGCAAAGCTATCGCTCGGAATGTCTTTTGTTTTGATTTCATTATAACTAAGAAGAATTCCAGGGAAAAGGCGAAAGAAAGAGACCCTGCTTTTCCCTTTGTAGACGGCTCTCAGGCATCCTGTTTTTTCGTAAACATAAAAATTGTCCATGGAGTGATTATAGCACAAATGGTTAGCCAGAGCAAACTATTTTTGCCGGATGGATTAATTTTTTGCTGTATGGGCATAGAAAAGGGATGGCGCAAAATATATATTGTTAGGAGTTACTAACTTGAAAGGTGGAGAAATTGACTCGTGGAACCAAGGTTTTTATCGGGAGAAAGGTTTTTGAAGTCATTCTGACGGCATTGATTGTCACGATTATTTCGTTTGGGCTGATGAAGCTGTCCCCTGTGGATGCGGCGACGGCCTACCTGCAAAGGAACCAGACTCCTGTCACCGCAGGAAATCTGGAACGGGTGCGCACCGCGATGGGATTAAACAGACCCATTGCCGTGCAGTACCTCAGCTGGCTCAAGAACGCCCTGCGCGGTGATTTCGGCAGGTCCTACGTAAACAGCAAGGATGTGCTTTTGCAGGAGCTGTCCGCCTTTTCCTTTACTGCCCGGGTGATTCTGCTGGCAGGCTTTTTGGAGGCCGCGCTGATTGTCCTGATCGGCTGCCTCTGCTATCTGTGCAGGAATCGGGTTCTGGGGCATCTTGTCTCTGCGCTCTGCTTTGCCGCCATCTCCATACCGCCTTTTTTCCTTGCCAGCCAGTACATCGATGTGGTCGTCGTGAAGCTTGGCCTTGGCTCGGTCGTAGGCAACACGGGACTGATGCGCTTTTTGCCCGCAGCCTTGTGCTTTGTTCCCGGGACTTCCGCGTTCTTCGGCCCCCTGTTCGCAAGCAGCATTACGGCGCAGATGGCATTGGACTGCGCTGACTATGCGCGGTGCAGGGACTTTAGCGAGAAGAGGATATTGCTCCGCCATGCAGTCCCTTCTGCCCTGATTTCCATCATACCAAGCTTTTTCCAGATGCTTGCGCTGAACCTTGCCGGGGCGATTGTAATCGAGCAGGTTTTCTCGATTCCGGGACTTGGATACCTCATCTTAAGTGGCGTCACCTATCGTGACCCGCCGGTCATCCATGCGACGATTCTCCTTCTGGCCCTGACCCTCTCGCTGTTCAATATTCTGGCCGATGTGGTCAGACGGATTATCAGTCACAGCACGGATTTGCTGATGGTGCATGCATGATGAAAAAGATAGGACAGGTGGCAGGCATCATACTGCCGATACTCATTCTGATATGCCTTGCTTGCGGCTTTCTGCTGGAGCCGAACAATCCCAACAAAACGCATATCGTTGAAAAATATGCCGGACCTTCGGAGACATACCCTCTTGGAACAGATGCCCTTGGCCGCTGCGAGCTTTCCCGGCTGCTGGAAGGCGGAAGGACGACGCTGGGCATCGTGCTGCTGGGCGCATGCATCGTATTTGTCCTCGGAGTTGCGCTGGGACTTCTGTTTGCCCGCACCGGAGGAAGGACCGGTGTCCTTTCCGACAGCATTCTGAATGCGGTCACGGCGATACCGCCGTTGGCATATCTGATTATCATGATTGGCATTTGGGGCAACAGCATACCGACGATGATCGTGGCCCTGACCGTATCGCTGATTCTCAGGATGATAAAGCTGGCCATGACCCTTACGGAAGAGGAGTACGGCAAGGCCTATGCCCGCTGCGCATTTGCCTCCGGGGCAAGCCATTTCCGCATCCTGACCGTTCATATTCTCCCGGTGATTCTGCCGCAGCTCGTCCAGTTCCTTTGCCTTTCATGCTCCGACATGATTCTGGCAATTTCCGGGTTTTCCTTTATAGGACTGAGCCTCGGTGCGAACGTCATTGACTGGGGGGCTATGCTGGCAGACGCGCGGGGAACGTTTGAAATGAGGCCCGCGCTCCTGTATTACCCCATCTTCCTCATTTTTTTGAGTTCCCTCTGCTTCAACCTTCTTGGGCGGCACGTCGTGCGGAGGGATTTTTGATGCTGACCGTCTCACATCTTACCGCCATCGGAGCAGGGGGAACGTATCTGCTGAAGGATGTGTCGCTCTCGCTTGGCAAGGGGGACAGAATCTGCCTGACCGGTGCGAGCGGAGCCGGAAAATCCACGCTGATCCGGTCCATTATGGGCGTGGGGGTGGGCAGCTTCGGCATCGCGTCTGGTGATATTCAGGTCGACGGAAAGAGCATCCTGAACCTTGCTGGCAAAGAGCGGCGGGATCTCTGCGGAAAGACCTTCGGATTCATCCCGCAGAATTCCATGACGGCCTTTTTCCCCAATGTGAAGATAGGAAAGCAGATTTCTGAGACATACCGGGAAAGGCTGCGGCTGTCCGTGGATGCGGCAAAGCGCCTTGCAGAGGAAACGCTGAGAATGGTCAACCTGCAGGATACCGGGAGAATTCTGAATTCCTTTCCCAGCCAGCTTTCCGGCGGAATGCTGCAAAGGATTGCCATGTCCATGATTTTAGGCATGAGGCCTGCCTATATCCTTGCAGATGAGCCGACAAGCGCCTTGGACAGAAGCAACCGTTCGCTCCTGATTCAGCTTTTGTCAGAATACCACGACGGCGGAATCCTTTTCATTTCGCACGATGTCCAGGCCATCCGGTTATTGTGTCCTGTCACCTTGGTCATGGAGGCCGGCAGCATCATAGAGCATCAGGAAACAGACCGCTTGTTTGCTGCGCCGCAGGAAGCGTGGACGCGCAAGTTTGTTGCTGCCGCGAAGAGGAGCCTGGAGGAGAACGAGATATGGAAACGCTTGTGGTGAAAAATGTCTCGCGGTCTTATTATGACCCGGAGGGAAATCTCTTCACGGCATTAAACCAAGTCAACCTGACTTGGAAAAAAGCTGAGAGCATCGCCGTCATGGGAGAAAGCGGGAGCGGCAAAAGCACGCTTGCACGGCTGCTGATTGGCCTCGAAAAGCCGACTTCAGGGGAAATCCTCATTGACGGCCAGAATGCCGCCAGATGGAGCAAGCGGCAATGGCTGCGCTGCCGGACAGATTTGCAGGCTGTTTTTCAGGACGAGCGAGGTACCCTAAGCCCGAGGCGAAGCGTCAGCCAGAATGCGGAGGAAGCGCTCTGCAATTTGACTGGCATGAGGAAATCTGAGCGAATGGACTGCATTCTGAGCCTGATGGAGCAGCTGGCCATGAGCAGAAACCTTCTGGATGTTCCGGTAAGGCAGCTGTCGGGAGGAGAGCAGCGCAGGATCGGCCTGCTCAGGGCTCTGGCGGTAAAGCCGAAGTTTTTGATTCTGGATGAAGTGACCGCCGGGCTTGACCTGTTGTCCGCCGAGGCGGTGCTGGCCCTCCTGCAAAAATACCAGACGCTGTACGAGTGCTCATACCTGCTGATTACGCACGACATGAATGCCGCGACCCGGCTCTGCTCAAGGCTCTTCGAGCTTGATCACGGACGGGTCATACATGAGGCTGTTCAATGATGCGCGCATGAGGCAGTTCCAAAAGCTACCGGCTTTTGAAACAGGCACATATCAATATGAAACTATTATATAGGAGAAAACGAACTATGAAAACCATGTCAAAATTTCCCGCGCTTGCCTTGAGCCTGTGCATGACCCTTGGCCTTGCAGCCTGCGGGCCGTCAGGGAATGCGAAGGCCGACAGGCAAAGCACGGCGGGCAGCAAAAAGATTCTGAACATTGCCACCATAGGCGAGTCGGACTGCCTGTATCCCATGCAGATGACACCGCCCACGTACTTGGTCAGCCGGGTATGCTATGACACGCTTGTCACTTATGAGAACGGCAAGGTCGTCCCCAGACTGGCGGAAAGCTGGGAAATCAGCGGCGACGGACGCACGCTCACCCTGCATCTGAGGAAAGGGGTGAAATTTCATGACGGCGAGGAATTCAACGCCGAGGCCGTAAAGGCAAATATCCTCGACATGCAGAATTCCCCTGCCTCCTATTCCCTTCCCACAATCGGCACGGTCAAGAACATTGACTGCCCGGATGCGCATACGATAATACTCTCGTATGATAATCCGTATTACGGGCTGCTGACGGACCTCTGCTGGCCGGATGTAATGGCGATGGTTTCTCCGAAACAGATAGCGGCAAAGAACGCGGGGCAGGAGCTTTCCCCCGTCGGGACAGGCCCCTATGTATATTCTGAGTACGTGAAGGGGGAATACACCCGCTTTGTCCGCAATGAGGACTATTGGGAGGGTGCTCCCTACTTTGAGGAGGTTGTCGCAAAATACATACCGGACGGCGCGTCCCGTGTGCAGGCCCTGAGGAACAGCGAGATAGACCTGCTTTATGGTGCTTCGGAAATGAGCTACGATCAGTATACCAAGCTGCTTGCCACAGACGGAATGGCGGGCAAGATGCCCCCCGTGCAGGCAAGGTCCCGCAATCTCACCTTGAATTTCAATGGCATTCTCGGTGATGCCGCAGTCCGGGAGGCAATCGCGCTCTCCGTTGACAGAGAGACGATTTCGCAGGGGATGTCCTATGGCTATGAGCCTGTGGCCGATACTGTCCTGACACCCGGCTCGCTCTATGAGGATGAATGTCCCAAAACCACGTATTCCTATAATCCCGAAAAGGCGATGCACATTCTCGCAGATGCAGGATGGGTAGACACGAATGGGGACGGCATCCGGGAGAAAGACGGAAAGATGCTGACATTCGTATGCACGATTCCCTCCGAGTCCGTGGAGAACAACACCGTCGCGCTCCTCATTCAGGATATGCTGGGCGAGGTCGGCATGAAGATGGAAATCAAGGCGATGGAAAACAACGACTGGTTCCAAAGCTTCTATGACCCTGCGGCCTTTGACCTGACGATCCAGAATACCTATTACGACTATGCAAGTCCCACCCAGTGGTTCGGTGCAATAGAATATATGGCGCAGGGAATTTCCCTCCCGCTTCTGAAGGACTCCGAACGCTTTATACATATGATCCACGAATTCAAGACGATTGATGACGATGCCCGTCTGATCGAGATCTTCCGCTACCTGGTTGCCCAAGATCAGGATCAGTTTCTGGACATTCCCCTGACAGGCATGATGGAACCCATTATCTATAATACCGCCAAAATCGCGGATTATAATTACGGCGGGTGCTACCAGTTCTTTAATCCCCTCTGGATCACACCGGCGGAATAAGGCGGAATAAATCGTATGAAAAAGACGAACGCAGTCCTGAAAGTCATCCTGTGCGTGGCCTGTGCAATCCTGCTTGTTGCGGCAGGCTTTGTCACGGTGCTGTCTGTACAAGCTCACAGGCAGTTCAAGGATATGGACACGGAGACCGTCCATGCCGCCCCGATGAAATTCGACACATACGGGAATCCGGAAAATCCCTCCGTCCTCCTGATGCATGGAATGTATATGGACGGCTCCATGCTCTCGTATTACGGAACGGTGCTTTCTTCTTCCTATTATGTCATCATACCGACCTTTCACGGCATGGAAGGAGCCTCACAGACGGTCTTCAAGTCTTTTGACGGTGAATGTGAGGCGATTGAGGCGTATGTAAAAGAAAACCTTGCAGGAAAACTTGATTATGCCTACGGGATTTCCATGGGGGCCACCGCAATCTACCATATCCTGCAAAGGGGGAACATATCGCTTTCAAAGGCCATACTGGACGGGCTGTATGTCGCGAACCAGGGGGCTGTTGCAGCCTATATGACTTGCACAAGCTATTACAAGTTCCATCAGGAGCTTCTGGCCGGGCAGGATTTTGACCTTGGCATGATGAAGATAGGATTCAAGCTGATGGGAATGGGGGAGGACGAGGCGAAAGCTATGCTCAGGGACGACATGACAGGAAACGCAATGACGTTTGCCAACATGAGCCGCGCCGCCTATGCGAACTATACCTACCAGGTCGATGTGTCCGCGCATATTGAAGATACCGTTGTGGCATTCTGGTGCGGCAGCAAGGAGCCGTATGCGATAAAGTCCAACCGAATTGCAAAGCCTCATGTCGCGCATTACACGGAGCGTATCTTTGAAAACCTTGCCCACGGGGAATTCGTGAGCAAGCATAAAGAGGAATGTGCCAAGCAGATTGCCAGTTTTTTTAGGTGATTACCTTTTACCTATATATCCTCCAGCTCGTGCAGGGCGGTGTCTGCGTCCACCTTGCGCACCGCCTGCTTTAGCTTTGCAAAACGCTCCGTAAATTTCTCAGGTATCTCGTAGGACTCAAGGTCTGCGATGATGCCGTCGGCAATCTTAAAGTCAAAGCTGCTTATGGCGTTCTTTAGCATACCGAGGGCATCCTTAAAGCCCTCTGCGGAGATGGGCTCGCCCTTCTGGGCATTCTGCTTATGCTCACAGGTCAATGCCATGAGCCGCTTGCCTAGGCTGCGGTAAGAGGAAAGCAGGGCGGGGGTATGCTCCTGTATCTTTTCAGCTGCCTCGCCGTCGCCCTTCTGCGCCTTATCTCCGCAGGCTTCGAGCAGCCTGGCTTCGTCGGAAAGGCTGACTGCGCCGATAATTCTGGCGGAAGATTTGAGTGCGTGGACCACTATAGTGTAATCCTTCCATGCGTTTTCAGCGGCAAAGCGTTCTATCTGCGCCGCCTTTTCTTCGCTTCCCTCGCAGAAGACTTTGACGGCATCGAGGAAGACTTCTTTTGAACCGCAGTTTGTAAGCGCTGCCTCTGCGTCTATGCCGAGTAAATCAAAAATCAGGGACTCCGCACTGGGCTTTTCCGCTGTTTCCTTTCCGCTGTCTTCGACAAAGCCCTTCTGTCCCTTTCTGAAGACTATTTCCTTCGGCAGGCTCGCCTCTATGAGCTTTTCAAGTTTCTTCGCGTCCACCGGCTTTGAAAGATAGCTCTGGAATCCCTCTCCCAGATAGTATTCCTTTGCTCCCTTGACGACATTTGCCGTAAGCGCCACGCAATTTGCATTGCGGTTCAGGGAAACCCCGTTGCGCCTGAGTTCATGGAGCATTTCCACGCCATCTTTTAAAGGCATAAAGTGGTCGATGAATATGATGTGGTATTTGTTCCTGCGGGCAAGATTAAGACCTTCATCGGCGCTGAGAGCTTCGTCAATCTGTATGCGGGTATGGCGCAACAAACCGGAGAAGACCTTCAAATTCATGGCGGTGTCGTCCACGACAAGCACGCGGGCATCGGGAGCCTGAAAGCTTTTCTCAGCGAAAGAGGCGGCTGCGTTTGAAGGAACATCGCCTCCCCCAATCTCAACGGCGCCCACCTTTTCCCAGTCGCGCACAGCCTGTTCCACCGCAAAGGAAAACTCGCTCCCCTTGCCGTACTCGCTGTGTATGTCGAGCTTTGAGCCCATCAGGACAAGGAGCCCGTTCACTATGCTCAAGCCCAGTCCTGTTCCCTCGATAGAGCGGTTGCGCTTCTGGTCCATACGGACAAAGGGCTGCTGTAAGCGGGGCATATCTTCCTCGCGTATTCCCATGCCTGTGTCGGAAACGAGCACCTGCAAAAGGATGCTGCTATCGTCCTTCTTTGCAAAGCGGAACGAAACGGTGACGGAGCCTTCGCGCGTGTATTTTACGGCGTTCGTCAGCAGGTTCAGCGTGCACTGGCGGATTTTCATCTCATCGCCATAGAGGTGGCGGGGCATATCCTCGGCAACGTCCACAATGAAGTCAAGGGATTTTGCGATCGCCCTGCCTTCCACCATGGAACAGACATCGCTCACGAGGAGCTTTAAGTCATAGTCGGTGTTTACGAGTTCCATCTTCCCCGATTCAATCTTGGAGAAGTCCAATATGTCGTTTATGATGGAAAGCAGCTGCTTGCCGCAGGTCTGGATGTTCTTTGCGTAATCCCTGATAAAGCCTTCGCGCGACTCCCGCAAAATCATCTCGTCCATACCGAGCACGGCGTTTATGGGGGTGCGTATCTCGTGGGACATATTGTTCAAAAAAGATGTCTTTGCAAGGTTCGCGCTCTCTGCGGCCCTGATCGCCGCCCGCGAATGCAGGAAATAGCGGGCAGAAAGGAAGATGATGAAGCAGCCTATAAGGATGCTTCCCATGACGAAAAACCACACCCATTCCCCTATGAAGTCTATGACGGTATAGGAAAAAAGCTGCCTGCTGTAAGAAGAGGCGATGCTCTGCACGTATTCCTCTCCCAGAACGTTTATGCCCCTGTTCAAGAGCTTCAAAAGCCCCCTGTCTCCCATCCGCGTGCCGAAACAGCGGTCATCGGGAACGGGGAGCGGCCTTATCTGCAGGGAACGGTATTTTCTGTTCCGCAGGATTTCCGTCCGGAAGCCGTTCAAGGTGGTGTAATCCCGCAAGCCGGAGTGGACGGCGGCGAGGCATTCACCATAGGAATCAAAAAGCTCTATCCCTGCGTGCGGAAAATTCGCAGTGACATAGTAGTACTGCATCATATTGTTCCGGTTTACCGCAAATGTAGGCGACTCTTCCTCATCCAGAAATTCCCCGCTGCGGTTGTGGTTGCGGCTTGAGACAAGCTCCACAGAAGAGGTTATGACGGGGGAAGACTGGTAGATGCCGCTTTCCTCCGCATAATACAGCCCTCCGCCGACGGGGAAGATAACGTCCTCCCTTCCCTGCACGAGGGCTATCACCATTTCATTGAAATTTTCGTAAGCAGTGAAATGTATATCAACGGTCATTACGCCGAGGCTGTTGAATATTCTGGGAATGAGGTCTTTGATAAGCCCCGTGACCATGCCGTGCTCATCGCTTGCGCTGTAGGGAAGGTAATCTTCCAGATAGCCGACGAAAAGCTTCGTGTTGTCTTCAAGCCAGTCTTTTTCTATAGCGGAAAAAGCGCGGCTCTTCATGCTGGGAGAATAATACTTCAGACCGAGGGCATTCATAAAGAGCGGCTCTTCCGCACGGAGCATAGCCTGAGCCGCATCAAGCTCCTCAAGCAGATCTGCCCTCCTCTTGTTTACGCAGAGGTAGTAATCGTTTTCCCCAAAGGAATACAGCACCTCCGCATGTGACCTTCCGTAGGTACCATCGCCTTCCGCAACAAAGACATCGATTTCGTGGCTGTCAAAAACGCGGAACAGCTCCTCATAGCTGTCAAAGGCAAGCACCTCCGCCGTGATGCCATAGTTTTGCAGAAAGCCGTTGAGGACTTCCAGCAGTGCGCCGTTGAACACGCCTATCTTCGTGCCGTTGAGCGTGGCGGGATTCGTGGTGATGAAGTCGTCCGCCTCATGCTTGATAAGCGAATACGCCTCGTGACCCATCGGCTCTTTGGGGTAGTTTATGTTTTCTTCCCTGTCCGCTTTCCAGGCAAGCCCTGCAAGGAGGTCAATCTCTCCCTTTTCGAGCATTTCATACAGCGTGCCGAAGCTGCCGTAGACATAGCTATACGTCCAGTCGGTGTATTCGGCAAGCTTCCGGTAATACTCGTAGGCATAGCCTAACATCATCAACTTAAGCCCTAAAACGAGGGTTTAAGGTTGCAGGCATACTTGTTTGACGGATTGAACTGCCTTTTTTTAGATTTTGATTTCCTTACCGGCAGCGTGTACCTCTCAATCTCGGACTGGAGAATTTTCATTTTCTCCTGCCTGACCTTACCGTCCTCCTCCATCTGCAGGTCTATGAGGAAATCCTTGAATATCCCTATCGCCATGTTCTGGTTGATTCTTCTCGGATACTTGTATTTCTTCGGACTCTTTTTGATTTCTTCTTCCGCATCATGGAGGGCATCTTCCATCATATTGTAGACAAGAATCTGCGAGAGAAAATCCTGCTCTACATAGATGCTCGCC
>ERZ842401.2763-NODE-2763-length-22940-cov-4.163164_pt1 | contig 22940 bp, 12 predicted proteins | sample MGYA00521270_ERZ842401 | MGnify/ENA primary metagenome ERZ842401 (study PRJEB31892, sample SAMEA3878208) | bioreactor metagenome | biome: Moose rumen | place: Sweden | collected 2011-10 | study: EMG produced TPA metagenomics assembly of the PRJEB12797 data set...
CAGCCGTAGCAGCTGATGACGTTCAGCGCGTCGCAGGCCGAGCCGTCGGTGGAGCTGGCCAGGCCCTTCTTGCCGGCGGTGTTCCACTTGAAGATGCGGTAAGAGGAGATCTTCTCGTCCAGTATCTGCGGCAGCGTGGCCATCTCCAGGTCTTCATTGTTGGCAATGAAGCAGCGCTGGTAGCCATAGCCGCTCTTCTGCGTGGCGAAGGTCACCATGTAGCCGCGCTTCAGCCGGAACGAGCGCACGCGGTTGTTCAGCTGCTTGTCGGTCATGGTCACCATGTAGCCGCCGTCGTTCTCCAGTCCGAAGTTGTCGGCCGACTCGCCCTTGAAGTTCTGCTCGCTATACACAGTGAGGGGTTTTGCCGTCGAGGCATAGGGCAGGATCATTGCACCGCGCGTGCCGTAGAGGCGCACCTGGCAGTTCTCGTTGTTCTTGGCTGCTGCACCATTGATTTTCACGCGTGAGGCCAGCAGCGTGCTGATGACCTTCGAGGGCTTCACGCGCTCAATGATGAGCACGGCATGCTCGGTGTTCACGATGTCCACCACGCCCTCGTCGGCAAAGGGGGTCTCGCCGTTCACCACATAGTCCACATCGGTGGTCAGCCTCACGGCCGTCGTCACCTGACTGACGGTCTCCTTGGTATTGGCAGCCGTTGCCGTCAGACTGGCGGCAATCAGCAACAGGGAAAAGAATCTCTTGATCTGCATATTTGTTTTGTTTTAGTTAGTAGCTAATGAGTCAAAATCCACCTGCATAATAGCTTCGCGTGATGTAAGGCGAAGGCTCATAGTAGGCACTGCAATTATAGTTGTCGAGCGTCTCGCAAATAGGATTGTTATAAACTCGCAAGATGGCATCGGCATAGTCCTCTCCAGTTTTCAGTGTGCTCAGAATCAGCCGCTTATAGACCTTTCCTATCTGAGTGACCGTAGGAATCCTTGGGCACAGCTGTTCGTCTACCTTCGTCACGTCATAGCTGCCTCCCTGCAGGTGATATTCCTCGATCCAGTCGGCCTCTACCTGCAATGGATTCATGGAATGCAGAACATCGGCAAGCGACAATTTCATGGCCAGCGCGTCATGCCCCATTGTATTGACGACATACTTGTTTGGCTGTTTCAGCTTCCGGGCTATCCGCTCCACCATGTAACAGACAAAGTACAAATCGTCAGTAGTTACTTGCTCATCTGGAAAATATATATTTGTCATAACTGTTCACTCCTTTCAAATTTGAGGGTACTGAGGGATCTTTGCGTACAGAAGACAATCTGATGGGTTGGATACTTGAACTTGGCCAACACCCAGAAAGCCTCTCTGGTGATGCTGCCATCCATGAAGTCTTCCACATAATCCCATATCTGGTCGTCGGCCATCGGACCTTCCACTATATCATAGTCGTGTTTTACGCCACGTCTGCATGCCACAACAAAATCGAGCCATTCGTCAGTCATCTTGGGGAAAGACAAAACCTTCATAGCGGCATCCTCCATATAAGAAAAAACAGAAACAACACTGTCACCACGTTTCGTCAGTGCCCATTTGCGTGCCTGTGTCTCAAGGTTGGTGCAATAGAATCCAAAACCAAAATCCTTGTAGAACCCTGATACGATAATCTGCGGCTTCTCCACCAGCACATTACTCCCATGATAGATGGTTACCGGCATATCTGCTAAGCTTTTTGAACTTGTCTGCGTGCAAAGATAGGAAAAAAATGATAAAACGAACGTTGTTGCCGACAAAAATGATATAAATCAAGGCTTTTTTCGACTCCTTTCGACATTTTTTTTATAAAAAACACAGATTTATTGAAAAAAATCTTATCTTTGTACCCACAATGAGTAAGCGCAGAGAGAAAAACAAGCCTCAGCCGACACTAAACAAACAATTAGAGTCGTCAGCACCAACGTTGAGCAAAAAGGAAGACAAAGTCCCCGAAAAAATGGGCGATTTTTGTCTTGATGTGGCAAAGTTGGTTATTGGTGGTGTTCTCTTAGCAGGACTGATGAATCAAGACATAGACTATTGGCCGCTTGCCTTGTCTGGACTTGCTGCTGTTCTTGTCTTTGTCATAATTGGTATAAATCTCATTCGTAAATCAAAATAAAATGTATCGTTATGAATTTAGCTTACACATTTTTAATCATGGCAGTACTTGGCATCATAGGGTTTGCAATTGCTGTACATCACTTCAACAAGCAGGAAAAACTGGATCCCCGTTAAGTCTTCCCCTTTACAGAAGAAAAAATGGTTAAGAATCGGCTATCCATCGATTCTTGACCTTATTTCTTCAAAAGGGTTCCTGCATTTGGCCCAAAATGGCGACCTTTGCGGCACAAAATAATAATATGGCTAATTTTTTCATTAAAAGATGCCGTTTGATTGGAAAAAAATTCATACATTTGCAACCAGATAATTGCAATTAAAATTGATATTTTTATTACTACTTGAGATTTTTTCTTATTTACTAACTATTTTACCAGTATGAAAAAGATTTTACTTTTCACAATGGGTGCGATGATGGCCACGCCATTATTTGCACAGGAAGATGTGACCCATCTCATTCAGAACGCTGGCTTCGACGAGGACTTGACCTTCCAGGCCGACGGTACGATGAAGGAGAAGGTTAGTCAGGAAAGCCTTAGCGACCGCAGCTGGGCCTTCATTGCTGCTGACAACACCGTTTACGCTCGCCCGAAGAGCACCAGCTCGCAGCAGCGTAAGGACGATCGCCCAAAGGAAGATGCCGTGAACGGCTTCCACGGACAGGTGAAGGGATGGACGCTCAACGGCGTGACCTTCCCCAAGTGTGAGTGGATGTACTTCGGCAGTATTGCCTACGGACTGCCCACGGATGCAGTGCCCGTAGCCGATGACGGCGACGGCTATCTGCTCGTTCCCGAGAAGCCCGAGGCTGTTGCAGGCGACGACAACAAGGGTTTCCTCTACATGCGTGCCGGCTGGACCAACTCTTGCGTCTATAAGCAGGAGGTGACGCTGCCCTGCGCCATCTATCGTCTGGAGTACTGGACCATCAACGTGAATCCCAACAGTTCGGCCACCGCTACTGACATGTCGCAGATTACCTGCCGTGGCGAGGTGTTCAAGGACGAGGAAGGCACAAGCCTGAGCTCTCAGGAATGGGTGAAGCACGAGTTCGAGTTCACTCCCACCTCAACATTCACCATGCAGTTCGGCTACAAGTCGGCCAACCAGACCTCAAACAACAACCCCTGGGTGTGCCTCGACGGTATCAAGCTCTACAAGATTGGCGAAGCTGACCGCGAAGAGCTGATCAACAGCGACCTGTATGCCATGCAAGACAGCCTGCAGGAGCAGCAGACCATCGCTACCGAAGCTGGCTTGACAGGACTGGCCGGTGAGATTTACGAATACTATCTGGATCTGGGCGAGATTCTGGACGATGGCACCCTCGACGAGAAAGAGGCTGCCGTGAAGGATGCTCAGGCCAAGCTGGAGTTCTTCAAGAGCGTCATCGTTGAAGCAGAGAAGCTGGACGCTATCGTTACCAAGCTGCAGAACATACAGGCCAGATATGACTTCCCCGGCAAGGCCGATTTCGACGAGGCTGTCAGCCGTATTGCCGATTACCTGAATAACGGCAAGTCAGAGCAGATTCTGGGTGCAGAGGAAGAGGCCAACAAGGCTATCCTCGACTATATGTACAGTCAGGAAGCCAGCGAGGCCAGCCCTGCTGACTACACGCTGCTGGTGAAGAATCCGTGGTTCATCAATGAAGGCATGGAGCCCACCGTTGAGGATGGCGTCGCTACCTACGAGTTTGAGCCCGCTGACAACCTGAACGCCGGCACATGGTACAGAGCTGGTGACGACGGTGGTGACCAGAACGCAAAGGTCGTCCAGAGCCGTACGGCTTGGAACGCCTGGAAGACGGGTATCACCCGCGTGGCCGTGGCTCAGGATCTGGAGCTGCCCAATGGCTACTACACACTCTCTGCCGACCTCATCACACAGGCCGACTATGCCAACCAGACACAGGTTGCCTTCGCACAGAGCACTGCCGGCAAGGTCACCTCGCCCGCACTGACGGAAGGTACCTGGGACAGCGCTGACAACGCCACCGGTACAGGTGCCTGGACCACGCTGACCACTGAGAAGGTGCTCGTGCTCGACGGCAAGCTGACCATCGGTGCCGAGGGCTTCGGTGAGGGCGCTACCGACCAGAGCGGCTGGTTCTGCGCCACCAACTTCGTGCTGAACTATCTGGGCGAGCCCAGCGATGCTGACAAGGCTGGTCTGCTGCAGAGCAAGTTCGACGCTGCCGACGACCTGATGGAGAAGATGCACTTCGCTGCCGACAAGAAGGCGCTGGCCGACACCACCACACTCTATCGCAATGCCACCGACAAGAGCGTGGAGGAGCGCATCACCGCCATGGCTGCTGCCCTGGAAGAGGCTCAGAAGAGTGAAGACAAGTATGAGGAGTACTGGCTGGACGGCAAGACCCTGCCCACCCTGCGCGACTCACTGGCTAAGGACGGCTCTTACGGCGCTGCCAAGGAGCTGGTAAAGTTCGCTTACGACTATGCCATCAACTGGATAGCCTGCGACACCGCTACCTATAAGGACATCGATGCTCAGGTGAACCTGACCAAGAACTACGTGAACACCTACGCTCCTGCCTACAACAAGGCCGACGAGGCTCTTGCCACCGCATCCGCAGCCGGCAAGGAATATCTGAAGGGTATGATGGATCACCAGAAGCAGGTGCTGCTCAGCGCCATGCAGAATGCCACCACGGTGAACGCCTATGTGGAGAAGCTGAATGCAGCTCTCAACCTGCTGGAGAAGCAGAACATTGCCGACGACGAGAACGCTACCGACTTCACCGCCTTCATCATCAACCCGATGCTGCAGGCCGAGACCGGCTGGACCTTCTCTAAGGGCAATGGTAACAACAACACCGGCGGTGGCCAGTGGTTCAACGGCGACGGAGCTGTTCGCTACATCGACTCTTACAACTCAGCTGGTCTGACCGACTATATCGCCACTCAGCTCGTCACCAGTCTGCCCAACGGCACTTACACCGTAGGCGCATACGTCCGCACACCGGCCGAGGGCGCTTACCTGCTCACACAGGTTGCCGGACAGGACACTGCCTACGTGGAGATTCCTCTCTACACCTACACAGACGACGAGGGTGCTGAGCAGATTGCCAGCGACAGTCGCGGTCCTATCTGGGAAGAGGCCAATCAGAAGATTGACGTACTCGATCCCGAATCTGACGAATATGCTTACTACTATGCCATTTCTCAGGCCAACAGCGGCAACGGCCGCGGCTGGCAGCACATGGAGATTGCCGGTCTCGTAGTGACCGACCACAAGCTGACCATCGGTACTGCCTGCGGTAGCGTGCTCCACGGAACGGAGAAGGTATTCGCCGGCAACTGGTACTCAGTAGGCGGCTGGACGCTCACCCGTACTGCCAAGGGCGACAACAGCGGTTGGGAAGGTCCTATTGCCAACGGCGTAGAGACAGTGAAGAGCAATGCAACAGCTATCGAGGGCATCTACACCATCAACGGTGTGCGCACCAACAAGCTGCAGCGCGGTCTGAACATCGTCATCCGCAATGGCAAGGCTCAGAAGATCTTTGTGAAGTAATCACACCCCTCATAGGCCCTGTGCGCTCTCCTTTGAGCGCACAGGGCTTCTAAAAAAACTAAGAAAAACAAGACCTAAGAAAGCCTAGGAGAACCTAGGAGACCTAAAGCCTAGGAAGACCTAGGAAAACCTAGAAAAGCCTAGGAAAGCCTAGAAAATAAATCGGCCGCCCTCTGGGCAGCCCACCAAAGAAGAAACAACATTACACCACTATATAATATATACGCACGCGCGTACCCACTAAAACTGCTAACAATATCAAAACATAAAAAAATCACTAAATCTAACAAAATGTATGAATAACCGCTTTACCTACCTGGCCAAACAAAGCTGCTTCGGACTTTGTCTGGCCATTGTATGTGGAGGATTCACAGGCTGTAAGGATGACTATGACCTCGATGATGAGGGCAACTATCCTACCTGGCTGGGCGGAAGCATCTACGAGACACTGCAAAACCCCAGTATGGTCAGCACCGAAGGTCAGGAAGTCCTGACCGGATCCTTCAACAACTATTTAAAGCTAATCGACGATCTGGGCTATGCCGAAACACTGTCGAAGACGGGTTCGAAGACCATCTTCCCCGCCAACGACGAAGCCTTCACCCGTTTCTACGCTGACAACCAATGGGGCGTAGAGAAGTATGAAGACCTGACCGAGGCCATGAAGAAACAACTGCTCTATGCCTCCATGCTCGACAACACGCTGCTGGTGGAGATGCTCTCCAACATCCCCGACGGCTCCACCGCCGTGACCCCGGGACAGGCCCTGAAGCACCAGACGGCCATCAGCATCATCGACACCATCACCTACTGGCAGAGCCCTGCCCTCATGCCGGCCAACAACAACTACTGGAAGAAGTACTACGACAAGGGCATCCACCTCGTGATGGACGGCACACGCCCCATGATGGTGCACTTCACCGAGGAGCAGATGACCACGAACGCCATCACCACACAGGGTGAGAACAGCGACTTCGAGGTGATCACCGGCTCGCCCTACAACGCACAGGAGCACTCGGCCTATATCTTCCGCAACAAGATCATCGGCCCCGACATCACCTGCAAGAACGGCTACATCCACCAGATGCAGGACGTGCTGGTGCCACCGGGCAACCTGGCACAGCTCATCCGCAACAACGGCGAGAGCAACCTGTTCAGCCGCATGCTCGACCGCTTCAGTGCGCCCTATTCCAACATGAGCATCACGAAAAACTATAACGACTATGCCCAGACTAACGGCCTGGCACTGATAGACACCATCTTCGAGATGCGCTACATGAGCGACTACTCACAGAGCGGCTCGCTCAGCAAGGACCCCAACGGCAGCAATGCACCCGAGGTGCTGCCCTTCGATCCGGGATGGAACGGCTACGGCGGCTCCAGCTATGGCGACATTTCGGCCATCTTCGTACCCACCGACGAGGCACTGAAGAACTTCTTCCTGCCCGGCGGCGAAGGCGAGTTCCTGATCAACAAGTTCGGTGTGCACATCAATGGTGAGGTGGCCAACGACCTCGCCCATCTGGAGGAGAATATTGACTCCATCCCCCTTGAAAACATCAAGCATCTGGTCAGCAACCTGATGGAGAAGTCGTTTGTCAACTCCGTACCGTCGAAATTCAATACGGTGATGGACGATGCCAACGACCCGATGGGCCTCTCGCTCGACGTGCTGAACCGCAATGAGGACGGCACCTTCGACGTGAAGATTGCCAATAACGGCGTGGCCTACATGCTCAAGCAAATGTTTGCCCCACCCTCACTGGTGGCCGTTTCTTCACCCGCGACACTGAACAACAATATGCGCGTCTTCAATGAAGTCATCTACGACGGACAAGACAATTCCCACGACAACCTCAAGCTGGGCTTGAACTACTACGCCTACCTGCTGGCCATGAGCGCCAACTACGCCTTCTTCATCCCCACCGACCAGGCCTTTGCCACCTACTATGTGGATCCCACCTATCTGAAAGAAGGCCAGCCGCGCGCCCTGAAGTTCTATTGGCAGGACAAGTCGCCCAAACTCTTCTGCTCACAGTGGAAGTATGACCCTAACACGCAGACCGTGGGCGACTCCATCCCCAACAGCATCCTCTCGGCCACGGCCTACAAGTCGTATATCACCGATATTCTGAACTACCACACCATCGTGTTGAACCCCGGCGAGACCATCGGCGCCAACGGCAATAAGTACTACAAGACGAAGCACGGCGGTGCCGTACGCTACGAGCACAACAACCAGACCGTCAGCAACTCCGACGGCAAGGTCATCTACAAAGGCGGCACCATCACGGGCGGAGCCCCCATCCTGGGCGATGTGGTGATACCCAATATTACCGAAGCCGAGAACAAGAAGAACGGTGTGGCCTATACCATCGACCACATCATTCAGGCTCCACAGCAGTCGGTGCTCGACGTGCTGACCAAGAACGCACAGTTCGCGGAGTTCCTGAAACTCTGCAACTGGGTCGTAGAGGGTCTCGATCCTGAAGACGACTTCAAGATGGAGACGCTCATGGAGTTTGCCAGCGACAAGCTGGTGAAGGTGAGCAGCATCACCGGCAAGCAAGGCCTCGAGGCCTATAAGACCTTTGCTGCCAAGGGCGGTCTGACCGACAACGTGAACTACTTCAACTCCTATAACTACACCGTCTATGCACCCGACGACGAAGCCATGCAGAAAGCATACGCCCTGGGACTCCCCACATGGAACGACGTGAAGGCCGTCTACGACCAGTATGTAGACCAGTGGCTCAGCGAAAAGCAGAGTGGCACCATCAGCGTGGAAGTGCAGAACGCCCGCAACAAGGTGCTGGCCATGGTGGAGGAGATCAACAACTTCATCCGCTACCACTTCCAGGACAACTCTGTCTTTGCCGACAAGGTGATAGAAACCGGCGACTTCCCCACTGCCTGCTCTGACACCCTCGGCATCCGTCAGAAGATCAACGTAGGCGGCAGCAATGACCAGCTCACTGCCCGCGACCGCTTAGGACAGACCGTCACGATCAATGCCAACGACAACACCAAGCTGTCTAACGAGCTGACTCGCGACTATGTGATTACTTCGGATCACGCCATCTCTACCTCGTCGTTTGCCACCATCCATCAGATCAGCACGCCACTATCCACCCACGTCAACCGCAACGAGGCTGGCAAGGACAACGGGCGCTACGACTTTGCATGGACCGGTTCCAACGCCGCTGCCCGGCTGAAGTACTTCCGCAAACAGTATGAAAGCTATCTATGGAAACGTTATATTGAAGATTGAAAGATTGAAAAATTGAAGAATTGAAGAATCTAAAAAACAGCTAAGGAATTATGAAACGACTGATATTATTCATATTTTCAGTTTTTAATCTGATGACCGTCATGGCCCAGGAAGTGCGCATCTCCGGTACGGTGAGCGACGACATGGGTCCCATCATGATGTGTAATGTCGTGGAGATCGACGGCAACAACCGTATCGTGTCTAACGTGCAGACCGACTTCAACGGTAACTTCTCCATGACAGTGAAGAATGCCAAGAACAAGCTGAAAATATCCTACGTGGGCTATAAGACCCAGGTGCTGGCCATCGGCACCCGTACGAAATTCAATGTGCAACTGAAGGATGCCACGCAGATCCAGGAAGTGACGGTGACCGCCAAGCGCAAGTTCAACAGCGGCGGTCTGGCCATCCCCGAGCGCGAGGTGTCAGTGGCTGCACAGACATTCAACATGAGCGAGGTGGAAGGTCTGGCCTTCACATCGGCCGACGAGGCCCTGCAGGGTCAGATTGCCGGTCTGGACATCGTGGCCAACTCGGGTAACCTGGGTGCCGGCACTTCGATGCGCCTGCGCGGTGTGACCAGCATCAACGGCTCTGCCGAGCCACTCATCGTTGTCGACGGCAACATCTTCGACAACCCCGACGAGAACTTCGACTTCCAGAACGCCAACGAAGAGACCTACGCCTCGCTGCTCTCGGTGAACCCCTCGGATATTGAGGCCATCGACGTGCTGAAGGATGCCGCCGCAACAGCCATCTGGGGTTCGCGCGGTGCCAACGGTGTCATCAGCATCCGCACGAAGCGCGGTGCCCGCGGTGCCACGAAGGTGGACTACTCCCTGCGCTTGCAGACCTCCTGGCAGCCCAAGGGCTACAACCTGCTGAACGGTGACGACTACACCATGATGCTGAAGGAGATGTACTACAACCCCTCGCAGAGTGCCACGTCGACAACCAACATCAACGAGATCAACTACAACCGCTCGTGGGCAGAGTTTGAGAACTGGAACAACAACACCGACTGGGTGAACGAGGTCACGCAGACCGCCATCAGCCAGTATCACTACCTGACCATCACCGGTGGCGGCGAAAAAGCCAACTTCCGCATCTCCGCCGGCTATGACCACCAGAACGGTACCATCATCGAGCAGACCCTGGACCGCTTCACCACGAAGCTGGCACTGGACTACTTCGTGTCAGACCGCATCAAGTTCTCGACCACCTTCCCCCTGACCTATACGGCCAACAACCGCAACTACGACGACAACATCCTGGGCCGTGCCCAGACCACGGCTCCCAACATGAGCGTCTATCGACAGAATGCCGACGGCAGCAACACCGACGAGTACTACATCATGCTGCCCTCGGGTGCCGACAACGCCTCCGGTTCGAGCGTGGCCGGAACATCGTCGAAACAGCTGAGCGGCATTCGCTCACAGGGCAACCCCGTCGCCATTGCCAACCTGGCCTGGCGCAAGGAGAAGACCTACCGCATCTCGCCCGAGTTCAAGATTGAATACGACCTGCTGGGCAAGGACGACTCGAAGAGCCGCCTGAAGTACACCGGACTGGTGTATATCGACATCTTCTCCAAGAGCGAGCCCAAGTACTGGCCCGGCTCACTGAACACCGACGGCTGGACCTCCAGCGACTACAACCGCTCACAGGTCTACGACTACAACTCGCTGGCACTGACCACACGCCATCAGCTGCTCTTCAGACCTCACTTCAAGAACGAGGACATCAGCCTGCAGCTGCTGGGCAAGTGGGAGATGATCACCGGCAACGACAACAGCCAGAACGTGGTGACACAGAACGTGCCCAACGGCACCACCTCTCCCACCCTCGACACCTATCTGTCGGGCATGTCGACCAGCAACGGCCAGTGGCGCTCCATGTCAATGGTCTACACCAGCCACTTCTCCTATAAAGAGCGCTATATCCTCGACCCGTCGCTGCGTGCCGATGGCACCACCAAGTTCGGCGACGACAAGAAGTGGGGCTGGTTCCCCGGCCTGTCAGCCAAGTGGATCATTGGCGACGAGCCCTTCATGAAGTGGACCAAGCCGGTCATCTCCACCCTGGCCTTCCGCCCGTCGTGGGGTATCGTAGGCCGCCAGCCCGGTTCGCAGTACCTGCAGTATGCTAAATATAACACCTCGGGTGTCTACGGCAATATCACCAGCACCCGACCGGTGACCTATCTGGAAGGCCTGCAGCTGAACAAGCTGAAGTGGGAGCGCACCACACAGATCAACCTCGGCGGTGACATCGGCTTCCTCGACGACCGCATCTCCCTCGACTTCAACTACTATTTCAAGCGCACCAAGGACCTGCTGATGTCGGGCGTACGCGTTCCCTCCACCGCCGGTTTCAGCTCACTGGCCTGGGCCAACGTGGGCGAGATGACGAACAAGGGTTGGGAACTGAACGTCCAGGCCAACAAGTTCATCAAGATCGGCAAGTTCTCCGTATCGGCCAACTTCAATATCTCCCAGAACTTCAATGAGATTACGGATATGGACGAGAGCGTCCTGGAGAGCATCAACTCCACCTGGGACAGCAGTGCCCGCGGACAGTATCTGAACCGCATCCAGAAGGGCAACCCGCTGGGCTCCATCTACGGTCTGCGCTATAAGGGAGTTTATCAGTACACCTATGAGTATCTGATCAACCTGAAGAAACGCAACGGCTGGGACGGCGAAGATCTGCGCAACTTCATCAACAACGAGTTCCTGCCCAGTGGCAAGACGGCTCCTATCGCCATCGACAACAACGGACAGGTGATGATGGACTCCAAGGGCCAGCCCATCCGCATGGTCTACAACTATAGCGGCAACGGCGAAAACGCCTATAAGTTCCAAGGTGGTGATGCCATCTATGAGGACGTGAACAACGACGGCCAGATCAACTCGCTCGACATTGTCTACTTAGGCAACTCCAACCCCCATCTGAACGGTGGCTTCGGCTTCAACATGCAGTATGGCGACTGGTCGCTGAAGACCAGCTTCAACTACCGTCAGGGCATCAAGATCGTGAACAAGGCCAAGATGAACCTGGAGAAGATGTACGATGCCTACAACCAGAGCTCAGCCGTGAACTGGCGCTGGCGCAAGAACGGCGACGTGACCATCATTCCGCGCGCCATGTTCGACACAGGCTGGAACTTCCTGGGCAGCGACCGCTACGTGGAAGATGCCTCGTTCATCCGTATGAGCTACGTGCAACTCTCCTACAACTTCAACAAGAAGATGCTGAAGCCCCTGGGCCTGCGCCGTCTGACGGCCAGCCTCTCCGGTCAGAACCTGCTCTGCTTCACCAAGTACAGCGGCACTGACCCTGAGCACTCACCCGGTTCGTGGGGCATTGCCTATGACAACTCTCAGACACCGCGCTCCAAGTCGGTGACCCTGAACCTGCAAGTGGGATTCTAAACTTAAATGAAGAGTGAAGAATGAAGAATGAAGAATTTGCTACCGCACTGCGGAGCCTAAATATAAAGAACATGAAAAAAAATAACATAAAGGAAAGAAGCATGAAAATGATGATGAAGTTGCTCGGCGCAGCATTCTTCATTCTTCATTCTTCATTCTTCATTTCCTGCAACGACTTCCTGACCATCTATCCCACTGACAAGATTGTGGGTGAGGACTTCTGGAAGACGAAGGCCGACGTAGACCAGATGGTAGACGGTGTCTATAAGAGCATGATCGACTACAGCATCGAGGAGCGCGCCATCATGTGGGGAGCCTATCGCTCCGACGAGCTGGTGAAGCGCAGCGACCTGAGCTATCAGACCCTCGACAATATCGATGCCGTCAACCTGCAGCCCACCATGAGTTTCTGTTCATGGTCAGCTTTCTATCACGTCATCAACAACTGTAACATCGTGCTGCACCACGCCCCCGACGTGATGGCCGAAGACCCTGAGTTCACCGAAGGCGACTATCAGACCGTGCGCGCCCAGATGCTGTCGCTGCGCGCCCTCTGCTACTTCTACCTGGTGCGCGCCTTCCGCGACGTGCCCTATATGAGCGAGGCCATCGAGGACGACAGTCAGATAGAGGCCGTGGCACAGAGCGCACCCGCCGTGGTGCTGCAGCACTGTCTCGACGACCTGACCGAGGCCCTGCCCTATCTGATGAAGAGCGGTGCCTACGGCTATGGCGACTGGCGCAACTGGGGCTATATCACCCGTGATGCCGCCAACACGCTGATGGCCGACATCTACCTGTGGCGTGCCGCCATGACCCACAGCCAGAGCGACTACCAACAGGTGATCGACCTGACCGAGCGCGTCATCACCGCCAAGGACGAATACTATAGGAGCAACAACTCGGCCAGCGTCACCGGACTGGCTAACGACCGCTATCACCTGCTGAAGCAGTACATGTACTTCTACGTCTTCACCCAGGGCAATACCTCCGAGAGCATCCTTGAGTGGCAGTACAACGGTCGCAACAACTCTAACACCTGTGTGCGCAACTACTATTATAATAATGACGACAAGGAGCGCAAGGACAACATCCTCAATGCCTCTTCCATCTTCAGCTCAGCCGATGTCAACGCCGACGGCGAGCAGGGACAGAAGGTCTATCTCTCTACCAACGACTATCGCCTCTGGAACAATGTGTATGAGGCCGGAGAAGCCGAGGCCGAAGAGCTGTACATCCGCAAGATGGTGTCCACCGGTATCAATCCGACTCTGGAAAAGACCTCCAAGACCTACACGCGCAGTTTCACCGAGTTCCAGCAGAACTGGGTCGTCTACCGTCTGACCGACGTGATGCTGATGCAGGCCGAGGCCCTTGTCGAGATGGCCGCCGACGACAACGACGTGACCACGCTGCAACGTGCCTTCGACCTGGTGAAAGCCGTGAACGACCGCTCCATGAAGGAGAACTCCGCCGACGTGCTCAACATCACCAACTACAACACGAAGGAGAAGATGGAGCTGCTGGTGCTCAACGAGCGCGAACGCGAGCTCTGCTTCGAGGGCAAGCGCTGGTTCGACCTGATGCGCTATAATTATCGCCATACCACGGCCAGCGACATCAATGCCCTGATGGCCGACCAGACGACCTGGCCCGAGACCTATGCCGGCATGATGAAGCTTGTCATCCGCAAATACGGAACCGGCGGTCTGGGTGCTGCTGTCTACAAGATGAAGAGCGAGCCCTATCTCTACTGGCCCCTGCAGGAGAGCGAGACCAAGGTCAACGGTCTGCTGAAGCAGAACCCCGTATGGGTACAAGAGAAGAGTACTTCAAAGAATTAGACCCACCCCTAACCCCTCCCTGTTGAGGGAGGGGAATGGATAGAATAACAAAATCATCAGAAAAACTTAAGCAATTAAGAATATGAAAACAAGTTTGTTACAGAAAATACGGAACTATATACTCCCCTCCAATACAGGGAGGAGTCTGGGGGCTGGTCTGGTAAACTGCGGCATCGCCGCAGTCATCTTGGCTGCCGGCTCGCTTACCTCCTGCAAGGAAGAGATCGACGAGTCGAATCTCTACACCTTCACCGGCGAGACCATCGAAGACTATCTTGCCAACCGCAGCGATCAGTACAGTTCCTTCAACCAGATTCTGACCCGCATCGGCTACGACAAGATCCTGGCCGCCTACGGCAAGTACACCTGCTTCGCCCCCAACAACGAAGCCATTGCCGCCTATGTGGACAGTCTCTACGCCGACAATAGCAACAAGGACCTGCCGCGCAACGGCATGACGGCTCCCGGCATTGAGGGTCTGACCGACTCGCTCTGCCGCGACATTGCCCTGTTCCATCTGCTCAACTCCAAGCAGTTTAGCGTCAACATGGGCAACGGCATGACCATCCGCACCATCCTGGGCCGCGACATCAACACCAAGCTCGACACCATCACCCACAACGTGATGATCAACCGCGATGCACAGATCAATCCCAGCGGCATGGACATTGAGCTCGAAAACGGTGTCCTCCACGAGATTGACCACGTCATCACACGCTCCAACAGCCTCATCAGCGGCGAGCTGGCAGCAAATCCTGATTTCAGCATCTTCGCCCAGGCCATGCAGAAGACCGGCCTCATGGACTCGCTGACGCGCGAACGGAATACGGACTACACCATCCCCGAGAACGCGTCCATCTATAAGTTCTACGTCCCCGAAGAGTGCCAGATAGGCTTCACCATCCTGGCCGAGACCAATGCCGCCTTGCAGGCACAGGGCATCAACAGCTGGGACGAGCTGGCCGAATATGCCAACACCATCTATGGCAAGAGTGCCGTCGCCAAGGACGAGACCAACAAGGAGGGCTGGTACGACTACTACCGCAACCACGGCATTACCGTGAGCACCGGCGGCGACTATGAAAACGCCAACAATGCGCTCAACATGTACATGCGCTATCATATCCTCAAGTGCAAGGTGCCTTACGACAACCTCACATACCGCTATAATGAGTACAGCGGCATGACACGCTTTGAATACTACGAGACGATGCTGCCCTACACGCTGCTCAAGGTGATGCAGGTCAGCGGCAAGCGCCTCATCAACCGCTGGATAGCCAACAACACGCTGACCGACCGCGTGGGTCTGCTCGGCACCACCGGCATGCACACCGTGATGCGCGAGGGCATTGAGATCTTGAACGACCAGATAGCAGCCAAGAACGGCTACATACACCCCATCAACGGCGTGCTGGTCTACGACTGGGACGTGCCCAACGGCGTGCTCAACGAGCGTCTGCGCTTCGACGATGCCTCGCTGTTCCCCGAGATGATGTCAAACTCGTTTCGCCTGATCAAGGACTCGCTCGTCAATGCCATGAACGGTGGCGTGAAGGGCCGTGACCCTGCCGAGGACATTGAAGGTGTCCACGTACTCGGCGGCGACTATATCCGCATCCCCTCCGGCTACTGTGAAAACCTGGCCATCTACAACGATGCCACACGACTCTACTATCTCCCCGGACAGGAGAACACATGGAGTAACTACCAGGGCGACGAGTTCAACTGCAAAGGCAAGTACGACTTTGCCATGCGTCTGCCCCCCGTTCCCGACGGCACCTACGAGCTACGCATGGGCTATACCGCCAACGGCAACCGAGGCATGTTGCAGTTCTATCTCGGAACCTCGTCGGACCGCAGCACGATGCATGCCCTTGACATCCCGCTCGACATGCGATACACGCCCAAGAGCAGCAATGGCGTTCCCGACGTGCGTACCAGCTGGTGCAACCCGAAGGAGACCGACGATGCCGGCGTGGCTTCCGACATCAGCATGCGCAATCTGGGATATATGCGCGGACCGCTGTTCTATACCTACGGTGCCGGCAAGACCCAGGCCCGCTACAATGCTGAAGACCTGCGCCGCATCCTCACCAAGCAGCAGTTCACACAGGGTGAATACTGGCTCCGCTTCAAGAGCGTGATCGATGCCGATGCCGAGTTCCACCTCGACTACATCGAGTTCTGCCCCGAGTACATCTATAACAACACGCAATACGTGGAGGACATGTACTAAAATGAAGAATGAAGAGTGAAGAATGAAGAATGAAGAGTGAAGAATGAAAAGTGAAGAATGAAAAGTGAAAAGTGAAGAGTGAAGCGCTCGACCTTTGGTCGCTTGCTACCGAAGGGACGCAAGAATTTGCTACCGCACTCTGCTTGCCTAACATAATAAAAAAACAATGATTATGAAAACAAAATATTTCCAAGGGAAGAAAGGAGTAAAGACTGAAATAGTGAAAGTGTTGCTTGGCGCAGCATTCTTCACTCTTCACTCTTCACTCTTCACTTCCTGCTCCGACTGGGACGACCACTTTGATGCCGGCACTTCAGTGACGGCCTCACAGGAAGGATCCCTCTGGACCAATATTGAACAGAACAAGGAGCTCACACAGTTCACCTCGCTACTGAAGAAAGTAGGCTACGACAACCTGCTGAACCAGGCACAGTCGTACACCGTATGGGCCCCGAAGGACGGCACCTTCGACTATGCTGCCCTGCAGCAGGAGAGCGATGCCAACGTGCTCCGCCAGTTTGTGCAGAACCACATTGCCCGCAACAACTATCCTGCCTCGGGCGAGGTCGGCGAGCGCATCTACATGCTCAACAAGAAGGTGATGAACTTCGCCTCCACCGCTGACGGCTATGCCATGCAGGACGTGCCCTTGCAGCTGCCCAGCATCGGTGCCAACAACGGCATCATCCACCAGCTGGAGGGCAAGATTCCCTTCCTGCCCAACATCTACGAGTCGCTGAACAATCAGGACTTTCCTATCGACTACATCAGCGACTACTTCCACGCTTCCGACACGCTGATCCTCGACGAGTCGCGCAGCGTGCAGGGCCCGGCCGTCAACGGCGAGATCACCTATCTCGACGAGGTCTACACCGAGCGCAACGAGCTCTACAGCTACTACCGCGCCTATATCAACCGCGAGGACAGCAGCTACTCCATGCTCGTTCCCAACAACGAGGCATGGACGAAGGCCAAGAACCGTCTGAACCAGCTGTTCACCTTCCCCGATCAGCTACGCACGTCGCTGTTCATCGAGAACAACGGCAAGTTCGAGCGCAAGGACACCACCATCACCATCAACAATGCCGCCCACGTGCAGGACTCCATCGTCAACCGCTGGATCCTGAACAACCTGTTCTTCAACAACCGTCTCTACGACAACCAGAAACTGGCCAACCTGCAGGACGGCGAGACACTGGTCTGCGACTCTCTGCGCAACACCTGCGACTATATCTACAATGCCGCCGAGGCATGCGAGCTGCTGAAGGATGCCAAGCGCGTCGACAAGAGCAATGGCGCCATCTTCATCACCGACACGCTCCGCCAGCCCGTATGGAAGGGATGGTGCCCGATGATCCAGGTCGAGGCCGAAAACAACTACTACCTGGCCAGCTATGACAACACCTTCCGCGAGCCGCAGCGCAAGCGCGTGTCCTCGTCCAACCAGAACCCGCAGGTGAGCGGCAACGTGTCGAACGGCTACTACCTCGAGGTAGAGCCTGCCAGCTCCACCTCCGACGAGAAAGTGTGGTTCTTCCTGCCCAATGTGCGCTCGGCCACCTATCGCGCCTTCATCAGAATCGTGCCCAGCAACATCACCAACACCTACATCACCGAGGTGCTGCCCAACCGCTTCCGCGCCTATATGGGCTACAGCAACATCAACGCCACCTCCGGCCGACTGGAGGTGAAGGAATATCAGTTCAAGACCCCTGAAGACAGGGCCAACTTCGAAAGCGATCCCACCGGGCTGAGCCTCATCGACCTGGGCGAGGTGACCTTCCCCCACTGCTACTCCAATCTGGGCGACTATTATCCCTGGCTCCGCATAGAGAGCAATCCCGGCCGTGGCGACTACGACCACACGCTGCGCATCGACTACATCATGCTCATACCCGTGGAGCTCTATGACAAGCTGCAGGAAGATCCCGACTATTTACGCAATAACCCCCTACGCTAACGAATCTCACTGAAAGAATAATCATGAAGACTATGAAACGACTCAGTATATTGCTATTCGCATTCGTCAATGCCTTTGCGTTCCAGGCAGCCTATGCCCAGGACAACATGGCCGACGACGAAGACCTCACAGTGGTTGTGAAGAAGAAGAAGCCGGCGGTGAAGATGCCCACCTACCCCACTATGGAAATCAAGGGCATCTGCATCGACGCTGTGACGAAGGCTCCGTTAGAGGGTATCATGATCCGCACGCTGAACAACCCCAACTACACCGCCATGAGCGACGAGGACGGCTCGTTCACCATCAAGGTGCCCACGTTTGCCACAGCCCTCTACGTGCATGCCCCCCAGTATATGAACCAACAGGTGGGCCTAGGCAGTCCTGAGGACCTGCTGACCATCGAGATGCTGCCCGACAAGTTCCGCCAGATGTACAGCGACGGCACCAACATCACCGCCTCGCAGTCACAGACCTTCGTGAACACCACGTCGCAGACCATCGAGACCGACATTCAGGGTGCGCTGGGTGCCGACGTGCGCGCCATCGGCCGCTCCGGCGGCCCGGGCTACGGCACGGCCATGTTCGTCCGCGGCCTCAGCTCGCTGACGGCCAACGCCCAGCCCCTCATCGTCATCGACGGCATACCGCAGGACATGCAGCAGACCCGCACTTCGCTGCATGCAGGCGACTACACCAACCTGATGCTCAACCTGAACCCCGAGGACGTTGAGAAGGTGACGGTGCTGAAGAACGCCACCGCCCTCTACGGTGCGCGCGGTGCCGGCGGTGTCATCCTCATTGAGACGAAGCGCGGCCACAGCATGGCCACACGCATCGATGCCAACGTGGGCATCGGCGTGACGCTGAAGCCCAACATGCCATCGATGATGGATGCCTCGCAGTATCGCCTCTATGCCTCCGAGATGCTGGGCACCTATCCCGACATCAACAACTACATGGACGACAACAGCTTCAAGTTCCTCGTGGAGGATCCTACGAAGTACTACTACAACACCTACCACAACGACACCGACTGGAGCAAGGAAGTCTACCGCACAGCCCTGACGCAGAACTACAACATCAACGTGCAGGGCGGCGACGACATCGGCATGTACAACCTGTCGCTGGGCTACACCGACGGCCAGTCGACGGCCAAAGAGAACGGCTTCGACCGTCTGAACGTGCGCTTCAACACCGACATCAAGGTGATCAACAAGCTGACCACGCGCTTCGACATGTCGTACACGAAGATCAACCGCGACGTGTTCGACGACGGCACTCCCCAGGACTTCACCCAGGGCGTGGTCTCGTCGCCCACGTTCCTGGCGCTCATCAAGTCGCCCTTCCTGAATCCCTATACCTATAATAATGTGACGCATCAGCTGTCGTCGACGCTCTCCGAGGCCGACGACTATCTCACGCTGCTCGACGGCGACCTGTCATTAGGCAACCCCACCGCCCTCTTGGAAAACGGCTCCGCCATCAACAAGAACCGCGTGGAGATGACCCACTTCAACACCGTCATCGCTCCCCGTTGGGAGATCAGCAACGCCCTGTCGCTGACCGAGACGTTCAGCTACACGCTCGACCGCATCTCGCAGCGCTACTATCGCCCGAAGAACGGCATGCCCACATTCCTCATCGAGGGCATCGGCCGTGTGCAGAACAAGGCCATGTCGATGTTCTCCAAGGAGACCACCGTGGTCAGCGACACCCGTCTGGACTTTGCCAAGCAGCTGCGCGAGCACTATCTGCACGCCTTCGCCGGCCTGCGCTTCTCCAGCTTCGCCTTCGACGACAACCAGCCGCAGGGCCAGTACTCCACGGCCGGTAACGACAAGACGCCTAACATCTCGACCAACATGGACTTCATCGAGGCCACGGGCACTAACGACGAATGGCGCTCGCTCAACTGGTATGCCAATGCCAGCTACAACTACCGCAACCGCTACTTCGTCGAGGCCACCCTCTCCATGGAGGGCAACAGCCGCTTCGGCAAGGAGGCCGACGGGCTGAAGCTCGGCGGCGTGGCATGGGGGCTCTTCCCCAGCGTGCAGCTGGGCTGGGTGCTCACTAACGAGAGCTGGTTCCCCAAGACCCTCGGCATCAACTACCTGATGGTGAAGGCCGGCTGGGACCTCAGCGGCAACGACGACATCAACAACTACGCCGCCCGCACGTCGTTCGGCGTGAGCAAATATCTGTGGAAGACCACGGCGGCCCAGCTCGACAACATCGGCAACGAGAAGATCGCATGGGAGAAGACGCGCCGCCTCAGCCTGGGCTTCAAGACCTATCTGGCACAGAACCGCATTGGCCTGGACTTCGACTACTACCGCAACCATACCTCCGACCTGCTGACGCTGAAGCACTTCGACAACCCCGTGGCCGGCATCAACCAGTACTGGAGCAACGGCGGCGAGCTGGACAACGAGGGCTTCGAGCTCACGCTCACCGGCAAGCCCGTGGTGTCGAAGACGTTCAACATGGAGATCGGTGCCTCCGTGGGCCACTACGTGAACAAGGTGAAGGCCCTGCCCAACGAGACCCGCCTCTACGTCGACGGCTCGCTCTCCGCCAGCGGCTATACCAACAGCATCTACGGAAAGGACAACGTGGCCACCATCATCGGACAGCCCGTGGGCGTGTTCTACGGCTATCGCACCAAAGGCGTGTTCACCGACGACGCACAGGCCCGTGCTGCCGGCAACGGCGGATACCTCTACCAGCTGGATGCCACGAACACACCGCAGTACTTCAAGGCCGGCGATGTGTGGTTCGACGACCTCAACGGCGACGGCCAGATCAGTGAGGCCGACAAGACCATCATCGGCAATCCCAATCCCGACATCTACGGCAACATCTTCGCCAACATCGCCTGGAAGAACCTGACACTCTACATCGGACTGAACTACTCGCTGGGCAACGACGTGTTCAACTACCAGCGCTCCATCCTCGAGGGCGGACAGAACTTCTACAACCAGTCGACGGCCATGACCAACCGCTGGCGCATCGACGGACAGCAGACCGACATGCCACGCATCAGCTACGCCGACCCCATGGGCAACTCGCGCTTCAGCGACCGCTGGATCGAAGACGGCTCATACCTGAGACTGAAGACCGTGCGACTGAGCTACAAGGTGCCCGTCAGCCTGGAGTGGCTGCAGGGACTGTCCGTCTGGGCCGAGGCCGGCAACCTCGTCACCCTGACCCGCTATCTGGGCAACGATCCTGAGTTCTCCGTCAGCAACAGCGTGCTCTATCAGGGCATCGATGCCGGCAATCTGGCCATGGGACGCTCGTTCACCGCAGGACTGAAGATTAACTTGTAATTGAAAATTGAGATTTGAGGATTGAGATTTGAGAATTAAGATTTGAGAATTGAGATTTGAGAATTGAGATTTGAGAATTGAGATTTGAGAATTAAGAATTGAGAACTGATAACTGAGAATTGAGAATATTATGATTACTTTCAAAAATAAATACCTGAAGGCCGGTTCGGTATGCTGCGGCATTGCCGCAGCCCTGCTGGCCATGCCCCTGTTCACCTCCTGCTCCGACTTCTTCGAGACCGACTCCGACCGTCAGATCTTTGAACCGGCCCTCGACGAGAAGACCGACTCCATGTTCTACACCCTCGGCATCCTGAAAGGCCTGCAGCAGGTGGCCGACCAGTATGTGCTCACCGGCGAGATGCGCGGCGACCTCGTGGCCGTCAACGGCAACACCGAGACCGACCTGCAGCGACTGGCCGACTTCACCGCCGATGCCACATGCAAGTATGACTCAGCCTATAAGTACTACCGCATCATAAACAACTGCAACTACTACCTGGCCCACCGCGACACCACGCTGCTCACCGGCAGCCGCAAGGTGGCCATCCCCGAGTATGCCGAGGCCCTGGCCGTGCGCGCATGGTCGTACCTGCAGCTGGCGAAGACCTACGGCGAGGTGCCCTTCTACACCGATCCGCTCACCAGCATCGGTGATGCCAACAGCAACATCCCCACGAAGGACCTGCAGGGCATCGTCGACGCGCTGACCCCTGAGATGATGAAAGAGGTAAAGGGCAGCGAAAAGGTCGTTTGTGCAAATGTTGATATGTATTCAGGCCTTGTTTACAGGATGCTCGGTATACCGCAGGATCTGTTCACACCGCTTTTTGCCGTATCAAGAATGGCAGGCTGGTGTGCTCACAGATTTGAGGAGATAAACAGCGGCAAACGCATTATCCGCCCCGCATACAAATCCGTCTCGCACGAAAAGAAATATGTAGACATTAAGGATAGATAAGTAATCGAAGTCTGTAAAGGTTTTCATAATAAGAGGAAAGGCTAATCACTATGGAAAAAATCACGATGAGAAATATTGGAACACAATTATTCGTCAGGCAGTTGTGGCAAATTTGCTTGGCAAGAACATCGAAAATTATGGCTCGCTGACAGTTACCGAGGCTGGATACGAGTTTATTAAAAATCCTCACTCGTTTATGATTGCAAAAGAGCGCGATTTTGAAGAAACTGATACCGAGGCATCGGAAGGC
>ERZ842401.2764-NODE-2764-length-22936-cov-11.863424_pt1 | contig 22936 bp, 18 predicted proteins | sample MGYA00521270_ERZ842401 | MGnify/ENA primary metagenome ERZ842401 (study PRJEB31892, sample SAMEA3878208) | bioreactor metagenome | biome: Moose rumen | place: Sweden | collected 2011-10 | study: EMG produced TPA metagenomics assembly of the PRJEB12797 data set...
CAAGTGCTTGCACAATGGGATAAAATCAAGGAAAACGTTGAAGGTAGAAAAACAAATTGTACGCTCGACGAAGTACCCGAGTATTTTCCACCGCTGTTGAAGGCATACAAAATGCTCAAGAAAGCGGGAAAGAAGGGCTTTGAGTTGGAATGTGAAGAAGATGTAAAAGCAAAAGTACTCGAAGAATGGCAGGAAGTCGAAGAAGCACAAAAAGCATTTTCCGCAGAGGAAGTGCAAAAATCACCGTTTACAGTGTCTGACGGAAACTCAGAGCTTAACGAAAAGCAGCTGCATCTTGAGGAAGAAATTGGCGATTTATTTTTGTCGCTCGTCAATTACGCTCGCTGGCTCGGTGTTGACCCCACGATTGCACTAGACAGAGCAAACCGCAAATTTTACAAACGGTTTAGTTTTGTAGAAAAAGAGATGGGAAATTTAAAAAGACCTATGTCTAAGGAGAATATCCATCAAATGATTGAGCTTTGGAAGCAATCTAAAGAACAAAAATAGTTAAAATTTGCTAAAACTATGAAAAAGGAGAACCAAATATGAAATTTTTGCATACAGGCGATTGGCATTTAGGCAAGATTTTTTATGCACAAAGCCTAATTGAAGACCAAAAACATATTTTAAATCAAATTTTTGACATTTTACTTCGTGCAAAAGAAACAAAGAATCCATACTCTGCAATATGTATTCCTGGAGACATATACGACAGAGCCATTCCTAATAGTGATGCAACTGTATTGCTGAACGATTTTTTAACACGCATAAGCAACGAATTTCCATCGCTGTCTGTTTTTATTTTATCTGGTAACCACGATAGTGCGAAACGTTTAGGCTTTGCTTCTAGTTTTCTTGAAAAAAGCAATATCTATATTTGCTCTTCATCTGAGAATATAGAAAAACCGATTATCATCGATAATGTCTGCTTCTATCAGATTCCTTTTACTAGTAATTTAGCATTTTCGTTAGAAACCAACACTAGCATTTTATCGCAGAATGAAGTATATACAGAATACTGCAAGAGAATTCTAGCCGCACACAAAAAGTACAATAATGAAAAAGCAGCAGTGTTATGTACACATACAACATGCTTTAATGCAAATGATAAAAATTATGCAGTTGGAACAGCAGAGAATGTTTCTCCTGAAACTTTCAGCGGCTTTGATTATGTTGCGCTAGGTCATATACATAAAATGTTATGTATAAACAAAGATGAACCAAAAATTTGGTATTCAGGCTCTCCGATAGCATATTCTTTTGATGACACTGGAAAAAAAGGAATCCTTAGCGTCGAAATCGATGAGAAAACGCATAAAGTCGATGTCGAACAGATTTTTCTGAATCAACTCCATCCTCTGAAAAGGATTAGAGGCAATTTTTCAACATTAGATGAAGAAGAATTTGCGAAACAATGGCAGAATTGTTACATTGAAGCAGAATGTACTGACGAAAAAACATTATGCAATCCGATGGAAATACTTTCTAAGCGATACCCCCACATTCTTTCATTTAAATATGCAAAGAAAAATCGTTCTGGCACTTCAGAATTGTTTGAAACGAGGAAAAAGGTTCTGACAAGCTCTGCAAGCGAAAAAGAGACGATGAGCAAGGCCTTTGAGCTGTTTATGAAAGATTTATATGGCGAAAAGCTAGAACAAAAGCGATTCGACAAAGAAAAAAATGTATTCGACGCAATATGCAGCGAAATCGAATTGGAGGAAAAATGAAAAGTATCTCTATCCAAATATGCAATGTCGGTCCTTTTAGGAATGAATTTATAGACTTTGATTTCCTTGGCGATATGTTTCTAATCACAGGAAAGACAGGAAGCGGAAAAACTACTATTTTTGATTGCATGACGTATGCGCTCTATGGAAAATTTCCAGGAAGCAGAAGCGGCATTGCTCGTGAGATGCGCTCGAAGTTCGCTTCCCCGAGCGACAAAGCATTTGTAGAATTCACGTTTTCTATCGACGGAAAGATATTTAGGGTTCACCGCACATTGCCAACAGAGAAACGAGCAGCACAAGTTTCGTTAGCGCATAAGACAAGCAGCTTATTAGATTCATGGGAAAACGTTGCAGAATCTGGCACAACTAAAATAAACGAAATCATCGAAAAACAGCTTATCCATTTGGAGATGACAGAGTTTAACAGAATCATAATGCTGCCACAGGGCGAATTTGCGTCGTTCTTGAAGCAATCGACCACTGAAAGAAGCTCAACGCTTGCAAAACTTTTCCCCGTCGAAAAATATACGCGTATCATCGATAAAGTCAAAGAAAAGTGCGAGTTCTACAAAGTAAAACTCGAAGCAAGCAAAAATAGACGGCTTGCATTCGGTGATTTCAAAGAAGAAGCTGCGCGCGATAAGATAAAAATGCTCGCAGACAGCATCTTCTCTCTTTGCGAGGAAATAAAGAGCTATGATACAAACAGAGACTCAATTTTGTGTGAGATTCACAAGGTTGAAAGCGACATCGGCAAAGCAAAAAAGGCGTTAGAGCTAGGAAAAAGGCTTTCGGAGCTGAGCGCAAAAAAAGACGAAATTGCGCAAATAGAGGAGTCGCTTAGAAAATCCGAAGAGGCAGCCCCGTTAATCACCTATGTACAGACCGCCGAAAAACTCTTACAACGGATTGAGGGAGCTAAAAGTAAATGCAACTCGTATCAAACCGCATTGCAAAACGCAGAAAGCAAGATTGCAAAGCTTGAAAAAAAGAAAAACGACATCGATGAGAAAAAGGCAAAAATCAGCGGATATGATGTCAAATTAAGCGAACTTGAAAAGAAAAAAGAGTGTGTGATTGCTTTCAAAAACGCAAAGCGTGAAAAGGAGCAGGCTGAAACTGCGTATAATAGTGCAGTAGCGGACGCAAACACATTGCGTGAGGAGAGAATTGAAGCGCAGAAAGAGTTCTCGAGCATTGCAACAAAGTGGTATCTTGAAAGCAAAGACGGGGAAGAAAATGCACTGCGCTTTTCTTTGAGCGAAATGCTTTCAAAGGAAGAAAAAGGCAAGGATTCACTTTTTACAAAAAAGGCACAGTTTGAAAAATGTACGGCTGTCGAACGTGAAATAAGCGAATTACAAGAAGTCGTGTCGAAAAGCAAAAGCGATATTGAAAAAACACAGAAAACACACGATATTACGCTTGCGCTAATCGAGGATTTAGAGGCGCAGAAAAAAGAGGCCGAGAAAGGCGCAGCTGCACACACATTGGCGGTGTTGCTCCGCGAGGGCGAGCCTTGCCCCGTGTGCGGTTCGCTTTCGCACCCCTCCCCTGCAAGAAAAAGCGATGCGTTTACGATGAACGACGAAATCGAAGCGCAGAAAGACAATCTCGACGCGATAAACTTGAAGCTCACGGCTCAAAAGGACAAGCTCTTAAAAGAAAGCACGCGGCTTGAAACAAAAGAAGCGCAACTTCTTGAACTGCTTGAAAATGCTGCAACAGAACGAAATGCGCTCAGCGAAGAGCTTGCGGCACTATCGGAAGCAATCGCGGAAAAAGAGCGCGTGATAAGCGACTTAGCGGGCGATGTAGAGATAGCGCAGGCTCTCGCGGAATCAATCGGCAGCATAACGCGCAATCTAGCGGCGGCAGAGGCAAAATGCACAGAAGCAAAGAGCAGCCTTGAAGTGAAAAAGACGTTACTCGCGGAAAAAGAAGCGGCGGCGGACGGCTTTGAAGACATCGACGAAGTTTCTTCGCAGATAGCAGACGTGGAAGCGCAAAAGGCGGCGGACGAAAAAGCTATTGGCGATTGGACGGCGCAATACAGCGAAGCGCAGAAAGAAAAAGCAAGTATGTCGGGGTCGTTAGAGGCGGCAGAAAAAGAAGTTGAAGAAGCAACACGCGAAGAGAAAAATGCGCAGAATGAGTGCAATGCAAAAATTGCCGCGTCGTCGTTTGCGGACGCGGACAAAGTGAAAGCGGCGTTTATCGAAAGCGCGTTGTCGGCGGAGAAAAGAGAGAAAATCGAAAGCTGGAAAGAGAGCGTGAGCGAGGTGAAAGCGGCTCTTGCGGAAAATGAATGTGAAAAGCCGCTTGCGGAGTTGGAGAAATCGCTTTCGGCATTGCAAAAAGCAGAACGCGAGGTTTGTGCGCACAAAGAAGAGGCGCAGGAAGCAAAAAGTGAAGCGGAACTTGAGAAAGCCGACGAAGAGAAAAAACTTGCCGAATTTGCACAGCTCGCAATCGAACTCGGCAAGCTGATGAAAGAAGCCGAACCGTATCAAATGCTGCTAGAAGACATCAGCGGCAAAGGCATAAAGGACGAAAACGGGAAATTGACCAAAAAAACAAGCATTGATACCTGGGTGCTTGCGCTGTACTTCTCTGAAATCCTTGAATGTGCTAACCCGAAACTTGAGGCGTTGAGTGCAGGGCGGTATCAATTCAAAATCGAAACAGACCGCGCGATTGGTGGCGGAAAAACGGGGCTTGATTTTGTCATCGAAGACGCGTACACGGGGCAGAGCCGTTTGCCGCAGACGTTGAGCGGTGGAGAAACGTTTGAAGCCTCAATCAGCCTCGCGCTCGCTCTTACCGAAGTTGTGCAGTCGAGAAGCGGCGGCGTGAAGCTCGAATCGCTGTTCATCGACGAGGGATTTGGAACGTTGGACGAAGAAGCCTTGAAAAAAGCAATAGACGTGTTGCATCAGATTCAAGAAAATCGCGTTGTCGGCGTTATTTCGCACGTCGGCGAGATGGAAAGCGAGATTCCGTCAAAAATCTTTGTCGAAAAAGAAAAGACAGGCTCGCGCATTTTCGTCAACGGCAAACATCTCAAAGCTCAATAGAACACTTTAGCGGTGTATTCGAGTTTGAAAATCCCCGAAGTGAGCGTTACAAGATTGACGGTGCAGTTCGGGATTTTCACGTCCCAAAAGTGAGAAATCGACCGCCCGTCCACATTCATCAACAAAGCCTGAAGCGTGCCGCCGTGAGTAGCGACAAGCACGTTTTGGGCTTTTTCATTTTCGAGTTTTCTGATTTCATTTTCCCAAAAATCGCGCGTCCGCTCTAAAACGCACTCAATGCTTTCCGCGCCGCCGTGCGCAACGTAGTTTTCTGGCGAATCAAAGAACGCATTGAAGCCCGCCAGCTCCGCCCTCCCCTTTCGCTCGTCGAACGTCGTTCCCTCCGCAGCTCCGAAAGCAAACTCAATAATGCGCTCGTCCGTTTTTATGCGCTCGCGTGGAAAGCCGCTCAAGATTTCGGCGGTTTCAACGGCACGAAGCAGCGGACTTGCATACACCGAGTCAAAAACAATGCCTTGCCTCTTTAGCCCTGCCGCAGTTTGCCGCGCCTGCTCTCTGCCACGCTCATTCAGCAGGATTTGCGTTCGCCCCTGCAAGCGATATTCTTTATTCCAATCGGTTTCGCCGTGCCGCACCACAAAGATATTCATTCGCTCGCCGCCTCGTCAATCACCGTGAAATTCTCGCACGAAAGGTATGTGATGTCCATATCGTCCACTTTGTCCGCCGTCAGCGTGCCAATCACTTCGATTTCGCTCATTTCAGCGGGGTAATCGTCGGGATATTTCTTGTCGGCAGGCAATAAGAACATAAATCCCGTCTGACAGCACGCCGTCGCGTCGAATTGCAGCACCGAAAAAAAGCGCGTCGAATAGCCCTCTTCCTCAATCGACATAAACTGACCGCGGAAGCGCACGGTTTTTCCGAGGTATTTATCCGGGTCAACCGTCATATCGAAAATCTGCGCCGTCGCGATGTTGAAGTTCATCTTTGTGAAATCGTAATCGATTTTTCCTGTTTGCTCCGCCGCGCTCACAGCGTTTTCTTTTGGGGAAGAAGCATCTTTTGCGCTTTTGCACGAAAAAACAGACATCGACAAAATCAATAGCAGTATTTTCAGAAGAAAACTCATATTAGCTCCTTTTAAGAATGCGGTTTGAAAGCGAACAGAGGGCGAAGACAACCACATCTGCAACGACGATAGTTGAGCCGACGGGGGTGGAAGCAACGATTGAAACAAGCAGCCCGATGAGCGCGCAGAACACCGAAATCACGCACGCAGAAATCACGACGCTCTTGAAGTTTTTGAACAGGCACATCGCAGAAACCGCAGGGAAAATGATGAGAGCCGAAATGAGCAGCGTGCCGACGAGGTTCATTGCAAGCACAATCGTGATGGCGATAACCGTCGAAATGGCAACGTTGTAAAGCGAGGTCGGCATTCCAGAGGCGCGCGCAAAATCTGCGTCGAACGTCATCGCAAAAATGCGGTTATAAAACAGCACATACAAGACGACGACGACAAGCGACAGCACGACCGAAAGAACCACCTCCGAAAGCGTCAGCGTCAGAATCGAAGTCGAGCCGAAAAGCGTCGAGCAGACATCGCCTGAAATATTCGATTTGCCCGAAAAGATATTCATAATGATGTAGCCGAATGCGAGCGCGCCCGTTGAAATCATCGCAACAGAGGCATCGCCCTTGATTTTCGCGTTATCTTTCGCGCCAAGCACGACGACGGCGAAAAGAATCGTTACGGGAAGCACAAAATACATCGTGTGCGTCATTTTCATCACGGTCGCGATGGACAGAGCCCCAAACGCTGCGTGCGATAAGCCGTCGCCGAGGTACGAAAAGCGGCGCAGTACAAGCGTTACACCGAGCAGCGACGAACACAAGGAAATCAAAACGCCCGTGATAAGCGCGTAGACAACGAACGGATATTGCAAATATTCGATGAGTGTTGAAATCAATTCCATTTCAAATCTTCTCCACTGTTTTTTTGATAAATTGCACTGTGGTTCACGAGGCGCAGGACGTGCGTTGCATACATTTTCACGCTGTCGAGGTCGTGCGAAATCATAATGACGGTCATGTGCAGGTCTTTGTTCAAGCGCGACACAAGAGAATACATCTCCTTTGCGCTCGCTGGGTCTAATCCCGTTACAGGTTCGTCCATCACAAGCAAATCTTTAGCGGAACACAACGCGCGCGCCAAAAGAACTCGCTGCTGCTGTCCGCCCGAAAGCTCGCCGTAGCACCGCTTTGCAAAATCCGCCATTCCGAGCAATTCGAGATTTTCAAGAGCCTTCAGCTTGAAGCATTTTTTGTAAAACGGATTGAAACCGAGCCTATTCTGAAATCCCGACAAAACGACTTCCATCACAGACGCGGGGAACGTGCGCTGAATGGCGTTCTGCTGCGGCAAATAGCCAATGCCGTACTTCTTTACGCTGTCGTTCAAGATGATTTCGCCAGAAAGAGGCGGAAGCAAGCCTGCGAGCGTTTTAATCAGCGTCGATTTGCCCGAACCGTTTTCTCCGACGACGCACATATAATCGCCAGAATCCACATGAAACGAAATACCAGAGGCAATACCCCGCCCCTCGTGTCCGACGGTCAAGTTATTGCAGGTGAGTAATATCATCGAATACCCTCTATATATTCAGATTTTGCAAGACAAGAAAAATGAAATCAGTTTTCAATTTCGCCCTTTATATTGCCATATTTCGCCCTCTTTTGTCAACTGCAAAAAGTTTTTTTTCAAAAATATTTTCCACAAAACTCATACAACGCGTGTAAATGACTTATGCGGAAGATTTTTGCGATTTGAAAAAATGCAAATGATTTATGCACTTGCAGGAGGCGTATGCAAAGTGTGTAAATAACTCCTGCAATATCAGAAGACGCTTACGTAAAAACAAACGGCTTTTGAACGCGATTTCTGTCATTTCAGAGGGAACATACGCAAAAATGCAGTTTTAGGAAACGGAAGAAAATCGGACATAAAAAAGAGGAAGACAAAAGCAACGCTTTCATCTTCCTCAAAAGGAGGTTATATGAAACAAGAAAAGAAATTTTCTTCTTACATAATCAAACTAACTCTCAATAGCGCATTTCAAAGTAATCAAAATCGGCACACACTTTCTCGCCGCTGCCGCCGTTGTTGGCATAGATTCCCGTCAGTGTGCCTGTGTGTCTTTTGCGCTCGGCAGGGTTCCCCTCGTCTGCAAGGAATGTGCACGATTCGACAACGCCGCCGATGCTCCACAATGCGCCCTCATTCGTGCTGTAGCTGAACTCCCGACGCTGTGCGCTCACGTCTACTTTGAGTGAAATGCGCGTGCTTTCGACGTTCTCGACTTCCGCGATAAGCTCTTCGCCGCTGCCTCTGTTCGCGACAAGCCGCAATTTCTTTCCGTCGTCAAAGCAGACGCACCAGCGAATATACGTCGTCGTACTGTAATAGCACACGATGCCCGCCTGACTGCCTTTGCATTCGGGGGAGAACTCAAGCGCAGTCGTCGCGGTAAAATGGTGTTCCCGTTCGCGCTTGACGAGGGTGTTTTTTGAGGAGATTTGGTTGAGCGTTGCGTCTTGCGTCCAGATTCTGAAAAATCCGCGCCGTTCGGTCAGCGAGCAGTGAGCTGTGTCGGGATTGCGAACGAATTGCCACGTCAAATCGAGTTTGTCGCCGTCGAAGTCGTCCCTGTCGCGCTCTTCATAGACCTCTTGCGGCAAGTCGGGGGCGAGGGAGCAGAGGCTTGGACCTTTTCCGCCGTTGATAGTAAACCAGCCGTCTGCCGTCCACTCTACCCTATCGAGTGCGCTTTCTCTGCCGCAGGTGGTGAACTTGCCCTCGTTCGGTCGTCCGCACAGATACATACACCACCAATCGCCGTTTTGGTCTTGCACGAGCTTTCCGTGTCCTGCCCTCTGTATCGGGGAGGAAGCGTCGAACTGGCGCATAACGGGGTTATACGGGGAGTTCTCGTAAGTGCCGAACAGCGATTTTGAGCGCGCGACGTTTATGCCGTGTCCGTATCCCGTGCCGCCTTCCGCAACCATTGCGTAATAATAGCCGTCTTTATAGAAAATATGCGGACCTTCGCTGCACCGCTCGCCCGTGCCGCTCCAGACGGTTTTTAGCTCGCCGACAGTGTGCGACAAATCGGGGGAAAGCTCGATTGCCTTCGCACCTGCGGCGATAATCATATACGCCTTTCCGTCCGTATCGACGAAAAGCGAGGGGTCGATGTCGTCAACGTCAATCCAATGCGGCGCGGAGTATTCGCCTTCGGGTCGGTCGCTTGACACGATAAGCTGGCGGCGCATGGGCTGACCTTCGGCTTTTTCCGTCGGGTTCAGCCTCAAAGTCGCGATAATGTAGAACTTGCCGTTGATGTATTCGATGTCGGGTGCCCAAATGCCGTGGCTGTCTTTAATCGCGGACAAATCGAGATATTCGGCGTTTGTTACGGCGTGCCCAATCGTTTCCCAATGCACGAGGTCTTTTGAATGCGAAATCGGAATCGCGGGGAAATATTGAAAAGACGAATTGACCATATAGAAATCGTCGCCGACTCTGATGACAGACGGGTCAGGGTAAAAGCCGCGCCGCACGGGGTTTTCGTAGTATCTTGCGTTCATTCCGCCACCTCCTGCGGTGTTTTTTCGAGTGCGCCAAGCGTGATATTGCTGAAAGTCGCCGTATTTACGTTGTCGATTTCGTTCGCCACTTTGTTTGCATCAAGAGCAAAGCCGACATACACATCATCGCCCAGCTCTATCTCTCGGCTTCCCACTTCGCTCCATTCTGCGCCGTCGGTACTCATAAATGCGCGAATTGTTTTTCCGTTGCGCTCCAATTTCAGATAACAGCCGAGCGGTGTATCAAAATCTTTGAACGGAACGCTATCGATGAGCGAAATGCCTGCCTTCTCCGCGCTTTCCTTGCCGTCGAGCGTTTCGGTGAGTGCGTTCATTTCGCCGCCGTCCGTGTCGCGTGAGCAAAGATAGACCGACCACGGATTTCGATAGAGCGTTTTGCCGTCAACTTTATAGCTTGTCGATTTCACCCACGACAGCCCCAGTGCCGCTTCTGCGCTTGAGCTGTCGAGAGAGTTTCTGACCATAAGTCCGCTAAACGCGTGATTATCGACTGCACTCACCGTTTCCAGCTTCGCGACAAATGCAAAATCGCCAGAAATCTTCTTATATACAAAGTAGAAATCGTCTGTTTTCGCATTATCGAATGTGCTTCCAGCAAGCGCGCCCTCGCTTTTGCCGATTTTTCCGCTGCCCAAAACGCTCAAGACACCGCCTTTTTCAAATGAAGTGCCTTTCACACTCGGAGAGCCGATGTCGCTTTCACTCCAGCCGCTCGCCTTTGTATCAAGAATACAATGAAGCTGAACTGCGCTCGTCTGCACGGCGTTATCTTTTGCGTCCGTTACACGCACCGAAATGAAGTGTGTGCCTGTGTCAGAAAGCGAAAAATTGAATGTGTGCGATTTTGCTTTCTTGCCGATTTTGTCTTCTGCAATCTTTGTTGCTCCGTCAAACAGCGCGACACTCGCAATTTTCTGCTTGCTCGCAATGTTTACGCTCAACGTGATGTTTTCGCCAGATTTTACAAACGTATTATTCTTGACATCACTGATTTTCGCTTCAGGATTCACAGGCGTATACTTCGCACTGACAAGGCTGTTCAAATACTCTTCAAGATTCGTGTAGCCGCTCTTCGCTATCATAGCTCCGTCGGAGGCATCGTTCGGATTGAGCTTATGCTTTTTCTCCCATTTGTCAGGCATACCATCTCCGTCTGTGTCGAAGTCTGCCGCACGCGCTTCGCTTTCTAAGCACGGATAGCCGCCAACTTCCGCATCGGTATTGATATATCGCCCCTCATTATTCTTCACTTCCCAAACGATACGCGCATCGATTGCATCTCGATGAGGCAATGTTGCACCTGCATTCTCTAAAACCGATTTATAGCAGTTTTCTGCGCTTTCGAGAGAGAGATTTTCGCTCTTCGTTCCCTCCATTTCAAACGGCGTATCAACGATTGTGGTGTCGTTCGTGTTGTTTTTGCCGACATAGATGCCCTTTTCGTTGTCTGCGCTCTCTTCAGCATAGCCCTCGATGTAATTCCCCGAAACGTAGAAGAAGCCAGGTTTCTTGTTTTCGCCAGCGTCAATAATTCGGCTTCGCACGTCTTCACGAGTGCCGCGCCCCGATTTTTCGTAATTATTCACAAAGTTTGTTCGAGAGCGACCGCCACCGTAGCACGTGTTAAATCCCCAGTTATAGATGACATTGTTAGAAAGCTGAAGCAGCGCGATATGTTCATTATCATCTTTTTCCGCAGTGCCGCCGCCAATGCGAGGGTTTCGCGACGTGTGATTTGCAAGCAAGTTGTGATGAAAAGTCGTATTTACACCGCCCCAAATGCCGCCATAGCCGTGCCTGCCTTTCGTGTGTCCGCTCATCGTCAAGCTCTCGGAGATAATGCACCACTGCACGCTCATATTTTCCGCGCGGTACGGACTCAAGCCTTCATCAGTTGAAAAACTGAAAGAACAATGGTCGATGATAACATTTTTCTGCTGCCGTCCCCAAAGTCCGTCCATTCCGTCGCCCTCGTGCACATTTTTTGCGCCTGGTCGAAAGCGAAGGTAGCGGATAATGAGATTCTGCGCTTTGCTGATATTCGTTTCAAAGCCTGCAAGGGTAATGCCTGCGCCTGGAGCGGTTTGCCCTGCAATCGTGATATTTTCGACTTCGCCGAATCGCAAAGGCTCAGCCATTTCAATCGTACCCGATACATCAAAAACAATCGTTACATTACTCTTGATTCCTGCGCGCAAAGAGCCTGCAATAGCCTCCTCGCCTGTTTTGTAATCTTTGAGATTCGTAACGTGATACACTTCGCAGCCTCTGCCACCAGTTGTATACTTGCCGCCACCCTCTGCACCAGGAAACGCTGCAAGCTCCTCCGCCACAAGCGGAAAACCGCCGCCAATCGCCGCAGACAGTGCTAAAGCCGCTAAAACGCCTGTTAATTTTATCGTTCTCTTCATAAAATCTCCTTATTCCTTTATTTTTTCTCTTTTGGCGAAACTGTAACGTGATTAACGACGACAGAGCCTGTTTTGCCCTGCGCGTAAATCGCGATTTTTCCGCCAACCCAGTGGTCGCCGCCGCACATATACGGCGCGCTTTCGTTTTTCAGCATTTTCCCGTCAAGCTGTGCGCAAAACGTGCAAACGCCAGCAGAGGCTTTTTCCGCGTCCACCAAATGCAGCACGGCTTTGTCTTTGTCGGGCGGCAAGCTCGCAAAGTCGATGAAGAATGAAACGTGCGCTTTGTCGGTAAGCGAGCCGCTGTCGATTCCAACGATTTTTTCGAGGCGTTTTTCCGCGTCTGACGGGTCTGTGAACGATTCGATATAGCAAAGCTGATACACGCCGTTTTGAAGACGGATTTCGACTCCTGCGTACTGTCCGCCGAGGAAAATCGCGCCTGCACGCTCGCCTTCGGCTAGGTTCGTTACGTCCATTTCGATTTCGGCGCGGAAATCTTCAAAAACGATTTTTTCGCTCAAAACGTTCGGAATGTCCCACAGAGTGCCGCCGTCGCCGTTTTTGCACCGCAAGCAAAGCCCTGCGCTCTCGCGCTTTTCGACGAAATCATCTTCGCACACGTTCGCCTGCCACTGCCACTGCAAGCCGTAAGAGCCGCGCTCAAAGCTATCGCTTGCCTGCGTCGCGCTCACGCCTTGCAATGCACGGTTGCTCAATTTTTTCGGCATTTCGCCAGAGTCAACAGGCTCGCCGAGCAATCCGCCGTTCGCTACCGCAGAGCCCATTACGCACCACCCGTCGCGCCATTCGGCTGGCTCAAGCGAAATAACGCGCCCGTAGATTCCGCGGTCTTGGAAATGCAGGAAATACTCCTTGCCTTCTCCGTCGTCGACAAGTCCGCCTTGATGTGCGCCGTTGATGTGGCTAGAGCCTTGTTCCAAAACGATTTGCTCGCTAAATGGACCGTGAATAGAGAAAGAGCGCAATTCCGTTTGCCAGCCTTGCTTTACGCCGCCCGCTGGAGCAAAGATATAATAGAAAGAACCGTGTTTGTAGACTTTTGGACCTTCGATTGTGGGCTGTGTTTCGTCGCCGATGAAAATGAAGGAGTCGTCGCCTATCGCCTCAAGGGTTTCGGGGTCTACCTCGAAAATACCAAGTCGGCTTTTGAATCCGATGCGGCTTTTTGCGTACGCATGCACAATATACGCTTTGCCGTCGTCGTCCCAAAATGGACACGGGTCGATAAATCCGCGCGACTCTTTTACGCACCGAAGCGGAGTCCAGTCGCCTAAGAAATCCGTCGCTTCCGTTACGAAAATCCCCTCGTCTGGCAAACCGACGGTGATTATAAACTTTCCATTGAGATAACGGAGGGAAGGTGCCCAGATTCCTTTTGAATGACGCGGCGCATTGTACTGCGGCAGGGGGATTGATTTTGCTGCATAGCCCACAAGATTCCAATGCACCAAATCGCGCGACATTAACAGCGGCAAGCCAGGTGCGAAGTGGAAACTCGATGCCGTCATATAGTAGCAGTCGCCGACGCGTATCACATCGGGGTCAGAATAATCTGCAAAAATCACGGGGTTTGTATATTCCATATTTTTATCTTCTCTCTTCTCTCATATTTCGTTCGTGCATAAAATAAAAAAATCGCTCGAAGTTCAATCCGACATTCGAGCGATTTTCACGATTACTATTCGTTGAACTCTTTAAGAATGTCTGCAACGCCAAGAGCTTCTGAGTCTGTGCGGTACTTTTTCATACCGTCTTCAACGCTCATTACGCCCATTACGACCTTTGACAACACTTCTTGACGCAACAGCTTCAAATCTGACGACACCTTTGTGTACTTTCGTGAAACTGGCAAGATTGGAATCTGCACATAGTTTGCATTCAAGTCATCATACGATTTTAGGAACTCTGCGCTGTGGTCGAGCTTCTTGTCTGTAACTTTGAGCGGAGTAACGGAAAGATCTGGGTCAACGAAAGCTTTTAGCTGAACTTCTTTTGGATTTGGAATAGTCGGCAGCGGAACTAAGTGGTCGCCTTCCTGCTTCCAATGCAAATCCTGTACACCGCTCTGGAACAAAACCTGTCCCTCGCCGCCATCGTTCTTGTATTCCATAAAATATTTGAAAATCTGTGCAACTTTCTCAGGGTTTCTTGATGACGGGATACACCACACGCTCGGCATTACACGATAGTAATATGATTCTTTAATCGCCTTGAGCGAAGATACGGAGGCTGTTGGAATATTTGCTTTAATGCGGTTTGAGAGAGTGTCGCACCATGTTCCTGCCCAATAAGCAAAAACGCCGACCTTTCCGCTATACCATTCATCGCGGCAAGTAGAAGTCTTGTTCGTTACGACCTCCATATCAATCAAGCCCTCTTTATACGCATCTTGCAATCTCTGCAATGCCTGCGCCATATTGTCTTGAGCCATTCCATCGACCCACTTGCCGTCTTTGCCCTTCACGAAATCAGGCTTTGCATCTTGATAGAACTCACGCAAATACTGGTCTTCAAAAACGCCAGGAGCAGTAAGAGGAACTGTACATTCTGGGATTTCGTCGCGGAAACGGCGAAGCATTGTGATAAACTCATCGTATGTTTCGGGCTGCTTCATTCCAAGTCGGTCGAGGAAGTCTTGGCGAACATAGGTAACAACGCCGTTCGGCATTTCCTTTGGAATACCATAGTAATGCCCATTGATTGCGATAGAATCCCAAATGCTTTTATCGATGGTCGTAGACAGCTCAGAGTTTTTGATATAATCTGTCAAATCTGCAACTGCACCCTGCTTCACGAATGCTGCAAAGCGGTCGCCTGCAAGGTCAAATACATCAGGTGTTTCGCCCGAAGCAAAAGCAAGGTCAAGAAGCTGTGAATATTCGTTATTTGAAACAATATTCAAGTTCATCTTTATGCCTGTCAGCTTGGTAAACTCTGCTGCCCATTGGTCTGTGCCATTCTCTTTCTTTAGACCATCGTGCACCATCCATGTGATTTGTGCAGGTTTTTCCACTGCTTTTTCTACATTCACAGCTGTATTTGATGATGAAGAAGCTGCGGCTGAAGATTTCTTTTCTCCGCCACAACTGCTAAATCCCACTGCAAAAGCCATTGCAACAGCAAAACTCGCAACGCCTTTATTCAACCTTATCATAAAACCCTCCACCGCATAAGCGGCTTTACAAAATTAAATTATCACTCAACTCACTTTTATGCAATTATTCTTTGACTGCACCAATAGTAACACCTTTTACAAAATATTTTTGCAACCACGGATACACAAGCAAAAACGGCAATATCACAACCACAACAACCGCGCTCTTTAACATTTCTTCGGAAGCAGATAATACAGTTCCTGAAATGCCGTCAGACAAAATAAGCTCACGCACTTTCACTTGAAAATTCGTCATTTCAGGCTTAGTGATATACAGAATAAAATTCATATAATTATTCCACATACTGACGGCAATAAAAAGACCTACAGACGCAAGAGCTGGCTTTGACAATGGCAATACAATTTTGAAAAAAATTCCCATCGGAGAGCATCCGTCCATTTCGGCAGCTTCATAAAGCGTTGACGGAATACTCTCAAAAAAACTTTTCATCAAAATGATATTATACGCGCTTAAACCAACTGGCAAAATTACAGCAAGGTAATTATTCATAAGTCCAACGTGTTTTACTGTCAAATAAGTAGGAATAAGTCCCCCCGAAAACAGCATTGTTATGAATATCATATTTATCAAAGCTTTGTGACCTGGCATATCTTTTTGTAGAATAACATATCCTGCAAGAGTCGTTAGAAACAAGCCGATTGCAGTACCAGCGATAGTTGTCAAAACAGACACCACGAACGGCAAATACAAATACTTATTTTTGAATATAGATTCATACGCCACAAAGTCAACTTTTCTGGGAATAAGACGCAATCCATACGCAGTCGGGTCAATAGAATCAACTAAAACTTTTATAAGAGGAAGCACCATCGCACACATTGTTAAAGTCAAAAAAACATAGGTGAAAATAACAAAAACAGTGCGCCCAATGTACCCTTTCTTTAACGAAAGATGTTCTGTCATCATAATATGCCTTCTCCTTTTATTTTTTTACTTGCCTTATTTGCCAAAAGCACAAGAATTACAGAAATCACAGACTTAAACAATCCTGCTGCAGTTGATAAACCGTAATCCGCATTATCAATACCAATGCGATAAACATACGTTCCAATTACATCAGATACATTCTGAACCATTGCATTTTGCAATACCCATACTGGGTCAAAAAGATTTAACACTTTTGCAAGATTCAATATAAACACAATCAAAATAGTGTTTGCAATAGACGGAATGGTAACATACCAAACTCGTTGTATACGATTCACGCCATCAATAATTGCAGCTTCATATTGCTCTTGGTCAATTCCTGCAATAGCTGCTACGAAAATGATTGTTCCCCACCCAGTTTCTTTCCATCGCTCAATAAAATAAAACACAGGTCGCCACCATTTTTCAGAAGCAAGGAAGTAAATAGACTCTCCGCCAAAAAATTTAATTACAGCATTTACATAGCCATCTTTTGGAGAAAGTATAATAGTAAAAATTGAAGCAACTACAACCCAAGACATAAAATGCGGAATATAGTTAATCGTTTGAGTGAGTTTTTTAAACCATACACAATTTATCTCATCGATTAAGAGTGCAAGTCCAACACTAAAAATCATACTTAAAACAAGATTCATACAACTTATTTGAAGTGTGTTTTTGAATGCTCGCCAAAACAGTTTACTTGAAAACAAGGTAGCAAAGTTTTCAAGACCAATCCATTCAGGTTTTCCAAACGGCGTGTAATCATAAAACGAAAACACAATTCCAAACATTGGAATATAATGGAAAATCAATAACACAATGAAAACTGGTATAAACATAACGTAAAACCAAAAATATTTTTTCATTGCTTTGCGTAACTTAGTGCTTTTTGTGTTCATACAAATAGTATAGCATAGAAAATAAAATATAAAAAAAAACTTTTTTCACATAACCGACATATTTTTGAACAAAAATTGAAAACACATTTAATTATCTGTCAAGAAAGAACACATAAAAATCTTTTATAGCACTTGCAAGTAATTAGAAGTGCTATTAAAATCGGTTTACAGTGGATTTTCGACGGAGGAATTCTAATGAACGCTAATATACTTATTATTGAAGATGTAGCAGAAATGGCAGAGCTTGTTTCGATGTATCTCGAAAAAGCTGGAATGACAACAGAAAAATGCGAAAGCGCAGAAATCGCTCTCGAAAAGCTCAAGGTTCAAAAAGCTCCAGACCTCGTTATTTTGGATTTGAATTTACCAGGAATGAGCGGTATGGAATTCTTGAAGATTTTCCGCGAGGAATATAAGAAGACAATTCCTGTTATTATCGTTTCAGCTCGTGACGCAGATGAAGATATTATCACCAGTTTGGGATTCGGTGCAGACGAATTTGTTACAAAGCCATTCAGTCCTCGAGTGTTAGTCGCTCGTGTAGAAGCAAACATTCGTCGTCAAGTTACAAGCGAAGCCGCCGCAGAAGCTACAATTTCTTTTGGTGACTACACATTGTATCTGAACAGCTGTGTTTTGAAAAAAGGACTAGAAAAGATTCCTCTTTCAACAAAGGAATATGAAGTTCTTGAATATATCGTAAAGAACAGCGGGCAGCCTCTTTCTCCAGAGAAAATCTACAACGGTGTTTGGAAAGCACAATATGGCGACATCACCGCTGTTGCAGTTTATATCCAGCGACTTAGAAAGAAGATAGAAGATGACCCTGCAAATCCTCGCTTTATCAAGACGATGTTCGGAATGGGCTACCGTTTTGATATGGGGGATAAATGAAAATACGGCACCAGCTGAGAGTGTTTATAATAGGAATGATTGCCATTCCTATTATTTGCTCTGCTTCCGTTCCGCTTTTCTTGTACATAGCTTCTCCTGAACGAGTATTGATGAAAGGGTACAAGGAAATCAAAAAACTCGAAAATCTTGAATTGGAAAATGAAGATTGGGAAGTTGTTAGACAGGAGCTGCTTAATGTGCCGCCAGGAGTGCAAACCGCAATAATTGCGGAACATTCCACGGTGTTATTATCTACAATTCCAAATATGAAAGTCGGCTCTGTCTTAAATGATTCAGAATTGTTAACATTTTTAAGACATACGAGCCGTAAGTATTTTTATCAGGTTGTAACGCCTCAATTAAAGTCCGATGTTAATTTCTTAATCATTCACCGCACACCAAAAGACATGAAAAAACCTCGCAAAGAACATTGGTTTTTTATGCCTATTTGTGTGTTCGTTGTAACATTTGAGATTTTTTGTCTTTTCATGATTATTACTATCTCAAATAATATTTCTCACTCGATTTCTCTTCTAGAAAAAGATACAGACCGCATTGCGTCTGGAGATTTAGATTTTGATTTAAGTTCGGAAACAACCCCAAAACATCTAAAAAACAACGAAATTACTTCCCTTGCACAAAACTTAAATAAGATGCGTCTCTCTCTAAAAGAGGAAACAGAACGGCGTACTCGTTTTGTAATGGGTATCAGCCACGACCTCAGAACACCTGTAGCTTTAATCAAGGGATACACTGAAGCATTAGCAGATGGGGTCGTTTGCGAGCCAGAAGAAGTAAAAAAATCTCTTGCAGTTATCGGTGCAAAAACCGAGCAGCTTGAAACAATGATTGATTCTTTAATCAATTTTATGAAGCTAGATTCAACACAATGGCGGCAGCAGCTTTTGCCACACGATATAGTGCCAATCATCAAAGACTTTGCACACACTGCAGAAATGACAGGCACTGTATACAAACGAAATATAAAAGCTCAATTATCTCTTTCCGAATCTATAAAAATTCCTGTTGATAAAATGCTCTTTTCGCGAGCACTCGAAAATATCTTTTCAAATGCTTTGCGATATACAAAAGACGGGGATTCTATTTTGATTAGTGCAGAAGAGATGACAGACGAGCAAAATGCTGCAAAAGTCGTTATCACTATTTCTGACACAGGAATAGGCATAGAAAAAGAAGATTTAGCCCATATTTTTGATTTGTTCTATAGAGGAACAAATAGCCGCCGTGAACAAGGAATGGGGATAGGTCTTTCTGTTGTAAAAAATATTATCGACACGCACGGTTGGAAAATATTTGTTGAATCAGAACGAGGCAAAGGCACTAATTTCAAAATAGAGATTCCTCTGTAATTTTTTATTTATGCTATAAAAAATGCGTACACATTACAGGCGGTAAGATGTACGCATTTTTTGTAGTATTTTATAAAATTTCTTCTAAAAATGTATTAAGAAATAAAATACCTTTTTCAGTAAGGGCATAAAAATGCTCATTTTCTTTTATGTACATTTTTGCATCTCCCCTACTCTGCCACTTACTAAAGACACCGTCCTTTGTGCCTAATCGAGTTCCTAAGTCTTTAGAAAATCGTCTTTTATATTCTTCTGCACTCACCCCCGAAAGAAGACGAAAGCCCATCATCAAAAACTCTTCCTCCTGTATTTCCATCGATAACACCTCATTTTCTCTAGGAATAGTTTGCAGAAGAAATTTTTTATCGCTCGCCGTCCAATATGCTATATACTGCTTTATATCATTTGTATTTGTCCAGCGGAGAGCGTTTTCGTATAAGCTGCCTGTTGCACCGCTTCCGCAGCCAAAATAATCTTCTAAATGCCAATATGTACAGTTGTGTTTGCTTTCGTGCCCTTTTTGCGCAAAATTAGACACTTCATATTGCAAAAATCCCCTTTTCTCTAGCATTTCTTTTCCTAAAAGCCACTGTTCATCGCTCTCGTCTTCATTATAACGTACTTCACCGCGTGAAATCCGTGAATAAAGAGGCGTGCTTTCTTCTATCATTAACGAGTACAACGAAATATGATTAGGAGCAAAAGAAATGATTTCTGCAAGGCTTCTTAAAAATTCATCTGTATTCTGCCCTACAAGCCCTGCTATTGCATCTAAGGAAAAAGAGCCATGCCATATTTGTTTGATTATTTCGAGAGCTTTTAGAGTTGTTTCTCTTGTACACCGTCTGTTCACAGCTTGCAAAGCAGAGTCATTAAGCGATTGCACCCCTACAGAAAGTCTATTCACTCCAGAAGAAAAAGCCGCCTGCAACAGAGAAGGCGTTATATCATCAGGATTCATTTCTATAGTGAATTCACAATCTCCTTTATTGTTTTTTGCAACAAAAGAACACAAATCTTCTATCTGCTCATTTGTCATTAAACTCGGTGTGCCGCCACCAATATATACAGTGCGCCAAGATGAAATAGTATAGAATTTCTTTAGAAAGGAAATCTCATTTTTAAGCGCACTGATATATTCGTTAGGTACATTTTTTGCACACGGAACACTGAAAAAATCACAATAATCACATTTTCTGCGACAAAATGGAATATGAATATATAAAGATTTTGTTACGCTGTCCACAATGGCTCAATATCTTAATAAAACTTGATTTTATTGAACGGAAAATAACACAAAAGAGCTTTTCCCTTAATTCTGTCGCTTGTAGAAGCACCCCACAATCTTGAATCCGTACTTTCTACTCTGTCATCAGCAAGGACAAAATATTCTCCTGCTTTTAGCTTTATCTCATCAAAAGAACCTATTGCCCCTAAAGACGTATCCCACATTACAGGAATAGAAAAAATCTGCACATTATAAGGCTTTTGAATAAGCTCAAACTCTGTCAAAAAATGCGTTTGGTCAGCAGGCTTTATATAAAGCACATAATCTCTCATATAAAGAGTGTCGCCAGGCATTCCCACAACACGCCTTACATCAAAGTTTTCCGCCATTCTGTCTCTATTGACATACGGGAAAATTTTTCTTGCTGTGATGAAGCTCAAAAGCTGAGAGATAATTCTCTCTTTGCGTTTTAGCATTTTAGAACTGCCGTTTTGCACTAAAACCACATCACCTCGTTTTGGTGAAGTAATAAGAGGCGTTACAAATACACAACTTCCCTCACTCACATTTTCGCCCATTGACGCAGATTTCACCCTTACAGGATAGAGAACAAAGCTGTTTACAATGGTAATAACCAAAAAAACGATAACAACAGTGATAACAACTTTGAAAACTTTGCTATCGTGGTCTCGTTTCCAATCACTCGCATATTCGTATATGTCTTTCTGTTTAGCCATACTATTACAATATCACAGACTTCAATCCCTTGCAAGTAACACAAAATCAGTCTATACTATAAATATGGCAGAGAAAGTCAAATTTATCGCACAAAATAAAAAGGCTCATTTCAACTACTCTATTGAAGAGAAAATTGAATGTGGCATTGAGCTATTGGGAACGGAAGTTAAAAGCGTAAAAGCTGGCAGCATTTCGTTTGCGGATTCTTTTGCAGAAATAAGAAACGGCGAAGTTTGGGTGAAGAATTTTCACATATCAGAATATTCTTATTCTTCTATCTTCAATCACAAACCAGACCGCGAAAAAAAGTTGCTTCTGCATAAAGACGAAATAAAACGCCTCGTCCGCAAGGTTGAAGAAAAGGGATTTACTCTTATTCCTCTTGATTTTTATCTGAAACATGGTATCGTTAAGATGACTTTAGGTGTTTGTAAAGGTAAGAAGTTATACGACAAACGTGCCGATATTAAAGAGCGTGATGTTCAACGCGATATACAGCGAGAGTTTCGCAACAGATGAATAAAATAAGAGAGTCTATAACATTTGCTATAATTCTCATATTTTTCGCATTTTTTCCAGTGTCTTTAAGTGCGCTTCCTGTTGATTTTTATGCAGCAGTGTCCGCATCTAAAGACACAAATATGATTAGAATGACAGAGAATCTCTATTTTCAGCAATTATCGAATCTTGAAGGCTATACCGTTTCTGACAAACGACCAGAAGAATGGAAAAAGAAGGAAAGCGAAGAAGACGAAATAGAAAAAATCGTTTTCTTTGCTGAAATCCAAGAATCGCCCGACACAGCAGGGTGGATTTGTATCTTAAATGCTATAAATCAAAAAAGTGGCGAAAGAAAAACGCTGGTAAAAATCTATGATTCATACTATAAAATCCTCTTAGATGCAAAACTTTCACTGCAATCGCTTTTATCATCTTTTGGAATGGAAGAAGAAGCTCAAAATGAAACGAAAGAATCTGTTGCAGGTCAAGAAAAGAGTGAAAAAACAGCTTCTATAGAAGATATAGCTGGTAACTGGACAGGTGAGCCATACATAGAAAAAATAGTTATTCTTAGAGGTGGAAAAGGATTTGTCATCTATAAAAATGGAGCTTCAATGACAATTCAAGTATCTATCTCAGGCTCTTCAGTGCATATACAGCAAGTTGGTCGCCCCAATGCTTCATATTATCCAGAACTGCCGCGCGACATTGCTCTTTCTGTTGCGCGCACAGCCTCCCCAATCGAATGGGAACTCTCCCTCACCGACGAAGACACACTTTCTGGCATAAAATCAACCCTCGAACCGTCTAATAATTCTTCAGGCGCAGAACAAGCAAATATCGAAGTTGTTTGGCAACGCAAACGGTAATTTTTTTTATCAAATAGAATGATTCGATTTATCAAGTAATGCAGCTAGATTTACCAAGCAGTGCAGTTGGATTTACCAAGTAAACCTATTACGTTTACCAAGTAAATGGAGTCAATTTACCAAATAAACAAGATGCGTTTATCCGTATAAACTCAGTGCATTTATACGGTAAATCAAACTACATTATCCGTATAATTTTGGCAAAAACCAATTTACAACTTTTCTTATTAAAATTAAAAAAAAGTTGCAAATTCAGAAAGTGTGAATTATAATTATAATTACTTAAAAATATATCGGGGGACAACCAACATGGAAATTAAGGAAGAACCAAGAGTCCTTGCAATCATTCTCGGTGGCGGCAAGGGTACAAGACTTTACCCATTGACAAAGGAACGCTCAAAGCCTGCTGTTCCTTTTGGCGGAAAATATCGTATCGTAGATATTCCTATTTCTAACTGTATCAACTCAGGCT
>ERZ842401.2765-NODE-2765-length-22933-cov-8.925649_pt1 | contig 22933 bp, 24 predicted proteins | sample MGYA00521270_ERZ842401 | MGnify/ENA primary metagenome ERZ842401 (study PRJEB31892, sample SAMEA3878208) | bioreactor metagenome | biome: Moose rumen | place: Sweden | collected 2011-10 | study: EMG produced TPA metagenomics assembly of the PRJEB12797 data set...
AAGCCACGAATAATCCTCTGCCGTTGTATGAACTTAATGCAGATTGAACGTTATATGCTCCCGTTAAAGTTGTTCCTTCAGGGTTAAGCGGTGAAGACAAATTCGAAGTATTGAAGATTAATGCTTTGTCTCCTGATGAAGCTGTTAAATCCGTCGTCCGGTCAATAACGATTAATTTCGCGCTTGTTCCGTCCCAATATGAAGCAGCAAGTGAATTTGTCCCAATCCCGGAATATTTCACAGAAGGAGTGCCAATGCTGAGAGTGTCGTTTTCTCCTCGTGAAATTGAGATAAACCCTAAATTTCCCGTCGAAGTCGTGTAAACTATATCGGCCTGAGAAGTTCCACAGAGAAGCATTACGAGCACTAAGCTCACAAAAAGTTTTCTTGCATTCATAATTTATTTCCCCTTTCGAGTTTTAGTTTTAACGTTTTTATTATCACTCGTAGCAGTCTTATTCTTGTTATCTTTATCTTTATCTTGAAGTTCCTTGATCGTCGCAATAGTCTTATCAGCCATTTTCTTATTGCCGGCACTGTAACGCTTCAAGGCATCGTAAACGTTCTTAGTCTTAGCATAACATTCCGAGAAAATCTCACATCCGAAGAAAATATTCGTCTTTGCATCGAACATGTCTGAAGCCTTCTTGACCTTCGGAAATCTCTGCTTAATCGCCTTCTCATGAACTTTATAGCGAACTTGCATTAATCCGTAATCTCCGCCCTTAGAGACAGCTTTATTGTTCACCGTAGACTCATGAACGATTATTGCCGCGATAACATAAGGCTCAATCTTGAATTTCTCCCCAGCTTGAATGATTATGTCAGCATAATTTTGTGCCGTCTTAGCTGAAAGTTTCGGGTTCACACGCGTGAAAAGCTCAACGATATTTTTAACCTTCGGATTTTGTGCGGCGGCTTCCGAGAAATTTACGATAACAAGAATTATGATTAACGAGCATAAAATTTTTCGTCTCATGATTATTTTTTCGCGTTAGTCCTCAATGTCTTAAGGCCAGGTTCACCGAGAACGTCATTACCTTTTCCGTAAAGTTTCACAGCGTCGTTCCAAGTTCCACTTTCGTCAGGAGCATAATCGCCGATAGCTTTACGCATTGCGACGAGAGCGACGTACATATTTTTCACGGCATCAAGATATTCTGTTCGGACCGCCTGATAAGCTGTTTGTGCGTTAATCAAGTCAATCTGTGCTCCCATTCCTTCAGAGTACATTAATTCCGTAATCCTTAATTCTTCTTCAGAACGTTCAACCTGTCTTTGCTTGTCCTTCTCTGCCGCCGACGCGTTACGCCAATTGTTTAATGCTACGGTAATATCTCGCCTGGTTGACTCATGAAGTGCTTGCAAGTTAGCTTCTGACGCTTGAATTAATCTGTCTGCATTGAGAACTTTATATTTCGTCTGTTTTCCGTCAGTAATCGGAATTGTGAGTGTTAATGAAGCTCCGGCCTGTCTGTCGTTGGGAGTTGTTGAGGTCTCAGGATCTGCCCAGCCCGTGAACTGAAAGCCGAAGTCCAAAGTTGGCGATAATCCTTTTGCTGTGAGTTTCTTCACGAGTTTTGCCCTCTCAAGGTTCAATCTCGCCGCTCGAACATCAGGCCTAAGCTCTAATGCTTCCTCAAAGTTTAAGTCAATGTCAAACTCCGGAACTCTTAACTCCTCATCACGAGGCTCAACGTCCAAACCTCCGGCCAATAAAGAAAGTTCCGCCAGCAAGTTCAAGTATACAGTTTCAGCGTTTTTTACGAGCGTCTCAGCCGCAACAACTTGTGCTTCACTTCGGACAATATCAAGTTTCGGGACTAATTCCTGATTATATTTTTCCATTGTAACCCTATGATTTTCCGAACGCTGTAATAAAATTTCCCGCTGAAGTTTCATGTTTTCGCGAGCTAAGACAGCTGACCACCACATTTCTTCAGCTCCGGCAATGAGAGTGTTAATCGTGTTGTCAAAATTTGCTCGTGAGACTTCATAGCCGAGAATATTTTGTTTCTCGTCGAGCTTGTAGCTTCCGTTAATGTCAATTCGCTGGGTTAATCTTAAGCCCAAATTCCCGACAGTTACGTTCGTCTGTGAGGCCATTCCTGAGGTTTGTTTTGTTGCGTAAGAGCCTGTGAGTGAAGCGTTAATGCTCGGCCTCTGATAACCTACTGCGGCTAAGACTGAGTAATAACTCGCTTCAACGTTTTTAATCCCTGCTCTGAGAGAATAATTATTCAGCAAAATTTCGTTGACATATTCTTGAAGCGTCATCGAGACTGAAGCAAACGAAGGATCTGCGAGTGAAATTGCTATTAACAATATCATTAAGCCGTAAAAAATATTTCGTTTATGAATTAGCATGATAAGTTCACACCTTTTATATAATGTGCTAAAAATTGGCTGTATTATACTATAGATGAAAGTATGAATTTCTTATGTATCACGCGAAAATGTATTAATAAAATATAACACGTTCTATTTTTACGTTGATGACATGTTCACGAAAGACGGCAGGAATTTTCTGAAATAACATGAGGGCTTGAAGCTGTTGACGGGAAAATAATAGAGTTTGAAAATGTTGACACAAAGCAGCAGGCTTGAAGTTACTGATAGAAAAATATTATCATGTGAAGGATTTATAATCACTTGCAAGGAGGCAAAATACTTCATAAATTATGGAAAGATTTGACACACTCATAATCGGCGGAGGACCTGCGGGATTAATTGCGGCAATTCGTGCGGCTTCGCTCGGTCAAAACGTCGCTATTCTCGAGAAAAATTCTTCGGTCGGCGAAAAGTTATTAATCTCAGGACGTGGACGCTGTAACTTCACGAATGCTGAGGAGGATATTAACGTTTTTGTGTCGAAATACGGCGAGAACGGGAAATTTTTATACTCGGCATTTAACAAGTTCGGGCCGATTGCGACGAGAAATTTTTTCTGGAAGATTGGCGTTAGATATAAAATTGAACGAGGCAAGAGGATTTTCCCGGAGGAGGGTGGCAGTAAACGGGTTCTTGACGCTCTAATCATGCAGTGTAAAAAGTATAATGTGAAAATTCTGCGTTCATGTCCAGTTAAAGCCTTAAAGCTGAAGAACGGCCTGATTGATTACGTCATCACTGAGAATAACGAATACAGCGCGGATAAATTCATAATTGCGACGGGCGGAAAATCTTACCCAAGAACGGGCTCAACCGGCGACGGCTATAACTTTGCACAACAGGCTGGACACACGATAACGAAATTATATCCTGCTCTCGTTCCAATCAGGACAAAAGAGACTTGGCCGAAACTCGCTAGCGGTTGTGATTTACGCAACGTGAAATTAACGGTAATTCTTGACGGTAAAGAAATAGACGAGAGATTTGGACAGATGGAATTTACAAATTTCGGAATAAGCGGGCCAATTGTTATGGAGTTAAGCTCACACGTTCCGGATTGGCCGGGTGACTTGCAATTTTCGCTTGATCTTAAGCCTAATCTTGAGTACGGAATATTGATAAATAGAGTTAAACGCGAGATAAAAAAGTTTTCTGGCCATAAAAGATTTTCGGGGCTTGTGAGAAGTCTTGTTCCGGCTAAAATGCTGAAATTAATTCTCGAACTTTCGGACATTCCCCACGATAAACCGATTGAGTATATCTCAGACGAGGAAATTTTTGATTTCGTGAAATTGCTAAAAGATATTCGCATGGGAATTAACGGGCTTTGGAGCTTCAATAATGCTGTAGTAACTCGCGGAGGTGTAAACTTAAAAGAGATTGAGCCTTCAACGATGAAATCTAAACTTTGTGAAAATTTATACTTTGCCGGTGAAATTCTAGACTTGAACGGGCCTTCAGGAGGCTTTAACCTTCAAATTTGCTGGAGCACCGGTTATGTAGCAGGGAGCGTGAATGAATAAATGTTACTCGTAGCAGACACAGGAAACACAACGACGGTTGCAGGAATTTTTGACGGGGATGAATTGATTGCTCACTGGAGATTGTCATCAATTTTGCACACGTCTGACGAACTCGGAATATATTTATTGAACTTGCTGAACACTAAGAACATCAAGCCTTCTGACATTCACGGGGCAGCATTCGCGAGTGTTGTTCCGTCATTGGATTTCTCGATGACCGAAGCCATAAAGGAATATTTCAACGTCAAGCCTCTTCAAGTCAACGCCCTCACTAACACGGGGATGGAAGTCCGCGTAAAAAATCCTCGTGAGGTTGGAGCCGACAGAATAGTGAACGCTGTAGCAGGACGCGAGAAGTATGGAGCCCCATTAATCGTCGCTGATTACGGAACGGCAATTACGTTTGATGTAGTCTCAGAGGACGGAGCATATTTAGGAGGAGCGATTGCGCCAGGCTTGAACTCCGGGATTTCCGCGTTATTCTCGAAAGCCGCAAAACTTCCGCAGGTTGGCTTGAATATTCCCGAAAGTGTAATCGGCCGTAACACCGAAGAAGCAATTCAAGCGGGAATTTTATTCGGGAATGCCGGCTTGACAGATAGAATTGTCGAGATGATTAAGGCTGAGTACGGGATGAAAAACGCAAAAGTTATCGCGACAGGAGGACACGCAGGCTTGATGAAGAAAGTTGCACATACGATTGATTACGTTGATGACTGGCTTATGCTTGAAGGCCTGAAATTGATTTATCGACGAGTTAATCATGAGGGTTAATTGCGATTGAAGCTCAACAATCCTTTATGTCTTGCGCCGCTGGCTGGAGTTACGACGCTCCCGGTTCGTGAATTATTCGCGCGCTTGGGAGTGGCTTTAACTCATACGGAGATGATTAGCTGTGCAGGATTAATCCGGAATAACGAGAAAACTTTTGACATGCTCAGAACTTCCGGACAAGAGGCAGAATTAATCGTTCAGTTATTCGCTAATGACTTGAACGTGTTAATCTCCGGAGCTGAAGTTGTGATTAAACGATGTGAGAATTTCTCGGGCTTCGGGATAAACATGGCGTGTCCAATGCCTAAGATTACTCGCAACGGTTCAGGTTCAGCATTGCTCAAGAAACCGGAACTAGCTTTTGCGATGACACGTGAGCTTAAGAGATTTAATCTGCCTGTGTTCGTGAAAATTAGAAAGCTCGAGAATAATAATGATGAGACATTGAGATTTATTGCTGGATTGGCCGAAGCTGGAGCCGATAATATTTGCATACACGGAAGAACTCCTGCACAACGTTACGAGGGCTTAGCTGACAAGAATATTGTGAGATTGGCGGCTAAAGAATTTCCGGGATTAATCAGCGCAAGCGGGGACGTTAAGACAGTGAACGACATTAACGAGTATTTATCTTTCGGGTGCGTTGCTGTAATGCTGGCGAGGGGAATAATTGCTAACCCGTTTTTGTGCGATGAATTTTTCGGCGTAACTCGAAGTGATGAAGCTAAACTCGAAGAATTGTTCAATCTCGCAGAACGAACACTTGAAATCTCCGGCGAACATAAAGCGTTAGTGATATTGAAGCGATTTGCAGGAAGTATGCTAAGATACTCGCACGGTTCAGCGGAAAAAAGAAATCTCGCGATGATGTCAACAAGTCTGAATGAGATTAAGCAAATTTTGAGGGGAGAAATCTAAACTATGAGACGACATTTTGAGTTTACGCCTGAAATGGTATGCGCGCAATTAATTTCGTTCGACATTGAGGACGGAAAACTTTACGACATTCATTTTTTCGGGGGATGTCCAGGCAACACTGCTGCAATAGCGAAATTGCTTGAAGGTGCTGACGCGAAGAAGACTATAGCAATTCTCAAGGGCAATCCTTGCGGAAGACGACCGACATCATGCGCGGATCAATTAGCGATTGGGATTGAGCAGGCATTAGCGTCATGAAATTTATAGGCGTTACGGAATGGGATATGAATATCCGGCCAATTCTGAATGTAAACTCAGGGGGGATTAAGACATCATGAAGATTGATACACGTTACGGCAGCATTTGGGATGAACTTCCGGCCAAGTATGATAAAAGTGAACGTAAAATCCCGCAAACTCAAGAGGAAGCACGAGATTTTTACGAAGCTGCGAAGTCCAGCATGCATAATTCATTAATGAAGACTTGGGACGCTCATAACGAGAGCATGAAACAATCCGCAAAACTCAGACAGATTTACTCCCGCAAAAAGTTAATCGAGGCTGAATATCAGAAACGCCGCGATGAACAAAGAGAATTATTGACGAAATAAAATTTCCCCGCAGGACTTCAAGTATAACAAGAAATTCTGCGGGCTTTTTGTTTTACAGGCTTGCTACGATGTAAATTTCTCCGGCAATTTCCGGGTATTCCTCGCCGAGTTCAAGAAAGGCATTAATCATCTCTCGTGTGTAAAATTTATCAATTTGGGCGTTTGATAAGGAGTTTACGCGCTCGAGCATTCCCATTTTTACGGCTGTCTGAGTTGGGAACTGCCGCCAAGATTTGCCCCCCGTAAGTAAATCCACGTAGAACAGAGCCTTAAAATTTTTACTGGATTTTCAACGTGTTCAAGTACATGGCCGAGAATAATATTGTTGAACTTTCTGCCAGGCTTGTAGTCCTCAAAAAGGTTTGCTTCACCTTTAATGACCGGATGTCGTCGCTTTACGTCATTAATCCTTCAGCAGGTCCAAGCTCTAAATCTAGTGCCTAAAGCGATACCCTAAAGGAATAATATCTGACAATTTTTCTTTCATATCATTTCCCAATTTCTGGACATTCTTAATAACAAGAAATCCCTCCGAAGTTTTTATCCATACACCTTCATTGTCAACATTTACAGCTCTCCCAGTAGGACCGTAATAATCGCGAGCTATGATTTTGTGATCAAGAACTTCATACTTCTCACCTCTGATTAACAGCATAGGCAAAGGATAAGGACGTGTGAGTGCCGTAAAATATCTCTTGAGCATATCGTTGGACATCGTAAAATCTATCAGACAGTCATCATAATTCCTTCTTGCTCCGAACATTGCTTGAGTTTTATCCTGAGGAACAGGCTGAATTTTACCGGCTATATATTCACTGCAAAGCCGACCGGCATTGTTCTCAATTATCGTGTCAATCTCTTCATTAACCTCACTGACAGGCTGACCATGATATTCAAACTTGAACTGAGCAATAATATCTCCGTCGTCCATATATTCATTTACGAGGTGAAACGTAACGCCGAGTTCCTTATCACCGTTCATGATTGACCAGAAAGTTGTGTGCATTCCACGCCATCTTGGCAAAATTGCTCCATGAACATTGATATACACTTTTTGTGTGAGTTGGTCCGCCGTGATGAGTTTCGCATACCCGCCGAGAAATACATATTTACACTCGACAGAATCAAAATCATCGATCACGACATCACAATCACGCTTGATTTCAAGTACATCTTGAGGGTTGTCTTTGATGAGATAAATTCGGTCAAAAAATTTCTGTAATGACCTGTAAGCACCAGCACCGTAATGAGTTGCTCCGGCATAAATAATTTCCATAAATAAACCTCCTGAAAAAATTACAAATTACTGTTGAGATAATTCATTATCACTTCTGCTATGTATCTCATATCCTCCGCCGAATATCTATGATCAACAGGAAGAGGCAGAAGATATTGCGATATATATTTTTCCCATTCATTAGCCGATGGATGACTGATTACTGATTTCCACCATTGAGGGACATAAATACAATTACTAACTAGATATTTCCTTAGTCCTTCACTCTTTATTAGCAAAGGATAACACATAGGCGCAAAATAAGTATTAATATCTGCTGGAGATGGGGGTAAAATTTCGTTGATACTATTCAAGCTTTTGCATAACTCCCCATAATTTTTTCTGCGCTGTTCTCTATATTCCTCGTAATCAATGCTAGCGAGAATTGACCTCGTAAGTTTTGACATTGAACAGACTCCTTCTTTCTCGATTCTTGCCTCATTATCGAGAGAATCACGATAGGCCTCGTTCGTAGACATATCCAGTGCCTTTAACATGAATAACGCTGTAGCATATGAAACTCCGCCGGGCAATGTCTTCTGTTCGTGAATGAATTTATCAGTTATGAGGTAGCTTCCGTCGGGAACTCCGAAAAATTTGCGACATGAATACACATTATAAGCATTTTCTACAGGTTTACAGAAAAAAGCCTGAGTGTTGTCAAGAATTACCCTCCTGTACTTCTTCACGACAGCACTAATTTTATCTTCAGGTTGTATTCCGAAATAATTTACGTACAGCACAATATCATCATATGCAGTGATATTCACCGGCATAAAATCTTCGTCTATGTTGTAGTACTTTATGCTGACATTCACAGCCGTTAAAAGCTCATTGACTGATGAACATAAATATATGGGAAGCCAGATATTTTTTGCTCCACTGTCGATAATTGCCTCGTATATTGCGCTTCTTCCGGAGTTCAGGCTGCGAACCTCATAACTTCCGCACGTTCTGTAATATTCATTCCCTTTCTTGAGGTCAAGCGGAAAATATCCTCCAAATTCTTTAATTCCCATTACAACAACTCCTTGTATACAGAATATTTCAAGTCCCTATCACAGCCTATGCTCTCTTTGAAATCGCAAAGTCCGTAATTCGGAACGCTGTCCTCCGTCGAAGGCCCTATATCGAGCCATGAAAGCCCCTGACTTCCATAAAACTCTATGAGCTTGTACGACAGATAATTTATTGGACGGAACTGCCGGAACTCTAATCTATCGCCCCAGTAAATCACCTGAGCAATATCTCTCGAAACCCTGTAGACCAAAGCCGACGCTATGTCATCATTGCCATGTTTCACTATGAACAGCTCATGTCCAACAAGTTTAACGGTATTCATAACTTGCTCATAAGTCATTCTCAACGGATAACCTTTTCCAGATCTATTCTCTGCTATTATGCTGTAAGCTGTAAATTTCTCGTTCTCTGTCCTACATGGTATGAGTTCAAGATTTGATTTCATAGCTGTATTGAGATTTTTTCTCGCATTATACATTACAATATTTTTTGCATAGTCCTCACGAAATACCTTGCAAAGATTTAGCGCATAATTTATGTCAATATTCTTAACGCTCCAGCCCATACGGTAAAACGAGTTCAGCCACCCTGCAAGCTCCTCACGAAAATAAAACAGCGGCGGCAGAGTGAACTGTATGCTTCTCAATCCTTCAGAACGAGCGAACTCTTCAAGTGCTTCAAGAACTTCATCATAGTGTTTCAGGCTTGGACTTTCCCTGATTGAGACGGGCATTGCGAAAGGAGCTGAAAATGGACTTGCGGCAGTCTTGTCCCTCACTCCGAATGCGAACACGAAACGCGGCGAATTTTCCTCAAATGCGGCTGTGTAAACAAGTTCATCGGTCTTGTTTCGGTTGAGTTCAAGAAACTCTGCGCTGTTGTAGAAAATCTTGTTATGCGGCTTGATGTACGTCCTGTAATCTTCGGGGCTAATTCGTATCATATGCATAGAGCTTTATACTCCTTCCGAAATGTAGACACAAAAAAATCCCTGCCCGTAAAAAATGAACAAGGATAAATATATATTAATATCAATATGTGAATATGATTTACAAGAACTCTTGCAGAGATAATAAGATAGGCTTGTTGCAATTATGGCCGAAATTTTGGGTTTCTGTCATCGGTTGTTTTACTGAAAACCACTTGAATTTTTCCGTGTCGTCATAATATTTTGCGAACTCTTCGGGGACGTTAATTATCTCCGAAAAATTATGTTTCTCGTAAAATCTTATTGCTCTAAGATTATCTCTAAGGACATTCCACCAAACTAAAGACAGTCCGATATCTTGAAAGGCTCCCGAGATAATCTCACTCATTCCGAACCATGCAAAACCGCGTCCCATTGCTAATTTTCTCATGACAATAGCGAACTCCGAAGTCCCAGAAGCAAAATCAATATGCTTAAGGCTCACAGTTCCCATGTATTCGCCATCGTCAGAAGATACACAAGCATTAATGCTATTATCATGTGTAATTTTCCGGCTGGACATGATAAAATCTTGAGCGTCTTGAAGGGTCATTGCGGCAAAATCAGCTCGGAAGAAACAGGAAATATCCGGGTCATGCATCCATTCAAGCATTAACGGAGCATCAGAAATTGCTAGCTTGCGCAGATACATTCCTGACACCTCGCGATAAAATAAGCCCTCCCGAATAAACGCGAATAACGCTTACACGAGAAGGCGTAAATTTTCTTGTTAAATTTTTTCCTGGAATTAAGGGATAGAGTGGACTTGAGAGCTGAGAGCTGAGAGCTGAGAGCTGAGAGCTGATTATACTGAATTTTCTGAGCCCAGTCAAGAATTATTTCATCGAAGAAGTTTATCATCTCTGAATTATTCTCACTTTTTGCGATTGAAGCTGGGGAAAATCCGTTCATATCAGCGTCATTAATTATCGGCGCAAACTCACACAAACTTTTTGCCCGCTCGTCGTCGTGACTTCTCAATGCCGCAATAATCTCACTCAAAACGTCCTTGTAAATATAAATGTCGTAATCAATCGTCGAAACAAGAAAATGCGTCTCTGTCTCCTCAAGGATTGTTCCGGGCTTTTCATGTGAGACATTATGAGTTATCCTGCTCCCGACAAGTCCGCAATTCCTGAATGTTAATAATTGATATGGCCTGAATGCGAACGCTCGTATCTGATTATGAATTTGCTCGGCTGTCCTGTTAATGTCAAGTTTGAGATTGCCATAATCGATGTCGCGGCGTGAGAAATATTCGGAGTTAATGAAACTTTGAGGAATTTCCGTGAAGTCATGAGCTATTAACCTTCCGAGATACTCACATGCTAATTCGCTTCCGGCTTTGATGAGCTTGCAATAAAGCTTTAAGCTGTTGTCGTCGTATGAAATCTCGACTTCCCTTTGAGCAATTATCTCGCCCGTGTCAATGCCGCGCCGTATTCTGTGAAGAGTTACACCGGATTTTCGCTCGCCGTGAAGAATGGGAATTATCGACGTGTTACAGCCTTTATACTTCGGCAATAACGAAAAATGTATGTTGTAGAGATTTGGCGATGTGAACTTTGCGGGGATAATAATCTTGTCGAACTCCACAGACAGAAAAATTAACTCCTCGATGCCGTAAACATCTTCAAGACTCACAATTTTTATGCCGTTATCCTGACAGTAAAGTCCCGCTGAACGCTGCCAGGAATTTTTGAAGCTCTCGTTTGAGTTCATGACTGCGACAATCTCAAGCTCAGGAAAATTCTTGCGCGCATAATCCAGGACATTAACGGCAATATCATTCTTCCCGGCTATGCATAACAATGGGGTTCTAGAAATTTTTACGCACATTTCCGGCACCCCAAAGCATAAAAAAATACTTTCCCTGAATGACGTAAATCATCAGAGAAAGATTGATGTCTGTAAATTTTGAGAATAATATTAGCGCTGTTCGCTGTTCGCTGTTCGCTGTTCGCATTTTAGCGATTAATTCCGGCTCAGTCATCGGTTGTTCTACTGAAATTTCCTGCAGTTTTTCGTAGGATCTATTGACGCAAAACGTTGCTCCGAAGCCCTCTTTGAAGCGTGATAACCCGAAGTTCAAGTATCGCCCTTGATCTTCCGTGCATATTCCAAGAGTTAAGAGCCTCATGTTGTCATGAATTGCCGTGAGTATCAAGTTAGCGATAAGAAAATCCATCGGGAACAGCTTCAAATAATCCTTGTCTGATGCTAAATATTGAGTGTGATAAATATCATTGCCGAACAGAAATACCATACTTCCTGCAACGAGTTTTTCGCCGAGATATACTCCGTAAAATTTTATTCTGTCGTTGAAACGATTATATTTTAGATCGTAAAGCTCATCAAGTGAATGAACGGATAATGCATTAAATTTCTTCAAGTTTTTCTGCAATACCTCATAGAATGATGATATATCTTTATGTTCATTAAGTTCTCTGAAAGCTAAACCCTTATTTAATGAATATCTGTAATTTCTCCTGTTATTTGTTGAAAACTGCAAGGCTATATCATCTCCGTAATTACTTAGGGTAATATAGCAATTGAGTTCACCGCGACACATATAGCCGTATTTGTAAAGGAAGTAATCAATCATATCCGTGTTTTCACGCTGAAAGACAACGGGAACTAATTTCAGGTAAACTTTGCCGAAATTCTCAGACTTCAAGAAGTCATCAAGCAGAGTAAACAGTTCATCAATCAATGAAGCTGTGTATATTTTTCTCGAGATAGTAATTCCGCCGAATGTTGTGCCTTTGTGAGCAAAGAAAGTTTTTGTGCCATCATCATCAACTTCACATGCAAGGACAGCCGCCATAAGTTCCTGGCCTTTCCTGATGCATAACGAGCAATCTTTGAATTTCCCCTTAGCATGATAATTGATAAATTTTCTAGTCTGCAAAAAAGTTCCATTCATGCTCTCGTCAAGCATAAATTTATCCCATTCACTTTCATTGCCGCCGTAACGTTCTATAGTGAGAGACATGATAACTAGAAAATATTCACCACCTTACGATTAATTTTGTGGAACACATGAGCGACTATAATAGTCACACATAAAGCAACTGCATAAACTGAAAACGTGTAATTCTCGTTAAGGCATATCTCGGCGAGCTTCCCCGTTACCCTTAAAACTAGAGTATGAAGGATGAAGAACTCAAAGCTGATATTACCAATGTAAACGACGAACTTATTCGCAAAAATCTTGTTGATGAGACTATCCCGGCCCTCATTGAGGAGAATGCATGTTAGTAATATTATATTCGGGATTGTCCACGCGCTTACGGAGAAAAATTCACGGGAAAAATTAGTGTTCATAGTTCCAGCGATGACGACAGAAAATATCTCATAAATCACAACTGGCACGAACAAGTAATTTATTCTTTCATCAACTCCGGAGTTCCTGATTGACAGAAAAATTAAGCAGCCTATGAAGAAATCAATGCTTCTGACGAACGGAGAAACGTAAACTAACCAATGCTGAAATTTTTCGGGCATCATCAAAGTAAATCTGAGCCATAAAAATTGGATTAGACACAGGCCAATTATCACGAAATTTTCACGCTTTATCCTATGAAGCAGTCTCAATGCCGCCGAAGTAATTATTGCGAAAAATAATGTAAGCGACAAATACCAGGATACGGCGTTGAACGAGAAATATACCCCTCCAACCGGCACATAAGCCTGAAGTAATGACGCGTTAAGAGCAAGCGTGATAAATCTTTTCACGTTCCATGAGTTATGATGCCCAAGAAAAACAAGAATTAGCGAACAAATCAGCGTAAAAATATGCATGGGATAATAAGTTCGCAACCGCTTCCGAAAAAGTCCGGACACTCCGGAGTCATAATATTTCATTGCAGCAAGAAATCCGCTCATCAGGATAAAATATTGAACTCCAAGCCCGCCGCTTCCAATTTTTAAAGCAGGACAATGGGAGACAAATACTGCAAGAACTGCATAACCTCGAAGACCTTGCAGACATTTTAGTCCCCCCCCCCCTGTACGTAATTATACTTATTTTAGAACTCATTGACGGCCTCGATGACAAAATTAATTTCTTCGTCAGTCATTCCGTTGTAGAACGGGAGGCTCAAAACTTCATTTGCAAATTTTTCGGCGATGGGGAAATCTCCTTTTTTGTGGCCGAGATATTCATAGCATTTCTGAAGGTGCGGCGGAATTGGATAATGAATTTGCGTGTGAATGCCCCTTTCTTCAAGATAATCATGAAGTTCATTGCGGCGTTCACATCTCACGACGAATAAGTGCCAGACATGTCCGGAATTTTCGCGGACTTTCGGGAGGATTATTGCGGGGTTCTTTATGCCCTGTAAATATTTTTCCTTCATGATAACTCGTTCGTCGATTAATTCCTTCAGGTGAGAGAGCTTTACACGTAACAATGCCGCCTGCATCTCGTCGAGTCTGGAATTAACTCCGGCATATTCATTGTGATATTTTATGCGGCTTCCGTAGTTTCGTAATGCCCGGAACTTTTCTGCAAGTGCTTCATCTTTCACGATTACTGCTCCGGCATCACCGAACGCGCCTAAATTCTTTGTTGGGTAAAAGCTGAAACAGCCAACGTCACCCCAAGTTCCTGAAATTTTCCCGTCGAAATCAGCCGTGTGAGATTGTGCGCAGTCCTCGATGATAAATAAATTATGACGGTCAGCAATCTTCTTAATCTCCGACATATTAGCTGCTTGACCGTAAAGATGAACAACCATTATTGCGCGAGTTTTATCCGTTATGGCTTCCTCAATTTTAGACGCGTCAATATTATAAAATTCATCCGGCTCAACGAATATCGGAGCGGCATTATTCGCGGTAATTCCTAAAACTGTAGCTATGTAAGTGTTAGCTGGAACAATTACCTCGTCACCTTCACCAATTCCCAGAGCACGAACAGCGAGGATTAAGGCGTCAAGTCCGCTGTTAAGTCCGACACAATAAGGGCCTTTGACACATTCCGCAAATTCTTTCTCGAACGCTTCAAGCTCCTTGCCGAGAATATACCACCCGGAATTTAGCACGCGTAATGCCGCAGATTGATATTCACCTGAAAATTTTTCATACTGCCTGTCGAGCCTGTCATAAACTTTCATTTTTCCTTCTCCTTTTCTTCGTCATTAATAAACTTTTTGAACTCGTCGTAATTCCTGATGTAATCTTCAGCGTCGTAAAGTTCCGAAGCGAATACCAGCAAAACAGCGTCAGGCGAAAAGTCGAACATTTCACGCCACATTCCAGGAGGGACATAAAGTCCTTCGTAGGGTTTCTCGAGCGGGACAACTTTTGACTCTTTACCGTTGTCGAGCCGAATTTTGCAAGTTCCGTGAATGCAGACGAGAATTTGTTCAAGCGTCTTGTGAGCGTGATAGCCGCGAATTACTCCTTCGAGAGTGTCATACATGAAGTAGACGCGCTTAATTCTGAAGGGAATATCCCGAAATTCTTCGAGTGCGATTAATTGGCCGCGTTCGTCGCCGTGAGGTTGGAACATGTATTTGATGACCTGCAAAAGAGTTCACATCCTTATTATTCACGGTTTATACAGAGATTTGCGAAGTCAGTAGAGACCTTTATATCTGTCATTATCTTTTTATTGAGTGAATTACGAATGAATAATAATGTACGTTTGATAATTACTAATGGGATTGCAAATATTCCAAGTTTTTTCTTTAGTACTTGACGAGATTTATATCTTTTTATTCGCTCTATTCGCTCGTAAGTCGCAGTTTTTAACTTTTCTGAAAAATCGGATTTTTCAGAGTCGCATCTTTCCAGTAACATATTTTCTAGTATGATACTATCATTACTAGTTATTTTATGTATTGCCCATGACGTTACATTAAAAATTATTAAATTTGTTGAAGAAATACCCGCATGTATTTCATAAAAAATTATGTTTTTGTTGAAATATGATATTTTTCTTTTATCGAACACCATCATTCTAATTAGATGGTCTTCTAAAAGTTTTACTCCTCTAGTTAAACCTTCTGTAAAATATTTAATTAATATTTCACGTTTATAAAGCATCATACAACCGTACGCTATATCCCCATTAATTAAATAAGTTTCTCTCAGCATATCGGGAAATTTATAGGCTTCCACATTTTGAGGTGAACGAGTACATTCTATAATTTTTACAGGATTGGAAAATGCTTTATAGCATACAGCCTTAGAAACTTGAACATCTGAATTATTCTTTACAGCATCATTATAAGAATCCCGCAGTGCGTATTCATCAAAGAACATATCGCCTTGACCAATTCCGCGAATGTAATCTCCCTGTGCGACTTTTGCAGCCTCAAGAAGGTTTTTTAAGATGCCGAAGTTTTCAGAACGCGATATTAACGTATAATTTGTAAAAGAATGACGTGAAAAGAAATCGCGTATTTTATCGAAATAATTATCTTTTGAGCAATCATCAGCTACAATTAGTTCGAAGTTAATATCTTTCTGAAGTATAATAGAGTTTAATGTTGCTCTAACTCTTTCCCATGAAGCGTTGTAAGTAAGGACAATAACAGACAAAGAAGCGGGCGTTGGGCGTTGGGCGTTGGGCGCATTATACCCAGTTTCTGCCGAAGGTGTCAAGAATTTTCTCCTCCTTTTATTTCTCAAATATAAAATTTCATGTTGATTTGCCGCAAATTATATCATCATAGGGAAAATTATTGATAGTCTGCTACAATAACAAAATCTTGAAACTCTACACAAAGGAGAAAATTTTTTCATGGCAAAAGTTTATTACGAGAAGGACTGCGACTTAGGGAAATTAACCGGCCGCAAAATTGCAATTATCGGTTACGGCTCACAGGGACATGCACACGCGATGAATTTACGCGATTCCGGCTGTGATGTAATCGTCGGACTTTACAAGGGCGGAAAATCCTGGCCGGTCGCAGAAAAAGACGGCTTTACGGTTATGACAGTCAGCGAGGCTACGAAAGCGGCAGATATCATTATGATATTAATCAACGACGAGAAACAGGCCGACATGTATAAATCTGAAATGCTGCCTTATCTCACAGAGGGAAAGACAATTGCATTTGCTCACGGCTTTAACATTCGCTATAAACAAATCGTAGCTCCTAAGGGTGTCGACGTATTCATGGCGGCTCCGAAAGGTCCGGGTCATACAGTGAGAAGTCAATACGTCGCGGGTAAAGGCGTTCCGTGTCTTGTTGCTGTTGAGCAGGACGCTTCGGGAAAATGCCTTGACACAGCTTTAGCTTACATCGCTGGAATTGGCGGAGCTCGTGCAGGAATTCTTGAGACCACAATGCAACAGGAGACAGAAACTGACTTATTCGGTGAACAGACTGTATTATGCGGCGGAGTTGTTGATTTAATGCAGTGCGGCTTTGAAGTTCTTTGTGAAGCCGGATATGACCCAGTCAACGCATATTTTGAGTGTATTCACGAGATGAAATTAATAATTGACCTTGTGAACAGGGGCGGAGTTGCCGCGATGAATTACTCAATTTCCGACACCGCAGAATTTGGCGAATACGTCTCAGGGCCTCGTGTACTTCCTCATGATGAGATTAAAGCGAACATGAGAAAAGTTTTAGCTGACATTCAGGACGGAACATTTGCGGGACGATGGATTGCTGAGAACAAGAACGGCCGAACTTTCTTCAACTCGAAACGTGATATGCTTGCTCGTCACCCGATGGAAGTAATCGGCAAAGAACTTCGCGAGCAAATGTTATGGAAGGACGGCGGAGGGCTTGACGACGTATCGAAGTGATAACATCAAAGCAGGCGTTGAACGTACACCGAACGTCAGCTTGCTTTATGCTCTCGGTCTCACTAAAGAAGAAATTTCACGCCCGATAATCGGAGTTGTAAGTTCATTCAGTGAAGTAGTTCCGGGTCATATGCATTTGGACAAACTTGCTCTTGCTGTCAAAGAAGGAATTTACGCGGCTGGTGGAACTCCGATAATGTTTCCGGCGATTGCTGTTTGTGACGGTATCGCAATGGGACATATCGGCATGAAATATTCGCTTGTGTCTCGTGATTTGGTCGCTGACTCAACCGAAGCTATGGCGATGGCTCATCAATTTGACGGTCTCGTGATGATTCCGAACTGCGATAAGAACGTTCCCGGTCTCTTAATGGCGGCGGCTCGCGTTAATATCCCGACAATTTTCTGCGCTGGCGGGCCAATGTTAGCAGGACATCTCAAGGATGGACGGCGAACTTGTTTAAGTCATATGTTCGAGGCTGTCGGAGCTTATCATGCGGGAAAACTCGATGAAGCCGGAGTTGATGATTACACGGAGAATGCTTGCCCTTCATGCGGTTCATGTTCAGGAATGTACACGGCCAATTCGATGAACTGTTTGACTGAAGCAATCGGCATGTCCTTACGCGGCAACGGAACAATCCCGGCTCCATATTCGGCGAGAATAAGATTAGCGAAGTTGACGGGCATGAAGATTATGGAACTCGTCGAGAAAAATATTCGTCCATGCGATATTATGACGGCTGAAGCGTTTCACAATGCAGAGGCTGTTGATATGGCGTTAGGCTGTTCGACAAACACGATGCTTCATCTTCCTGCGATTGCTCACGAAGCCGGAGTTGATATAAATCTCAGCTATGCAAACGAAATCAGTGAACGTACGCCTAATCTTTGTCATTTGGCACCAGCTGGTGATACTTTCATGGAAGATTTAGACCGAGCCGGAGGAGTTTATGCCGTAATGAATGAGCTTGCCAAGAAAGATTTGATTGATACGAGCCTCATTACAGCGACGGGAAAAACTGTAGCCGAGAATATTGCAAACGCCTTCAACAACGACACAAATATAATTCGTCCGATTGATAATCCATATTCACAGACCGGCGGAATTGCTGTGCTGAAAGGCAATCTTGCTCCAGACGGTTGTGTAGTGAAACGTTCGGCTGTTGCTCCTGAGATGATGAAGCATGAAGGTCCTGCGAGAGTTTTTGACAGTGAGGACGACGCGATTAAAACGATTTATGCCGGAGGGATTAAGGCCGGTGATGTCGTTGTAATTCGTTACGAAGGACCGAAGGGCGGACCTGGAATGCGCGAGATGTTGAACCCTACGAGTGCAATTTGCGGAATGGGATTAGACACGAGCGTTGCGTTGATTACCGACGGGAGATTTTCCGGAGCAACACGAGGCGCGAGTATTGGACATGTTTCACCGGAGGCGGCTTCGGGTGGTAATATTGGCCTGGTTCATGAGGGAGATATTATCAGCATTGACATCAACAATTACAGCATTACGCTCAAAGTCTCAGACGAGGAATTAGCGAAACGCCGCGAGAATTGGAAGCCTCTTGAGCCGAAGATTAAGACGGGATATTTAGCGAGATATGCGAAACTTGTAACTAGTGCGGACAAGGGAGCAATCTTAGAGTAAAAAATGAACACCCCCGTTCGTGAATGAGCGGGGGATTTTTTTATGCTTTCTTAGAGTTAACAGCCTTTTCCCACAAATCTTTTAGGACAAATATTGAGTTGAGATGATTATCTAGAAACAACATATAACCGAGCGGCTCAAGTATTGCGCAGATTTCAGGAATATGATTTGTTTTTAAACCATAATCCCAAGTCTCAGTGCAAATTATTTTTGGTAGTGAAGGACATTCTTTTAAGCTCTCAAGTATCATCTCATCAAGCCCTTCTGTATCAATAGACATAAAATCGGGAAATACACCGCTACAATATTCGGTAATTATTTTGTTTAACGTCTCAACTTTGACATTGATAACATCTACAACTTTAAATCCGTATTCTTTGCAGATAAACTCGGCTTCTTGTTTTGAGAATGTGCTTAGAGCATTTGCATTCATAACATAAAATGGCATTACACCGCTGGAAGGCCCTATTCCCATCATTAAATTAATATCTTTTTTGCGATATAAATTAATGACATCGAATAATATAGGGTTAGGCTCTATGTTAATTCCTCGTGAACCTCTGGCGTAAAATAAGGCGGTGTTGCTTAAAAAATATGGATGATGTGCTCCAATGTCTATGTAAGAAGGAGTTTCAATATCAAGGCAGTCGAACATCCCACGAATAATATAATCTTCAGATTTCTGGGAAAAACTTAATGCCCCCCCCCCATTAGCATAAACTACGTACGCCATGTATGCTCTCGTTCTTTTCAGCCTATTTTTAATGGATGAAGGGATAAATTTTGTAAGTAACAAGTTATTATTCAGCCTCTCTTTCAAAGTTCAAAAGTTCAGTGTCGAGATTATAACGTAATCAATATCATCATGCAATTTCGTTATTTATGATATTCAGCATACCACTCTGCAAATTTCCTTAAGCCCTCATGAATATTTATTCTCGGCGTAAAGTTAAAATCTCGTTCAAGTTTCGAGCTGTCAGCAAACGTAACAGGAACATCACCGGGCTGTAACGGGACAAGTTCACGATGAGCCGCAAAGTCATAATTCTCCGGCAAAATTCCGGCTCTCACTAATTCACTCTGCAAAGTTTCAACAAATTCAAGCAAGTTTTCAGGTTTTCCTCCGCCAATGTTATACACGCTGAATTTCTCCGGAACTCCCTGCATAACTCTATAAACGCCTTCGATAATATCATCAATGTACGTAAAATCCCGCTCACATTTCCCGTAATTAAAAATTTTTATCGTTCCGCCGTTTTTGAGAGTGTCAGTAAACTTGAAATATGCCATGTCAGGACGACCAGCCGGACCGTAAACCGTGAAAAATCGTAATCCCGTCGCTTTAATCCCGTAAAGATGAGAATACGCGTGCGCTAAAAGTTCATTGCTCTTCTTCGTGGCCGCATAAAGTGAAACTGGGTTATCCGTCTTGTCGTCGGTCGAGAAGGGAATTTTTGTGTTGCCGCCGTAAACCGAAGATGACGATGCAAAGACTAAATGCCGCAAATTTTCTGAACGTCTGCATGCTTCCAGAATATTATAGAAGCCGATGATGTTTGATTGAATGTAAGCGTCAGGATTAATTATCGAGTATCTTACGCCAGCTTGAGCCGCTAAATTCACGACAATAAAAGGCTTGAACTCGTCAAAAATTTTTCTCACGTCGTCAGCATTGCTTATGTCGCCATGAATAAACTTGAAATTTTCATTTCTCTCTAACTGTTGCAATCTGTAACTCTTCAGGTCAACGCTGTAATAATCGTTCATGTTGTCAATCCCGATTACCCGACATCCTTCGTCAAGCAATCTTTGAGACAATGCCGACCCGATAAAACCCGCTGAACCCGTAACTAAAATATTTCCATCATGCAAGTCTATTTTTATCAAATTTTAATCACTCCTGAAATTTTTTATAGCAACAAAATATAACACGTTCTATTTTCGTGAGCATTCCCGTAAAAATCTTAGTAAATGCTATAATACCAAATTATAAATTTTTGCATTAAGTAAATGGAGGAATATTTTTATTATGGCTAAATTTTGTGAATGCTGCGGACGCGGTCCAGTTTCAGGAAATGCTGTAAGCCACTCAAATCGTCATACTCGCAGACGCTGGAACATCAACCTTCAGACAGTAAGAATTGACGCTGGCGACGGCGAAACTATGAAAGTTAAAGTCTGCACAAAATGTTTGAAGTCCGGCTTCGTCAAGAGGGCTGTTAATGCAAATTAAGCGTCTCGAAAATTTCCAGTCCTCTGATGCGTTATTGCTTCTTCTTCGTGAGGAGGACTGCGAAAATCTTTCATCAATTCCCAATCTCAATGATGAACTTAGAAATATTCTCTCAGCTTTAATTTCCCGTAAAGATTTCAAGGGTAAAAAGGGAAGTTTGTTGCGCGTCACATTAATCGAGGGAAATTTATATTTGCTTGGACTTGGCAAAACTGAGAAATGTAACATTAAATTAATTCGTAATTCTTTAGCTTGGGGATTAAGAACTATCGGGAAATCTCGTAACAAATCAGCTTCAGTAATTCTTGCTCACCTGAAAGATTATGACGAGCTGAGTTTTGCAATTGGTGAAGCCGCCGGATTATGTTCATACACTTTCGACGCTTATAAAACTAAGGATAAAGATTATGAGCCTTTTGCGTTGACTGAGATTTATTCTGACGTTTGCGAGCCTGAAGTTTTCAACAAGGGAATAATTTTTGCGAACTCTCAGAATTTCTCACGTTCAATCGCTAATGAGCCTGGCTGTTCGGTTTGGCCTCAAGTTATGGCGGAAAAAGCTGAAGCACTCGCGAAAGAATACAACTTGACTTGTGAAATTTGGGATGAAAACAGGCTCAAGGCTGAGAGAATGGGCGGAATTTTAGCGGTAGGTTCAGGCTCAAAAAATCCACCGAGATTAATTCACCTGGCTTACACTCCGGCCAATTCCAAAAAGAAAATTGCTTTCGTCGGCAAGGGAATTACATTTGACAGCGGCGGCCTTAATATCAAGCCGGATAATTACATGCTCACGATGAAAGGCGACAAAACCGGAGCTTGTAACGTTCTCGGCATAATGAAAGGCGTTGCGGAGTTGAAACCTGACGTTGAAGTTCACGGATTTTTAGCGTGTGCTGAGAATATGCCTTCAGGTAGTTCATATCGTCCTGATGATATTATCCGCGCGCGTAACGGTAAGACGATCGAGATTAATAACACTGACGCAGAAGGAAGATTAGTTCTTGCGGACGCTTTGTGTGTAGCAAGTGAGCTTAAGCCTGACGTGATTATCGACATGGCAACTTTAACCGGAGCTTGTGCGGTTGCGCTCGGGAAAAATTGTGCGGGCCTGTTCGTGAATGACGATGAACTCGCCGGAAAACTTTTAGCTTCGTCCGAAAAACGCGGTGAACCTTACTGGAGAATGCCCCTTGAAGATGAGAATATCGCTGAAAGTCTGAAATCCCCGTTTGCAGATTTAATTAATTCAGGTCCGAGATACGGAGGAGCGATTTTTGCGGCTTTGTTCCTGAAAGAATTTGTCGGTGAAAAAATTGCTTGGGCACACATGGACATTGCCGGAACGGATTTTGCGGATAAAGAGTACGGAATTTACCCGAAGGGCGCGACTGCTTTCGGAGTTAGAACGTGCCTTGATTATTTGCGGAGTGTGTAAATTATGGCTGAAGTGAATTTACGAAAAGTTGCTATTGTAGGTTGCGGATTCGTCGGTTCTGCTTCGGCCTTTGCGCTTATGCAGAGCGGATTATTCTCTGAGATGGTCTTAATCGACGTTGACCATGAACGCGCTGAAGGTGAAGCTCTCGACATTGGGCACGGAATGCCTTTAGCTCGTCCAATGCAGATTTACGCGGGGGATTACGACGATGCTCAAGACGCGGCAATTATCGTTGTTACGGCCGGAGCAAATCAGAAGCCCGGTGAAACTCGCCTTGACCTTGTGAAGAAGAACGTAGCAATTTTCAAGTCAATAATGCCGGAGTTCGCAAAGCGTGATTGCAAGGGAATAATGC
>ERZ842401.2766-NODE-2766-length-22920-cov-12.331117_pt1 | contig 22920 bp, 21 predicted proteins | sample MGYA00521270_ERZ842401 | MGnify/ENA primary metagenome ERZ842401 (study PRJEB31892, sample SAMEA3878208) | bioreactor metagenome | biome: Moose rumen | place: Sweden | collected 2011-10 | study: EMG produced TPA metagenomics assembly of the PRJEB12797 data set...
TCTGGTCTACGCTGCCTTTCTGTCCCTCAATCTGCTTGTGCATGCTTTCGATGTTTGCGATAATCTCAGTGATTGAGGATGCAGTGTCCTGGGCCGCGCTGGACATGTCTTCTCCCGCCACCATCAAGTCGTCTTTTGATGACTTTACGTCACCGATGATGTCCTGCAGTTTTTTGGCAAAGGCATTAAAGCCCTTTACCACATAGCCTATTTCGTTTGAGGAGTCAATGTCGATGCGCTTGGTAAGGTCTGCATCGCCAGATGCAATGTCCGTAATTGCACCTTCAACTACGGAAAGGGGTTTAAGGGAGCGTACCAAAAGGAAGCCGATGATAAAGCAGAGGGCAATGGTGATGCCGATTGCAAATGCCATGAGCAGGTTACGGATGTTGTTTACCAAATCGTAAATCTGATTGTCGGGGATGGCAAGACCCAGAGACCAGGGCGTGCCTTCAACGGGTGTGTAGACAATCAAGTCCTTGCCCTTGCGGCCGTTTGCCGTTACCCAGGCCTCGCCGGAATTGCCCTTTGTCATGGCAGTTGCTACCGGTATCAGGTCTGCGTTTTTGCTCTTGGGGTCAATGTCAGTAATGAAATTCTTTTTCATGATAAAATCAGTCTGCTGATGAGCTATTACCATACCGGAACTTGCGAGCAGGAATCCGTAGCCGTTTGCTCCGATTTTAATCTGAGAAATTTCTTTGGTAAGCGTGTTGACGTTCAGAACGCCGCTTATCATGGCGAAAGTCCTTCCGTTTCTGTCTTTGAGGGCGCGGGTGATGTGTACGACCGGCTGACCCGTTGTTTTTCCGATAACGGGGTCGTCAATGGTCCTGTCCTTTCCCCTCTGCATGATATCCTGAAAGTAGCCGCGCTCAATTATGTTTGTAATGCCGCCCAAATCGGTACGTGCCTGTCCGTCCGGTCCTGAAAGCATTACGTAGTCAAAATCGCCCCGCATGTCGGTGTGTTCGGGATCCATAATCCAGTTGTAGCAGGATTCAAGGTCTCCTTCCTCCATAACATCTGCATGAACATAACCGTTCAGCTCCTTAAAATATCCGTCCAGTGCATTCTGCAATGAAAGCGAATACCCCTTCATCATGTTTTCGTACATGTGTAAGTCTTCGGCAATAATATCTTTCTTTGCGTTTGAAGTGACAAATAAAAGTTGAATAACGTTCAAAGCGATGATAACGATACCTGTAAGCACAATCAATCTGTGCGTGAGGCTCGTCCGCTTTTCCTTGGTAGCAATGGTTGTAGCCATAAAAAGTCTCCTTGCCTTTGTTGCCATCGTAACGCAAAAAAGGGTTTTCACAGTCTATAGCACATTTTATAATAATTCAACATAGAAATATGAAAGAAATGAAAAAAACGTAAAAATACTGTTTTTATTCTATGCGATATGCGGATTTTATGTATATAATTGAAGCATGGATGTGGAAAAACAGAATGCAGGGCGAAAGGGGAATAGAGGCTTTCTTTTTCGTATGGCTGGCAGTGCGTGGTCTGCCTTAAAAAAACATTCTGCATCAGCGGGTATGGTGATTCTCATTCTTTTTTTGTGCTTTCTGATGACAATGGTGGCTTTTGGGCTAATTATGTCCAAGATGCAGCGGACCTATGCCGTGCTGGTTATGTTCATTACGACATTTGTGCTTACCATTCCAAGCCACTGGCTTTTGATTCGCCTGGTCTATCGCCTGACGGGAAGGCATTTTTTGAGCAAATACGAGCAGGAACGGGAGATTGCCGCACTTCGTTCCGAACTTGCTGGGCGCAGGCAGGAGGAAGAGACTCGCAGGAACAATAATTTTCCTCAGGAGCGGGGACAGAAGGTGACCTGGGTGCCTGTGTGGGAACAGCGCATTGACCAGCCGATTTTTGACAGCGTACCCTTTGAGAGTGAAAAACTGGTGCAGATTGACAAGCGGAGTCTCTTGTATCGGGGGGCCCGAAAAATGTACCACTGGGTTGTTCCGGTAAAAATCAATCGGGAAGAAAAGCCCGACAAAGAGGAACGGCTTTTTGTGGCGGGACACATTAGCGGACGGCGTGTCTTTTGGGTGGACGCTGGCGAAATTACCGTGAATCTTGATGACCCCGCCAAGTTTGTCGTTTACGGGCTGAATGAAAACGCCATTCATGCGGGCTTTTTGGACGATGCGGAAACGCCTTCCCTTACAGTGGAAAAATATTTTTGCTGGGCGGTAAGTGCTGTGGGCGGAAATTATGCCAAGCCTGACAGCATCAGAAAATTTGAGCTGATTCGTGATGATGAAATTTCCGCGCGTTCCAGCCGCATTGCCCTTCACTGGGAAAAAGTGGTGGATGACGTAAAGTTTGATACCGCCCGCGTGATGAAGGACGTGCTTTCTGCCACCCGAGAAAAAATCCTTTCCACCCTCAAAGCCGTAGACAGTGTGCGGGCGGTTGAGTTTGTGGACGGAAAGCCAGAACTTGGGGGCAATGAGCAGAAATTATTGCGGTATTTTGACGCAAGTGAAAAATAAAGCCGATGTTCAGGCACGATGAATGGTAATGCGTTTGCTCTGGGGGAAAGTCGCTTCGCTTAATGAGTTTTGCGAACGATTCTGTGACAGAAGTTCGCAAAACTCACTTTCCCCCAAAAAAAGGAAATTACTTAAAGAGTCCGCCCAGATATGTCCACAGGTTGTAGTGGGCAAAGACGGAAACCGCCACGAGAGAAACCGTAGACATAATCTTGATGAAGATGTCCATACAGGGACCAACCGTGTCTTTGAGAGGGTCGCCAACGGTATCGCCTACAACAGCCGCGTCGTGAACAGCATCGTAGCCTTCACCACCTTTTTTGATGCCTTCCAGACCGCCCTGCTCGATGAACTTCTTGCCGTTATCCCATGCACCGCCGGAGTTTCCCGTAAAGAGGGCAATCATAATGGCACAGATTGTTGAGCCAATCAGGATGCCGCCCACGAAGTTTGCGCCAAAGAGCAGTCCGCACACAACGGGGATGACCACTGCCATGAGGGCGGGAACTTTCATCTGACCGATAGAGCCTTTTGTAGAAATGCCGATACAGGTTTTGTAGTCGGGGTCTTCGGTGCCTGCGAGGATGCCGGGGTGAGCCTTGAACTGGCGGCGGATTTCGTCAACCATGTTGCGGGCTGCCTTTGCAACAGCGTCAATCAGCATGCCGCTGAAAAGGAAGGGAATTGCGCCGCCGACGATTGCGCCTGCAAGGGTCATGGGTTCCATGATGTTCAGCTGGGGAACGCCGCCAGTGAGTTTTTCGCCGGGAATTGAGTACATGTATGAAAGCATAAGGGAAAGGGCTGCAAGTCCGCCAGAACCGATGGCAAAGCCTTTGCCGATAGCGGCGGTTGTGTTTCCTACTGCGTCCAGAGTGTCGGTGATTTCACGCACGCCTTCGGGCAGTTTTGACATTTCTGCAATACCGCCTGCGTTGTCGGAAATAGGACCGTAGGTGTCAACGGAAACGGTGAGGGATACGAATGAAAGCATACCCATTGCGCTCATTGCCACGCCGTAGAGACCTGCCAGATAATAGGCAAGGATGATGCCCAGCCCAAGGATGATACAGGGAATCATACAGGAGTTCATGCCAAGGGCAAGACCGGAGGTAATGGTAAGGGCTGCTCCTTCGCGGCTTGCTTCTGCCAGACGCTTTGTGGGCTTGTAGTCAGAAGAAGTGTAGTATTCTGCCACGATGCCGATTAAAATGCCTGCCACAACACCGATTGCTCCGCCGATAAAGGGTGAAGCCCAGCCAGCCTTAAAGCCAAGGGTGGTAAAGTCGATGCCCTTGCCGTTGAAAAGATTGTATGAGAGGCAAAGACCTGCCGCAATCGTGATGCCGGCACCAATCCAGGTGGCTGCATTCAACTGCTGATGAACTTTCTTTGATTTTGAAAGGTTGCGAATCAAGAGCGAAATGATGCCGATGATACAGGCCAAAAGACCGCAGGCCGCAAATGCCAGCGGGAAGGTGTAGAGGGCGTTGAGAGAAGTGCCTGCAACGCCTACCTTTACAATCAGGTTGTACGCCAGGGCGATTGCCGCAACGATAGATGCTACGTACGATTCCAGCAAGTCAGAACCCAAGCCCGCAACATCGCCTACGTTATCGCCTACGTTGTCCGCAATGGTTGCAGGGTTGCGCGGGTCGTCTTCCGGAATGTGCGCTTCTGTCTTTCCTACCAGGTCAGCACCCATGTCGGCAGCCTTTGTGTAGATGCCGCCGCCAACGCGGTTGAACATGGCGACCAGTGAACAGCCCAAGGCATAGCCAGAGAGAATGTTCGGAAAGCGGATGATTTCAATTTTGGTGAGCCAGCAGGTGGATGTTTCCAGGGTGTCAATCCAGCCCAAGCCAAGTCCAAATACAATGTAGACGATTGCCAGTCCAAGGAGTGCAAATCCTCCTACGCACAAACCCATGACGGAACCGCCCCTAAATGCAACCTTGAGCGTCTGACCGATGTTCTCTGTTTTGCGAGCCTCATTGGTAACGCGTACATTGGAATAGGTTGCAATCTTCATGCCGATAAATCCGGCGAGAGCACTCATGGTGGAACCCAAAAGCAGGGCAAGCGCCACATACCATTCCAGAGCGAGCCACACGATTGCAGCTACAATCAGGACGACAAAAACCAGCACTTTGTATTCATACGCGATGAATGTGTTGGCACCCACACGGATAGCCGCAGCAATTTTCTGCATGAGCTCCGTGCCTTCTTCCAGCCGTTTGACTGAGAAGAAATTGAAGGCAGCATAGGCAAGGGCTGCCAGTGCTGCCAGCAGCAAAAGAATAGAAAGATTCATAAAAGAATTTTCCCCCATTTTAAGATACTTCTATTGTATCACGTCTTTTGAGAACTGGCAAAAAAAATTTTGGAAAAAACAAGGGGTGCGGGGGAAGAAGAAGTACCTTTTTGTAAAAAGGTTGCGTCTGCCCCTGCATTGCGGTATATTATTATAGTAGATTTTGTGGGGTATGCTATGAAAAAGATTATTTTTGCTGTGGCCGCATTTTTTTCTCTTGCGACTGCCGCTTTTGCCGCTGATGACGTTTCAAAGGGCTCTTTCAGCATAGGCTTTTCATTTCCGCAGGTGTACAATCTGAGACCCGCAGACAAGGATATTGATTCCGAGCGGTATTCTGGTTTTGGCATTAATTTTGCCCTGCGTGGCGTGGTGGGACTTCCTTTTGGCCTTTACGTGGACGGAAACCTGTATTTTCCCTATGCCCACAAAATTAAAATGGGTGATGTGGAATACCGCTATGATTTGAGCGATGTGCGGGTAGTGGGCATTGAAGGACAGTTGGGCGTGTACAGCGTGCTTTTGAATACCGGACGTTTTGCCCTTCCCTTTGGCGGTGGCCTGCACTTGAACTATCAGGACACAAGCTATAAGAGTGTCAGTGTCGGTCAGCCCGATTCTCAGTCAGTCTTTTCTGTGGGATTTGGCGGCTGGATAAACGCAGAGTTGCAGGTGACGGAAAAATTCACGCTCTATGGTGGTCTGCGCCTTGATTATGACTTCTGGCAGCGGCAAAAGACCGAAACAAAAGTGTCTGCAAACGGCACTAGGGTCAGCACGGAGTCGGGCATGTCCTCCATGCTCTTTGTCATTCCTGTTCTTGGCGTGATTATCAGATTTTAGTTTTTTTTTGGAGGGGAAGGTCTTCCCCTGCGCGCCCGCCGATACGAAACTTCGCCTACGGCTTCGTTGCGTATACGTCGGTCGCTACCCCTTCTGTGGGCTCAAACGCCGCCCGCAACGCCCGCTTCTGCAATATGATGCTCGCCGTATACGGCGATTCCCTTTTCAAGCAGCAACTGTGTGGTAATGCCGTTGCCTTCTACCAGTCCGCCGTCAAAAGCACCGTTGTGGATAAGACCGCATCCACAGGACGGACTTTTTTCTTTGAGGATTGCCATGCTGCATTCCTGTGACTCTGCAATCCACAGAGCTTTTCTGGCACCTTTTTGGTAGGCTTTGGTCTTGTCGTTTCCTTTGCAGTCAATCACCCTGTCTCCCCTGATTTCGCAGGGCTGTCGGGGAGTGGGAAGTCCGCCCAGCACTTCGGGGCAGACGGGAATAAGCGTGTGCTTTTTTGCCAGTGCCAGAACTGCTTTACAGGGCTTGGACGCGCCGTCATAGCGGCAGGCTTCTCCCAAAAGACAGGCACTCACTAAGATTTTCATGGAAACATTATAGTAAAAACACTGTTGTTTTGATATAGTGGAGGCACAGCGCAAGTAATTGCACAGAAAGAGGATTTTATGGAAATTGAGACAAAATGCATTCAGGCGGGCTACGAGCCAAAGAACGGCGAACCCCGCATGATTCCAATCGTACAGAGTACGACTTTTAAATATGACACAAGCGAAGACATGGGAAAACTCTTTGACTTGCAGGCAAGCGGCTATTTTTACTCCCGCCTGCAAAACCCCACTAATGACCATGTGGCGGCTAAAATTGCAGCCCTTGAAGGCGGAAGTGCGGCCATGCTGACAGGCTCAGGACAGGCGGCAAACTTTTTTGCCGTCTTTAACATTGCAAACGCCGGCGACCACGTTGTGGTTTCGTCCACGATTTACGGTGGCACTTTTAATCTTTTTAACGTGACCATGCGCAAAATGGGCATTGACTTTACCTTTCTTGACCCCGACTGTACGGACGCAGAACTGGAAGCGGCATTCAGACCCAATACCAAGGCTGTCTTTGGCGAGACGATTGCAAATCCTGCTCTTGTAGTCTTTGACATTGAGCGTTGGGCAAAAGCCGCCCATGCACATGGCGTTCCCCTGATTGTGGACAACACTTTTGCCACGCCGATTAACTGCCGCCCTTTTGAGTGGGGCTGCGACATTGTTACCCACTCCACCACAAAATACATGGACGGACACGATGCATCTCTTGGCGGCTGTATTGTGGACAGCGGAAAATTTGACTGGATGGCCCACAAGGAAAAATTCCCTGGGCTCTGCACTCCCGACGAATCTTACCACGGCATTACCTATGCAGAGAAGTTCGGCAAGGAGGGAGCCTTCATCACCAAGGCAACGGCACAGCTTATGCGGGATTTTGGTTCAGTGCAGGCTCCTTTTAACGCCTATATATTGAATCTGGGGCTTGAATCACTGGCTGTCCGCATGCAGCGTCACTGTGAAAACGCAGAGAAAGTGGCGGAATTCCTTGCGGGGCATAAAAATGTGGCGTGGGTCAATTATCCCGGTCTGAAAGGAAACAAATACTATGACCGTGCGCAAAAATATATGCCCAAGGGCACCTGCGGCGTAATTTCATTTGGCGTAAAGGGCGGCCGCACTGCTGCGGAAAAGTTTATGAAACATCTGCATGTGGCCATGATTGCAACCCACGTAGCCGACGCCCACTCCTGTGTACTGCACCCCGCATCCTCAACTCATCGGCAAATGAGCGATGAGGAACTGGTTGCAGGTGGCGTTGCTCCCGATTTGGTGCGCTTTTCCGTAGGGCTTGAAAACGCAGAGGACATCATTGCGGACATCAAGCAGGCATTGGAGGCTGAGTAAGGAAAGAAACTGTTTGCAAAACGGTAAATCCATTGTATAATGGCAGTATGCCTATGAAACGAATTTGCCTTGCAGGACTCATACTGCTTTTTATGACGGGGGGGGGTGTTTTGCTAAGCAGACGCTAGACGATGCTTTGATTCTTGTCAGTAAAGACATTGCGGAACGTTGCGAAAAACGCGAGATTATTGCCGTACTTGATTTTAAGACGGATTCCGAAGACATGGGAGCCTACATCAGCAGTCAGCTTACCACGATGATTTTTGAGCATTCCACATTGCAGGTGGTTACGCGCCAGCACATGGACAAGGTGGAAAAAGAACTTGATTATCAGATAAGCGGTGTGGTGAGCGACAGTACGGCACTTTCAATCTGTGAACGGCTTGGCGCAAAGAAAATAGTGTTTGGTTCTCTTGAAGAACTGGACAACCAATATACCTTACAGGTAAAAATGCTCGCTGTAGAAACAGGGGCGTATGCACTTTTTAAGAAATATGATGTGTCCCGATCTTCTCGGACGGAGCAACTGCTGCATCATGCGGCAACCATTTATAAATCCTCTCTGGGCATCATACTAGAAGCAAACAAGAATTCCATTTCTTATGTATCACCCGCTGTCGGACTGTCCTTTGACTACAGTGTTACCCGCCGTCTTTCCTTGGGTGTGAAGGCTTTAGCCAGTTATGATGCATTTGAAAAAGATAATACAATTTATACAGTTGAGCCACTTGTTTTTGTGCGATGGTATGCCGTTTCTCCTACGGGAGAGCCAAGTGCAGGTCTTTTTGTTGAGGCACAGGGTGGAGCAGCAATCCTTATGGTGAATTCTGACCTAAAAAGTACGGGGAGCACAGGTCTTTCTTTGGGATTCCGAATTCCAACAGGGAATTTTTATGTTGAGCCACTCCTTCGTGGTGGATATCCCTACATGTTTGGAGCCGGCGTCGGCATGGGATTCAGGTTTTAGGAGGCGGGTATGCGAAGAGTTTTTGTCTTGCCAGTTGTGGCACTTGTTTTTTCCCTTATAATTGTCTCCTGTGACAATCCGATGTTTATTGGTTCGACAGGCTTGTATAAAGTTGATTTTTCTACAAACGGGGGAACCGCCCTTTCATCAGTTCGTACGAATAAGATTAAGGAGATGCCCTATACAAGCCGAGCCGACTACACTTTTGCGGGCTGGTACAAAAAATCTGATTTTTCTGACAGTGCAATTGTTTTTCCGCTTGAGATAAAAGATGACACCACGCTGTATGCCAAATGGCAGCAGGAATTTACGGTGACCTTTGAGACGAACGGGGGAGATGAAATAGAGTCTTACAAGACAGGCATAGTTCAGACTGCACCTGACACAAGCCGGACAAACTACCTTTTTGCAGGCTGGTACACAAAGTCAGATTTTTCAGGAGAGGCGGTGAACTTTCCCTATGCGGTAACAAAACCCGTGACATTGTATGCCAAATGGATTCCGACATATCAGGTGACTTTTGAAACAAACGGCGGAAGTGAAATCTCTTCGTTTAGAGCGGGTGTAATTGAAAGCACTCCCGAAACAAAGAGGGAGGGCTACACTTTTGTCGCATGGTACAAGGACAGCTCACTGACGGAGGCAGTTGAATTTCCTTATACGCTCACCGCCGACACGACTTTCTGGGCAAAGTGGCAGCAGGTTTTCACGGTGAATTTTGAAAGCAACGGAGGAACAAGCGTCGCAAGTCTTTCATCGGGCTATATCGAATCTTCCCCAGTCACCACAAAATCAGATGCGAGCCTTGAAGGCTGGTACACCACATCAGATTTTTCAGAAGGAAGCAAAGTGACTTTCCCATACACCGTCACAGGCGACACCACTCTTTACGCAAAATGGCAGGCGGTACAATGCACGGTAACTTATTACGCAAACGGAGCCACAGGCGGAACGGTTCCTGAGAGCGTGACCGTGGATAAGGGAAGCGGCTACACGGTGAAAGGAAATACAGGAAATCTAGAAAAAACAGGATACGCCTTCACCAAATGGAACACGCGCTCAGACGGAAGCGGAAGCGGCTACAGTGCGGGAAGCACGATGACCGTAACAGGCGATGTGTCGCTCTATGCCCAGTGGGGCAAGGATTACGGGGCGATGGTGTATGTGGAAGGCGGAAGTTTTACGCAAGGAATAGGAACTTCTGCTCACACGGTTACTATCTCAAAAGACTTCTACATGGGGCAGTATGAAGTAACTTATGAACTGTGGAATGAAGTGAAAACTTGGGCATCAGCGCAAGAAACGGCATGGAATGTAGGCTCAGCTAATAAAGGCGTAACTACAAACGATTCCTATACTGACTGGGAACCTGCAACGAATGTCTCCTGGTATGAGGCTGTCACATGGTGCAATGCCTACAGCGAGATGAAAGGGCTGACCCCATGCTATTATTCCGACTCGTCATATACAACTGTGTACCGAGACTATTCTGCCAATGGTCATGTTTACTGGAACAAAAGTGCAAATGGCTATCGTTTACCCACAGAATCTGAATGGGAATATGCCGCAAAAGGCGGAAAGAATCAGAATACATACACATATAGTGGTAGTAATACAATTGGCGATGTGGCTTGGTATTCTGGAAATAGTGGAAAAGAAACACACCCTGTAGGTACAAAAGCGGCAAATAAGCTGGGAATTTATGATATGTGTGGGAATGTACGAGAATGGTGCGGAACTTCGAATTATTCGTATTCCAGCGATGCCCAGATAGATCCTAATTATTGGACGTATTCTACATATTATAATTCAGTGAGGCTTGCTGCCCCAATTTTCCGCGGCGGCGATTGGTCTGACTCTGACAGTGCGATTTCTGTAACCTTCAGGAGTTCTGCTTCGTATGGAACTGCTGAAGGTAATTATACGGGATTCCGTGTAGCAAGAAATGCGGAGTAAGGGGGAATAATGAAAATCTTTCACTATACTTCGATCGAGACTCTTGCATTGATTTTAAAAAATAGAACACTTCGTTTCAATAATGTTGCAAATGTGAATGATCCAGATGAAGCAATGACTGATGATTTTGGTTCTTTGCAACCTTATTGTTTTACTAGTTGTTGGACATCGAGACAAGAAGAGTCAATTCCACTTTGGAAAATCTATGGAAATAATGGGCATGGTGTGAGAATAGAATCTGATACAAGCTTTATACATTTCCGTAATGATAGTGTCTCAGAGCGAGAAATGTATTTTGTTGTCAAAAATGTACAGAAAAATAATCTAGATTCATGCTTTATAAATTTGTGGCAGAGTGGCGATTCTTTCAATCATTATTTTAGAACACATTATTCTGATGTTAATAGAATTTTTGAAAAAAATCTGTCAACCAACTCTATAACGCAATTTGAATATGATATTGAGTCTGCATTTAATACAAAGAAAACTTGTTGGGCTTTTGAAGAAGAGATTCGGTTTATTCTTCTTGGATGTAATTCATCAATTGAAAAATGTGATAATTGGCAGATTGTTTTTAACAGAATCATGTCAAAAAGTAAGAGCAAGAGGAATTTCCATGATTCTTATGTTGATTTGATTCTTGAACAAGATTTCTTTGATAATTTAAAAATTACTTGTAGTCCCAAAATCGATGATGCAGAGAAAATTATTATTCAGGCATTGGTCGAGAAATTTGATGAAAACAAAAAGATTAAAATTACAGAAAGTAAAATTAATATGAAATAAAATCGTTGGAGGTATACTTATGAAAAAAGAAGGAATTGTGGCGGGAAGTCCATTTATCACTTATCAGCGGAAGGGATGCCGAATCCATACTGGGGACTGTAGTTGCATTGCAATGCATGGTGCTCCGCAAGTTTACAGTAAATACTACAGTTTTGACACTTATGACGAAGCCTGCCAATACGCAAAATCTACCGGATTGGTAGCGAAGAACTGTTCGAAATGCCTTGACGGACAAATGCTGTAAAAGTAACACAATCACTTCTCATATCAACAAATGCCCGCCCCAACCTGTAGCAGTGGCGAAGCCAGTCGCATAGCGACCGCGCGTTAGCAAGCTGCGAAAGGGCGGCAGCCGGTTGATCGGCGCAAAAATAGAAAAGGAGAATCACCTATGGAATCAATCAGAATTTTGCAGGACACTTACGAGAAGTTGTATGTTCTGACGGCACCGATTTCAAATTTAATGCAGGATGTTTTTCCAAAATGGAAGGGTGATACGGGCTGGAAGCCCTATTGTGATAAACTTCTTGATAATGTTTCATTTTGGAAACGGCGTGAATGGAGTAATTTCTGTGAACTTGATTTATATCTTTTATTACATATTTTGAAGAATTCGTGGACAGGGTTAAAAGAATGTTTTGGGGATTTCTTCAATGATGATAATGAAAGACTTTTTGTTTCAGACAGTGAGTTTTCTGTTTTGTCTATAAGGAATACTGTTGCTCATCCAGAAAATATGGAGCCTTTGACGGCATACTACCATCTTCCTCATGATAAAACAAACCAAAAATATATAAAATATAAAAAATGGGATGAGTCTTTGGAAGAAGCAGCCCATGCGTTGGGGTTCAGCCTAGGTGAGGAAATCTGTAGAGTCCATCAAAAAGAAAAGGAAGAGCTTGAAAAAGTGATTTTTGAAAATTCAACATCTATTACTATGAATTCTCCGGAATGGAAAAATGACATACTTTCTGCCGATGTGAAAGCAGGAATTAAACGAACTAGAGAGCGGATTGAAACGCAATCGACAGCGGCTGGGATAATGGATTTTTTTAAGGATGCTCAGTTTCTTGGAAAAGGACAAAATATTAAGGAAGAGCTTGAAAAATATAATCTTCCTACATTTGAGAGCATTTGGGAAAAAATTTGGTTGCAATATTACGGTTTTAGTAAATAATCTCCGCCCTGCTTGGAGTTTTCCTCTATGAGAAAAATCTTCTTGTCTTTTATCATTGCTCTTTTTCTCGCCTCCGCGGTGTTCGCTGAAAAACACACTCTCAGGACAGGCGATGCTTTTGCACTTTCGCTTACGGATTATTTCTTTCCGTCGGACATATCGCTTACGGGGAGCAAGTGCTCAATCACTGCAATCAAGAAGGTTGACAAGGATTTATGGTGCTTGTCGCTGGCTGCTTTCCGTTCGGCACAAATTGCGATTCCCGTGGTCTATGAGTATTATGTCCGTGCGGGCGATGTCCTTAAAATGCGGCGGCTTTCCAATCCCATGGAGGAGTGCCAGGTAAAAATTGAGTCTGTTTCGTGGAACGAGCTGGTAATTTCCCTGCCGTAAGAAAGTCTAAAAGTGCGTGAGACACTTCAAGCATTGTTGCAGGAGAAAGTTTTGAAACTTTTTCTACAAGGCAAGACCGAAATCAACCCACCATATTTCACCACGAGTCATTCTTCACGGTCTCCCACATGGAGACGTGGTATTTGCAATAATATGACGAATTGTTTGCAAATCAATGGTTAAACTACGCTTTTTTTAGCATCAAAACGACATAGCGGATGTGCTCGAAACGGTTTTTAACGTGCAATAATACGCAATGTCAGTATGATTACGAAGAAAAGAAGCGAGGCAAACACAATTTTTTTCTTCTTTAATTTTTTCTTTCTTAATTCTTTATATGAAGTGTTAAACTCTGTATTTGCTTTTTCTACTTGTCTTCTTAGCAAGTCCGAATATCGATTATGAAAATCATCAATATATATTATGTCGCGTGTAAAAGAATTCCGACTTATTTCTTTCAGACCATAAAAGTCAACTTCCTTCACAGTATTCGGTACTGATATGGAAAAATTAGGATATCCTGCTTTAAATCCTGGGTTATTATCTAAATATACCTGAATGAATTTAATACCTTCTTCTATTTTTGTAGTAAGTGATTCGTAATTTCTTTGCTTCTTTTGATAGGCTAGAACCTCATCGTGTAATTTTTCATCTGTGTTTGCAGCACTCCATGTTTTTTTCTTTCGCAGAAAGAATCAAGTTTTGCTTGTAATATTTTTTATTGTTCTGAGATTTTTTGGAAATCTGTTCTAAAAATAAAGTTATCAACTTCCAATGCTATTAAATGTTTCTCGGAGATGTCAAAAACTTCAATTGATTGGTTCTTTTTATGCCAAAAATCATTTGGAACATGGGTAATTTTTATATATTCCAATTTTTCTCTTTCAAGTATTAAATCCCAAATGTAAAAATAGTATGCCACAAATTTATTTGCTTCCGCTCTATCACTTTCGGAAACGGCAGATACTTTCTTCTGCAAATTTTCAATAATTTTAGAAAAATATTCTTTGTCTTGTATTTGATTAAAAGAGTGAGTTGATATTCCATATTGATTGATAAACTCTAAGAGGGTTTCTGCCTCAAGTGCCATATATTTTTTATCACTTTCCTGTGATAAATCTTCATCTGCTTTTTTTATTTCAAATATAAAATCTCGATAAGCTTTTTCTGCTACTTCTTCCTCAATTTTGCAAGTAAACATGCTTGCTAATTCATTCAATTGTGAATTGATTTCAAGCAAAAGATTATTGCTTCGGCGTAATTGATAATTGGCTTCGTTAGCTATAAAGAGTTTTGCTTTGTTTACTTCTAGATTTCGGTTGTTGACATTCCGATTCCTTCAGCAACACCAGAACAACAAAAGCCCATCATCGCTTTGGTAGATAAAATCCTCGCCGCAAAAAAAGCCAATCCGCAGGCAGACACAAGCAAAGAAGAGGCAGAGATTGACAGCCTTGTGTAGGCGCTGTATGGACTGACTGAAGACGAGATAAACATCATCGAAGGCAAATAAACAATGCAATGTTTGATGTTTTGTGATACAATGTAATGGAATGGAGGTGATTTATGTGGGCAACTCAAGCGTATGTAACTGGCAACACGGTAACAATTCAAAATGAAATCCTTAAAGAATTTGACGGGCAAGAAATAACGATAAATGTCATTCTTCCCGAACGCAAAAAACGTAGTATCAAGGATTTTTTTGAATTGACAGAGCAACTGCATTTGAATTCTCACGGGCAAAAATGGACGAGGGAAGAATTGCATGAGCGGTAAGATTTTCATTGACTCCAATCTGTTTGTATACAGTGCTGACAACGGAGAGCCTCTAAAGCAAGCAACGGCAAAAAGTATTCTTTTCGAACTATCTGAAAACGGCGGTGTGGTGTCTACGCAGGTTCTGCAGGAGTTTTATAATGTTGTTTCAGGCAAACTAAAATGTCCAAAAGATACCGCTAAGCAGCTTGTGGAAGATATTTCTAACAATTTTATTGTGCATAAAAACTCCGTTTTTGACATTCTTCATGCTATAGACATAAGTATAAAAACACAGTTTTCGTTTTGGGATTCTCTCATAATTTCTGCTGCAATCAGCGAAAATTGTACAACTTTGTATTCAGAAGATTTGAATGATGGGCAAATTGTGGAAGGTGTTTTGATACACAATCCTCTGTAATCTAATATCATCTCAGAAGAAGCAGAAATCGACCGTCTGTGTATGCGCTCTATGGTCTGACGGAAGATGAGATAAAGATTGTTGGAGGGAGGTAGGAGGATGAATAAATTTGTAATTGAATTGCAAAAATCTTGCTTGGATATATCTGTTGGTTGTACAGAATTATTATGGAAAGCTTATTTTCTTGCGAGGAAACTGGATATCCCTGACTTAGAGTCTTTTTGTAATTCAGAAATTCACGGTTATAGGAATATACAGAATGAACTGCCAGCTTATAGATATGTACTTGGAGAGTATAGGATACTTAACCTTCAAAGTAATTCCTGGAATCCAGTCGTAATCAATGGAAATCTGTATGGCTATCAGAGATTGCCTTTAGTTGATTCTATAGCTGAATTGGAGACCTTTTTTAAATCGGGTATACCAGAACTTGAAGTAGCAATTTCCCCTGAAATACAAGGTGTGTTTAAAAAGGAAATACCAAATTCTGATTCATCTCCAATAAGTTGTTTTTTCCCTCAGCCACAGATTGCGAATTTGTTACAATCAGTAAGGATACTTATATTGAGCTGGGCTATTGAATTAGAAAAGAAAGGAATATTGGGAGATGATTACATGTTTAATGATAAAGAAAAAGAAAATGCACAGAATGTTTCTAACATTACTTTTAATGGAGATGTAAAACTGTCTGGAAATTATGCTCTTGGACAAATGAATGGTTCTACAGTGACCGTACAAAACACATCAATGAACATTGAGGATGTGAAGAATTTAATAAAATTGATTGCAGAGGAACTTGGAAAATCGGGAATTTCAGAAGAGGAGCAGAAAAAAGTTTCAGAAAACATAGAGACCATAAAAGAAGCTATTGCAGATAATGATGTAGTAAAAATTGGCAAATGCTTACACTTCATAAAGGATATGTATTACAACGTGATGGGAAATCTAATAGCATCAGGTATTGTGCTTAAGGTGACGCAATTGTTGAATGCAACCGGACTTTGAGCTTGGTTTTAGTGAATATTGTTGTGTAACTAGTATTGATGTTGGTTCATATAATACTTGCAAACATAATTGTTCGTATTGTTATGCTACATGGAATTATGGTGTTTCAAATGAGGTTGATAGTTTAAGCCCCATACTTGGTTCTTCGCTTTGTGATGGGGATAAAATAAATGATAGAAAAGTCCCTGTTTTAAAGGAACAAACCCCAGAATTATTCTAAGGATAAATATGGCAGATTTCATTGAATGGCAACAGTTTGAGAAAACAGATTTATACATAAAAGACAATGAATTTTTTAGCAAATTAAGCATTTCACGAGATGAAAACTATAATATTCACTTTTGTGTTGAATGCAAAGAATTGGATAAAAAAACAACACGAGATTTTAACGATATTTCATCATTTTACATGTCAAAACTTGACAATGTTACAGCTTATCCAAATCCATTTCTCGGAAAAGAATATTTTCTAAAAGAATTTATCTGTGAAAAAATTAATTATGCTCCAACAGGGGAGTTTTCAATCAATGGAATTGTATTAAGAATAGAATCTCACTATGTAAGTGATTCTGTTGGAAAACCCGAATTTGAAAACATCTGGTTACTTAATTCATCAAATCAGGCAAATTACGATCAGAATATAATCAAAACTTCTGCTGAAAATGAACACTATCAATGGGGTGACTTTGCAACAGAAGAAATTGCTCTAGCAGAAAAATATTCAGCATCTTGGGCTGGAATTAAGTTAAAATATAAATGTTATGATTTTTTACTGATAAAATCAGATACATTTACCAAATTTAAGTCAACTTGTTTACGTTTTGAAAAAAAACAATTTCCAACAGATGAAGTTGGTCTATATTACTGTGTAGCAAAGCCAACAACGCAGTTTAACCGTTTTGTCGGCTTTGAATTACTTGTTTGTTCTTATTTTAATTATCTAAAATACAAACAGTTCTTGCATAATAGGTTGATTCTTTTCCTAACCATTCTGGATTCATAACCATAAGAAAAGTCAATATTCCAAGAACTTCCATAGTATATTGTATCATATGTGCGGGAATCATCAAATTTCCATTCTGATGATGTCCAATATCTTTTGTTTTGCAAAGAATCTCCATTACATAAACTAAGACTATAGTTGATTATATTCATATTTTGATAAATAACATAAAGTTCATATAGGCTTGGTATAAACCAACCAGTGCTAAAATAACCTGTAAAGATTTTGTATTACCATAATTTTTAGCAAAATTGAAAATCGGATAATTTAAAATATTTTGCTCAGCATTAGAATCTATCCTACAGATTTCATTCCAATTATCGCTTCCGTCTGTATCTCCATCAATTACGAGATTTTCATATAGATAATCTCCATTAGAATTTGATGTTCTATTTGTTCTTGTGTAACTCGAAACAATATTTTCAAATTTTGTTGTATTACCTGTTGATTCTCTTGTTGCCCATGCAATACTTGAAGGAGATTCTGACAAGCCTAATACCAGTTCTTTTTCATTTGCATTATAACCGCAGATTATACCAACGACAGTTTTTGTCGGATCAAAATTTTCAGATTTTGTTTTATCTGTATAAACAAAGTAGCCAACTTCTTCAGTAGAAACATTTAATCCATAATTGCTTGGTTGATTAACTGTTTCAGAATTTGTATTTGATTCTCCAATATATGTTATCTTATCTAAGGTTTTATTTGTAAGATTTCTTGCAATTCGGAATCCCCAATCAATCCAATGAGCTGAATCACCTCCTCCACAAGCATCTGTTCTTCGCATTGATAATTTTGAATCCAGTTCAAAAGTGTCAAAAAAGTATAAACCACTTAATGACTATTTGAATAACTTCGGAAAAAACTTAGGTCAGCTTGTTGCAGACCTCCACAAATCCGAAAAAGAGAGGCTCTTCAATTTCATTGCGGAACGAACTTTTGACATCACGATGAATTCGCCTGATTTTAAGAAGCTGCCCCAAAGCAAGCAGGATAGTATTAGGCGTACAAGGCAACGCTTGCAAGACCAGTAGCCGATACCGTGGCGCAAAATATAAAGTTTAGCATACCTTTCTCCTCCCTAGCCGATTCCCCATTATTTCGCTATATTATTTATATGGAACAATATGCGGTTACTGGCATGAGTTGTGCGGCGTGCGTGGCACGGGTGGAAAAAGCGGTGGGCAAGGTGGACGGGGTGTCTGCCTGCTCGGTATCCTTGCTGACAAATTCGATGTCGGTGGAGGGGAGTGCGGGTGCTGACCAGATTATTGCTGCGGTAGAGAATGCGGGCTATGGAGCGAGCAGACTAGGCGGAGCAAGGTCGGACGGTCGGTCTGGCGGGGCAGAAAAAAATGCTGGCTTACGGGGGATGTCTTCGCTTGCCGAAAAGGAGGAACTGCTTCGTGACAAAATGACTCCCCTGCTTAAAAAACGGCTCTGCTGGTCGCTGGGATTTTTGCTTCTTCTGATGTATCTTTCCATGGGGCACATGATGCTGGGCTTTCCCCTTCCGCCTTTTTTGGACGGAAACCATATTGCCATGGGGCTTGCACAACTTTTGCTTGCGGCGGCCGTCATGGTCATCAATCAGAAATTTTTTATCAGCGGCATAAAGTCTCTGTTGCATGGTGCGCCAAATATGGATACGCTTGTTGCACTGGGCTCAGGGGTGTCCTTTGCCTACAGCGTCGTGGTGCTTTTTGACATGACTTGGGCGGTGCTTGCGGGTGACAACGCGGGCGTAATGCGGGACATGGACAATTTTTACTTTGAGGGCGCTGCAATGATTGTCACGCTGATTACGGTGGGAAAACTTCTGGAGGCAATTTCCAAGGGAAAAACGACTAATGCGCTCAAGAGCCTGATGCACCTTGCACCAAAGACGGCAAGAATAATTGGAGAAAATGGCGAGGAAAAATTTGTTTCCGTAGAAGAAGTGCGTGCCGGCGATGTCTTTGTGGTGCGCCCGGGCGAAAGCATTCCCGTGGACGGTCTGGTGCTGGAAGGTTCTTCTGCAGTGAATGAAAGTGCCCTTACCGGCGAAAGTATTCCGGTGGACAAGGGTGCGGGTGACGAAGTGAGTGCGGCAACGGTGAATCAGTCAGGATTTTTGCGTTGTCGGGCAAGTCGGGTTGGCGAGGACACGAGGCTTTCGCAAATCATTCAGATGGTGAGCGATGCGGCAAGCACCAAGGCACCGATTGCAAAGGTGGCCGACAAGGTTTCTGGCATTTTTGTACCCGCAGTCATTTTGATTGCCATTGTGACGACGGGCATCTGGCTGGCAGTTGGTGAGACTTTTGCTTTTGCCCTCAGTCGGGGGATTGCGGTTCTGGTTATCAGTTGTCCCTGTGCGCTGGGGCTGGCAACTCCTGTGGCGATTATGGTGGGAAACGGACTGGGCGCAAAGAACGGCATTTTATTCAAGACGGCGGCTTCTCTGGAGGCTGCGGGACGGACACAACTTGTTGCGCTGGATAAGACGGGTACGATTACCAGTGGAAAGCCTGTGGTGACGGATATGATTCCCCTAGGGCTTTCTGAGACGGAACTTTTGCAGACGGCCTTTAATCTGGAGGCAAAAAGCGAGCATCCTTTGGCAAAGGCGATTGTGGCGCGGGCTGGGGAAGAAACATTGACGGCTGCGGACGTGACGGACTTTACCGCCCTTCCAGGAAATGGTCTTAGGGCAACTTGCGATGGAAAGAAAATTGTGGGGGGAAGCATGGCCTTTATTGCTTCTCAGACGGAGATTCCAGAAGAGGTGACTGCAAAAGCGGATATGCTTTCCGCACAGGGAAAAACTCCCCTTGCCTTTGCGGTGGACGGAAAATGTGTCGGACTGATTTCCGTTGCGGACGTGATTACGGAGGATTCCATTCAGGCGGTAGGTCAACTGCAGGACATGGGCTTGCATTTGGTCATGCTGACAGGTGACAATGAGCGCACGGCAAAGGCGATTGGCACACAGGCCGGGGTGGATGAGGTGATTGCGGGCGTGCTTCCCGATGGAAAGGAAGCGGTGGTGCGTGACTTGCAGGCAAAGGGCAGGGTGGCTATGGTTGGAGACGGCATTAACGATGCCCCCGCTCTTACGCGGGCTGACACGGGCATTGCCATTGGAGCGGGTACGGATGTGGCCATTGATGCCGCTGATGTGGTGCTGATGAACAGTCGTCTTTCTGATGTAGCCGCCGCTATTCGTTTGAGCCGGGCAACCTTGCGGAACATTCACCAGAATCTTTTCTGGGCGTTTTTCTACAATATAATTCTTATTCCTGTGGCGGCGGGTGCCTACTACAAGGCATTTGGTCTCGCCCTCAATCCCATGCTGGGGGCGGCGGCGATGAGCCTGTCCAGTTTTTGCGTGGTGGCCAATGCCTTGCGGCTTAATTTTACAAAAATCAAAGGGAATCAGCCTGCGGGCGATAAAAACAACACGAGCAAGAAAAATAACAGGGAGAAGTCTATGACAAGGACACTGAAAGTGGACGGTATGATGTGCAGTCACTGCGAAATGCATGTGAAAAAGGCATTGGAAGCGATTGAAGGCGTTGCGGAAGCGACGGCAAGCCATGAGAAAGGGCAGGTTGTGGTGCAGTTGACTGCTGACGTACCCAATGATGTTTTTGCAAAAGCCGTGACCGATGCGGGCTACACTTTTGTGGGGTAAGCAATGGCAAAGTTTCTGCATGTTCTTGCGATAACAGGTATTGTGCTTGCGGGCATTGTTACGGCAATTGCCATTTTTGGATTTTTGTTTCTCAAGCTGTGGAAACCATTTGGGGGAAAGGCAAGCAAGGCGGATAGAAAGAATTATGCCGAGCGCGCGGCCAATTTTGACGGCAAGAAATTTCACAATGAGCAAGATTTTGATGCCATGATAAGCCGAGATGCCCCGCCGGACCCGCTGAATTTTTCAAGAAATCAGCCACGGCCAGACTTTGACTTTCCGACTAAGCAGCCTGACTTTCTTTCCAATTCTTCTGAGCGTCCGCCAGTGGACGAGCTTAACATGACCTGGTTTGGACATTCATCGCTTTTGCTGCAGATGCACGGCATGAATATTCTGCTTGACCCGGTCTTTAGCGAGATGATTTCTCCCGTTTCCTTTGTGGGGAGCCGCAGGTTTTCTCATCCGCCTGTAAGCGTAGGAGATTTACCGGAGATTGACCTTTTGATTTTGACCCATGACCATTACGACCATCTGGACTATAACGTAATAAAAGAGATTGACGGCAAGGTGAGCCGCTACATCGTTCCGCTGGGCGTGGAAAATCATCTTGAACGTTGGGGCGTAAAGGCGGAAAAAATCACCAATATGGCATGGTGGGAAGAAATTGACGTGAATGGACTGACTATCGGCTGTACTCCCACTCAGCATTTTTCCGGTCGTCACCTTACTGATAACATGGCAACCCTCTGGTGCAGTTACGTGCTAAAAGACCAGTATCATCAGGTATTTGAAAGCGGAGACAGCGGATTCAACACGCATTTTGAGCGGATTCACGAAAAGTACGGAGATTTTGATTACGTCTTTATTGAATGCGGACAGTATGACGTGCAGTGGCCTAAGGTGCACATGTTCCCGGAGCAGTCCGTGCAGGCGGCGAAAATTCTGGGTGCCAAACTGGTGCAGCCCATACACTGGGGAGCAATCATTCTGTCCCGCCATGGCTGGGATGACCCGATTGAACGCTTTTTGCTTTCCGCAGAGGCAGAAGGACTTACGGTGCTTACGCCCTACATCGGGCAGACCCTGCATCCGCAAACGCCTGCGCTTTTTCAGGAACGCTGGTGGCGCAGAGAAATGCTGAGCCTTTTACGCTAATCTGCCGATACTCTTAGGGTAGGAGAGCAAGATAAAAACTGCCTGAAATAGCGTCGGTTTTTATCTTTGCGAAGTTTACGGTGCAAACTTTTTATGGGAGTATCTATGAAAAAAATAATTACACTTTCTCTCTTGCTGCTGGCAGTTTCAGCAAGCGTTAGCTTTGCCGCAGGGGCCTCCGCTTCGGTTGATATGGATTACCTTTCTAAGGCCAGACGGGAAAAATACGTTGAAGATTTCAGTTACGTTTCCCGAAAGAATTTCAACACGGGAAAGCAAATCCGCGACATGGGGCGGCGTCTGGGAGCAGAAGTGCGCTATCAGGCGGAAGAAAATAAAGCGGACTATCCCTTTTCCAGTGGCTATCCTGACTACAAATACAAGGCTTCCCGCGTGTATAGCACGGGAACAAAATCCGGGGCGGATGTTGTGTATATCGGTCGCCGTGCCCGTGTAGGAACTTTTAAGAACTTAAACCGCGTCATCTCAGGATATATTGAAAAGGCATATGGTATTTCCATGGCGCAGGCCGATCAGATTGCGCTTAAAGTCTGCTACTGGAATACAAACCACTACAACGATGTCGCTTATTTTAAGAAGCATTTTGACCCGCGTGTTTCAGAAGTGTTCAGAAACCGCACCAAGAGCATTGGTCTTGCCCGCTCATACAAATATTGGCAGCCTTCCCGCGTGGTGATTCCCTTTACGATTGTAAGGGAAATTGTGCCCGAGGCTAAAGAACCAGCAAAGCCAGTGGAAGAAGCAAAACCTGTGAAAGAAGTTCCCCTAGCGGAGCCGCCAAAGCCTGTGGAAGTTCGTCCTGAACCTACCTATGAGCCTCCCAAGCCAAAGACTCGTCCTCAAAATATCTCTGTAGAACCTGAGCCGGAGCCTTCTTTCTTCCAGAAGCACAAGGGCTTGCTGATTGGTGCTGCCATCGGTTTGCTTTTGCTCCTCGTAGTGATTGTAGCCGTGGCCCGCGGTAGCCGTAAGGAATACAGGGCAAACGCATTATAGATATCGTGCTTGAATATCGGCTGGACAAATGAAATG
>ERZ842401.2767-NODE-2767-length-22908-cov-6.745941_pt1 | contig 22908 bp, 16 predicted proteins | sample MGYA00521270_ERZ842401 | MGnify/ENA primary metagenome ERZ842401 (study PRJEB31892, sample SAMEA3878208) | bioreactor metagenome | biome: Moose rumen | place: Sweden | collected 2011-10 | study: EMG produced TPA metagenomics assembly of the PRJEB12797 data set...
GGCAGATCTGCGGCATGGTGGCCGCCATCAGTTGCGTGCTGATTTTCTCAAGGGAATAAGGCCGGGGAAACCTGAAGGGGAACCGCGGGCCCTGGAGAAAGTTGGGGCTCAAAGCTTTTTGCAGATTTGGGAAACGGCAATATGCCCTGGAAGGCCCTGTAAGCCATACAACCGTTCCCCAAGCCCATTCTGGAAACGGCTTAAGTCACACTGACAGGCCTCAGAACACCCTGTAACGAAGGTAACCGTTCCCCAAATCTGCAAAAAGAGTAAGAAGAGACCAGTAAAAAGGGCCTGAAGGGACCAGCCCCTCCAGTTTACAACGAGGCCGACTTGCAAAAAAGGCCGAAAACGCTTGTACCCCAGGCTTTGGAGCTTGGGGTACCGTCATTTTTGGGCAAAAATGCAAGTCGAGGTGTTTACAGTTTGTAAATCCAGCCGTGGGAGGCGAACTTGCTTGCCGCGAGAGAATCCACGGCGGTCTGCTCTGCCGGAGAGAGGGAAAGTTTGACCGCTTGCTGGTGGTTAGAGGTGGCAGGCGGACAAGTTTGGGTGGCTGGCGGACAAACCATGGCGGATAGGATTGCCTTAAGCGCCGCCTGCAACTCATCGAGGGAGGCGAACTGCGGAAGATAGTCGCGCACGTTGGTGACGCGGCTGCGAACTGAGGACACGCCTTTCAGATTCAGTTTCGAGGAACCTTCCACATTGAGGGCTTCGGTGAGCGTGTCGATATCCACATCATACATAAGGGTGCCGTGCACTATTTCGCGGTTATGCCAGACGCTGCGGGCATAGCCGGATATCTTGCGGCCTTCCACGAAAATATCGTTGCGGCCGGACACTTCCGCCGGAAGACCGAGGGACCGCAGGGCCGAGGCGAAAAGGGCGGCACCGTTCGGAGCTACGGAGGTACTGCCTCCGAGAGGCATGCCACTCTCGACAATATTAGAGGGAGGCCCGGCGAAAGTGTAGTTGAGGTTCTGAAGGTCGTGATACACGGCGCCGCCGCCTGTGACGCGCCGGGCGAGCTTGATTCCGTGCCGCTTCAGATACTCCAGATTGACTTCCTGCGCCGCCACCTGATTATGGCCGATGATGACGGAGGGCTCGTTGCGCCAGAGACGGAACACCGGTTCGCCGGAGCCGTTTTGGAGCAGCCACTCGTCGAACGCCATGTTCCACCAGGGATTGGTGCAGGGAATGTCGTAGAAGTTCATGGGATCGCAGGAAGGCCCGGGCTGGCGCTATCGGTTACTGCAGCGCCTTGAACATGGCCACATAACGCTCTGCCGCGGCGGAGAGTTCGGCAATGGAAATCTGCTCGTCGGGCCGATGGGCGAAGCGGATGCTGCCGGGGCCGCAGATGGCGCGGTGCTCGAAATTGGTGAGATGAGGAGCGTCGGAGCCGAAAGATGCCGGCGCGGCCTCGAAGCCCGGGATGGTGAACCAGCGCGACGGAGTGTCGCCGCCGATGGCAACGACCTCAATGGAAGAACCAGAGAGGTGCTGCCCCTGAGGGACGTGACACCCGCGGTCCGGTAGCGGGGGGACCGCTCCGAAGGAGTGGTGGGGTGAGCCCGAAGGGCGAACTCCCTCAGGGGGAGTCCCTGCAGCCGTTGGCAAGTATCTGACACTGTCCCCCACCGCGATGGGATTGGTGGCGGAAGATTTCTGCAGACGCACCTTGCCGCGAAGCACGGCAGGGAAGGGCTTCCACTCCGGAAGCTCGCTCAGCAGGTAATGGCTGCCTGCATTCTTCACTACAGTCGCAATCCGTTCTTCCATGCTATTTGGCCCGTTCTACGAGTTTTTCGGCAAAGCGGCGAAGAACCTCGGAACGTACTGCGTTCAACTTCAGTCTTGAAGCTGCCTTCAGAGCCTCCTCAGTATAGCGGCGCACCTCTGCACGGGCGTCAGAGTCAACTCCGCAAGCGACGTATATTTTCTTGATATCGGCGATCTTCCTTGCATTTTCCGTTTCAGGTACCACCTCGTTGAAGCGGGCCATGAATTCTTTTCGCGCGTCGCCCTGCAGCTTTTCGCAAGTGCGCACCGTCAGCCAGCTCTTCTTGCAGTTGAGGATGTCACCACCGATGGGTTTGCCGAAAACCTTTTCGTCGCCGAAGGCATCGAGATAGTCGTCAGCAACCTGGAAGGCCATCCCAAGCTGGTAGCCATAATCGTAGAAGGCCTGGCATCTTTCGGCCGAAGCGCCGGCAAGCAGAGCGCCCATTTGCGCGGAGCAGGCAAGGAGGACGGCGGTTTTAAGGCCGATCATCTTGCAGTAGTCCTCCATGGGGACTTCCGGCACGCTTTCGAATTCCATGTCATATTGCTGGCCTTCGCATACCTCGGCGGCGGTTTTGGAGAATAGCGCGAGAACCGCATCTAATTTTTTGGCCGGAGCTTTCGCTATACGTTTATAAGCGTCGATCTGCATGACATCGCCGGAAAGGATGGCGGTGTCTTCATTCCACTTTTTCCACACGGTCTCCTGACCCCGGCGGAGGGGTGAACGGTCCATGATGTCGTCATGTAGCAGAGTAAAAGTATGGAATACCTCGAGCGCGGCGGCGACCTCCAGCACTTCCGGTGAAAATTTGTCTCTGAATATAGACCATGCGGTGAGGCAGAGTTTGGGACGGATGCGTTTTCCGCCTATGGCAATCATATATCTGAGAGGGTCGTAAAGACCTGCAGGCTCGTCGGGAAATTCTATTTCTTTGAAAAGGCGCTCGATCGCGCCATTGATATGTGGTTCGGTAAGCATAGTGCACAAATATAGCCAATTTTACTATCTTTGCCAACGCAATGCGGATTACTTTGGGTGACATACTTTCGGGGCGCGTGCGTATAGTCCGCAGGCGGAGGGCAAGGCGCAAACTGCCGGAGACTCCGGAGGTGGCCGAACTTCGCAGGCAGGCGAAAGCATATCTGCCCGGGCGGCTTGCGGAACTCTCTGCGCAGCACGGATTCAACTATAACCAGGTGCGCATCAAGCACAATGTGAGCAATTGGGGAAGCTGCTCAAGCAAAGGAAATATAAACCTGAATCTCAACCTGATGCGCCTCCCTGCAGAATTGCAGGACTATGTGATGCTTCATGAACTGTGTCACCTTAAATATCTGAACCATGGCCCGGAATTCCACGCCTTGCTGGAAACCGTCTGCCCGGATCATCGCATCCTTCAAAAAAGGATGAAAGAATACAAGATTATTTGAGAAGAGGCGGCTCCTGTCCGTCTTCTTCGTCCAGCCGCCCGGACCAGAGATATTTCCGGGTTTCCTTCACGATCACTCCGCTCAGCAGCAGCACGGAAATCAGGTTAGGGACTGCCATGAAGGCGTTCGCTATGTCGGCCAGATTCCATACGAGCGAAAGGCTTACCACCGAACCGGCGAAAACCGCAATCACCCACAGGGCCCTGTATATGCCCACCATCCTTTTTGCAAGCCGGGAATTGCGCCCTGCGAGGTACTCCACGGCCCTCTCTCCATAGTACGACCATCCGAGTATGGTGGAGAATGCAAAGGTGACTATCCCCACCGACAGGATCAGCGGCCCGAAAACGGGCAGTTTGGAGAAGGCGGCATGCGTCAGGGCAGCTCCCTGCGTGCAGTCGATATCGGGGTGCGCCACAACGCTGCTCACCAGCACCAGACCTGTAAGGGCGCATACTACCACCGTGTCCCAGAAGGTTCCGGAAGAGGACACCAGGGCCTGCCGCACCGGATTTCGGGTTTTGGCGGCCGCAGCCACGATGGGAGCGGAACCGAGTCCGGATTCGTTCGAAAAAAGACCGCGGGCGATACCGAATCGGCAGGCCATCATGATCGTGGATCCCGCGAATCCGCCGCCTGCCGCCCTTGCCGAAAAGGCCCCGCTGACAATCAGGCGGAGGGCTTCTCCCAGACAATGCCAGTTCATGCCGAGAAGGATCAGGCATCCCAGCACATAAAAGCCTGCCATAAAAGGCACGAGGGCCGAGCAGACTTTGGCTATGCCCTTGACTCCGAACACGATGACCAGCAGCACCAGCAGCGCCAGCACGCCCCCTGTCCACCAGCGGGACAGGCCGTAACTCTCGCCAAGGAGCATCGAAATGGAATTCGCCTGCACTGTGTTGCCTATCCCGAATGCCGCGAGGGCGGTGAACACTGCGAAGATGACCGCCAGCCATTTTGCATGCAGGCCGCGCTCAAGCGCGAACATCGGGCCTCCCAGCATGCGCCCGTCTTTTGTGCGGACGCGGTACTTGACGGCAAGCAGTCCCTCCGAATACTTGGTGGCTATGCCGAACACTCCGGTAATCCAGCACCACAGCACGGCGCCGGGCCCTCCGAGCGTTACGGCCGTGGCAACACCCACTATATTCCCTGTGCCTATGGTGGCGGCAAGGGCCGTGGCCAGTGCGCCGAATTGCGACACATCCCCGCTTGCACCGTGGTCTTTGGTGACGGAGAGGCGAATGGCCTTGCCAATTTTGACCTGTGGGAAACGGAGCCGCACCGTGAGGAACAGGTGGGTGCCCAGCAGCAGGATTATCATCGGCCATCCCCATACGGCGGACGAGATTTTTTCGATCAAGGAGGTCATGTCCAAAGATATAAAAAAGTGAGTATCTTTGCAATAATGAACAAGAGTGAATTGGAAATAATGGCTCCGGCCGGCAACTTCGAGTGCCTGCGTGCGGCGATTGAAGGCGGGGCGGATTCGGTTTATTTCGGTGTGGGGAAACTCAACATGCGTTCCCACTCCGCAAACAATTTCAAGCCGGAAGACCTGAAGGAAGTCGTGAGAATCTGCCGGGAAGCCGGCGTGAAGAGCTATCTCACGCTCAATATCTGCCTTTATCCCGAAGATCTTCCCGACATGCGCAGGGCCCTCGACAAGGCGAAGGAGGCGGGGGTGGATGCCATCATCGCTTCCGACATCGCGGCAATTTCCTATTGCACTCAGATAGGGCTCGAGGTGCACATCTCCACCCAGCTCAGCATCAGCAATCTCGAAGCCGTGCGTTTCTACGCGCAGTTCGCCGATGTGGTGGTGCTCGCACGCGAACTCAATCTCGACCAGGTGCGGGACATCTACGACGGCATAGTGCGCGAACAGATCAAAGGCCCGTCCGGACAGCTGGTGCGCATAGAGATGTTCGCCCACGGGGCCCTCTGCATGGCCATTTCCGGCAAATGCTACCTCAGCCTCCACACGGCCGGCCAGTCGGCCAACCGCGGAGAGTGCATACAGATATGCCGCCGCGGTTACGGGGTGACCGACCTCGAGACCGGCAACGAACTCAACATCGACAACAAGTATATAATGTCGCCCAAGGACCTCTGCACCATAGAGTTTATGCAGCGCATCATAGAGTCCGGGGTGAAGGTCTTCAAGATAGAAGGGCGTGCCCGCAGTGCGGAGTACGTGAAACGCTGCGCCCGGTGTTACCGCGAGGCGGCGGATGCAGTGTGCGACGGAAGCTACACACCCGAAAAGGCGGCGGAACTGAAAGAACGCCTTGCAGAAGTCTTCAACAGGGGTTTCTGGGACGGATACTACCAGGGTGCGTACCTCGGCCAGTGGAGCGACGTTTACGGCTCCCAGGCCACCAGGCGCAAGGTTTACGCCGGCAAGGTGACCAACTGGTTCGACCGCATAAATGTGGCGGAGGTGCTTGTGGAAAGCGCGCCTATAGCACGCGGTGCGGATGTAATGGCCATAGGCGGCACCACAGGGGTGGTGGAATTCAAGGCCGATGACATCCGTGTAGAGTTCGAGCCCATCGGCGAGGCGCCCAAGGGATGCCGCTGCTCCCTGCGTGTTCCCGACGGGCAGCGCCTGCGCCGGGGCGACAAGGTTTATCTTTGGGAAGAAGTGGAACGGATTATGCAGTAGAAACGCACGATTATGAAGAAATACATCGCACTTTTGTCCATATTGCTCGTACTCGGTTTCCAGGCCGGCGCGCAGTCCAAACTTTTCCGGCTCGGGCAGTCGGTCGAAATCAATACCGCCATACTTCAGGAACTGAACCGCAGTTATGTCGACAGTCTCCCCATCGGGAGGATGACCACTGCCGGCATCAATGCTATGCTGGAAACGCTGGATCCCTACACCATCTATGTTCCGGAAGATGAGAATGAGGATTTCGAGATGATGATAGGCAAGACCTACGGAGGCATCGGCGCAATCATCTACAAGCCTTCGAAAGATGTGCCCGTAATGATCAACGAGCCGTATGCCAATTCCCCCGCGGCTAAAAACGGCCTGCAGTGCGGCGACCAGATCCTGGCCATCGACGGCGAGACCACAATCGGCCTTACGGCATCCGAAAGCAGTGATAAGATGAAGGGAAAACCCGGCACCAGAGTGACCTTCCGAGTGCGCAAGGTCCGCACCGGCGAGGAAAAGGATATCACCATCACCCGCGAGAAAATCCATATCCCCGACATTGAGTATTGCGGCATCCTGGACGGTACATCCACCGGATACATACGTATCGGCGGCTTCACGGAAGGTCTGGGGACTGAGTTCCGGAGCAAAGTGAAGGATCTTCGCAAGCAGGGAATCGACAAGCTGGTCATCGACCTCCGCGGCAACGGCGGCGGCCTGATGAACGAGGCTGTCAATGTCGTATCCGCCTTCGTTCCCAGGGGTTCTCTTGTGGTGTCGTCGAAGGGCAACGGCCTTGTAGGCGAACAGAACTTCAAGACCGACATGGATCCGGTCGATCTGGACCTGCCCCTGGTCGTCATGGTGGACTCCGGCTCCGCTTCGTCTTCCGAGATCGTCACCGGTGCCTTGCAAGACCTCGACCGCGCTACCGTGATGGGCACCCGCACATTCGGAAAGGGCCTTGTGCAGAGCATACGTCCCCTTCCCTACAACGGGCAGTTGAAGGTTACAACGGCAAAATATTATACCCCTTCCGGCCGCTGCGTGCAGGCTATCGACTACTCTCATCGCAACGAAGACGGCAGCGTCGGGCATATCCCCGATTCACTCACCCATGAGTTCAAGACCGCCCGGGGACGCATAGTCCGCGACGGCGGAGGTATCACTCCCGATGTGGAGATCAAGGGCAAGGAATACAGCCGTCTGGTTTATTCGCTGGTTGTCTCCGGCGTGGTGGAGCAATATGCGATGGAGTTCGTGAAGACTCACGAAAGCATCCCCGCCGCCAGGGATTACCATTTCGACGATTTCGACTCCTTCGTCGAATTCGCAAAGGGCAGGGAATTCGACTATCGTTCGAGCGCCCGCACCTATTTCGACCAGATGAAGAAGCAGTTGGAGAAGGATGAACTCGCCGCTTCTATGGCTGAGCAACTCTCCGCTATGGAGAAGGCTCTGGAGATGGACAAGGAGACCTTCCTCCGCCTGAAGAAAGACGAGATCATCCCCTTTATCGAGAGGGAGATCGCCATACGCTATTGGTTCCAGGAAGGTGGAGTCGAGGTGGACATCCGCTACGATGATGCCCTGCGTACGGCACTTTCCAGTCCGTTAATCTAACTGTCATTCTGAACTTATTGTCATTCTGAACGAAGTGAAGAATCTGAAACTGATTTTCGCTACCGGCAATGCCGGAAAACTGCGCGAAGCGCGCGAAATCCTCGGACCTCATGGCATCGAGGTCGTATCTCCCTATGAAATCGGTCTCACAAAAGAGCAGGTGGACGTTGAGGAAGTCGGGACCTCCTTCGAGGAAAATGCCGTTATCAAAGTACAGAATATCTGGCGCCTGACCGGCCTGCCCTGCTTCGCCGATGACAGCGGCCTGGTAGTTGACGCCCTCGGCGGCGCCCCGGGCATCTATTCTGCCCGCTATGCTTCGCAGGACGGCTCCGGCGAAGATCATAACTTCGCCTCGAACATCGACCGTCTCCTGCACGAGTTGCTGGGTGTTACCGACCGCCGTGCCCGTTTTGTCTGCGTCGCAGCATTGATACTTCCGCAGCAGCTTGACCCACTGCGGAGCATTTCGTCCGCAAGGGCTGTGTATCATAGCGGAGCAGGGGATCAAGCTGCTGCGGAACATTCTTCGCTGAGCGGATGGCCTGTGCCTGCAACCGGCTGCCCCGTACCGGAGATTTTCGAAGGGCGCTGCGAAGGCCGCATCGCCTTCGAGCGCGCCGGCTGCGGCGGCTTCGGCTACGACCCGGTCTTCATCCCCGACGCCTATCCCGACCGCACCCTCGCCGAAGTGGACGAAGCCGCCAAGAACGCCATCTCCCACCGCGGCAACGCCCTCGCCGCAATGGTCCGGCACCTTCTCTGCAATTCCACCTCCTGAAAATCAAGCACTTACGCGAAACCGTCTGGTACATTTGCACCAGACGGTTTCGCGTAACTCGCTGAAAATCAGGGATGCTTCGTCGTGCTGTTGTTTCCACCAGAAGGCCCGAATCCGTGTCTATGCGACCGAAAATACCATCATTTCCACCAAAACGGCCGTTTCGGTGGCTGCAACAAGGATCGCGGCCGTTTATTCCGCGATGAACGGTTGGATGTATTCCCAGATGCGGTCGATCCAGTTGTAGCTGCCGGTGCCGGGCGAGGCGGTGCGCTGGAAGCAGTGCTGGCGGAGAGCCAGGGTATGTAGTTCGCTCTGTATGCCCATGGCGCGCATCTTTTCCCAGACTTTCACGGAGTTCATTGCAGGCCAGGAGTCGGCATCGCCGTGGATGAAGAGCATCGGGGCGGTGTCGAGGTCGAAACTGAATTCGCTCACAAGAGCGTCGGAATCCTCATTCCCTCCGGGCATATTCTTGCTCCAGTCGGAGTTGCCCTCAAGGGCGTACGCAGGATAAATGCCTATTCCCCACTGCACCTTGCAGGAGAGTTTGTCGATAGCATCTATGGGCTGGTAGGAACTGTGCCTTGAGGACGTCACTCCCATCAGAGTGAGATGCCCTCCGGCCGATGAACCCATTATCCCTATGCGATTGGGGTCGAGCCCGTGCGAGGGAGCCTCGCTGCGCACAATGCGGATAGCCCGCTGCAGATCCTCCCAGGCGGTGGTATGCTTGGCCAGCGGTGCCGCAGGGCGGGGAGTGCGGTATTTGAGAGTCACCACGGTGACACCCATCGCATTCAGGTAGCGGCGCACCGGGGCAACTTCGAATCCGTCGGGGTCGTTGCCCGTATAACTGCCTCCGGAATATATGATCTGAATTGCATGTGTGCTGAGCTGGTGAGGGAAGTGCCATTCGATGTAGGGCTCGCACTGATTCTCCTGGCGGTCCGGAATCTTTCCTTCCGGCCAGACGGCCTCCTTCTTGTAGCCTGCGCGGTCGTCATCCGAAGCATAACGCTCCATGATCGGCACTTCCGGCTGCACTGGGCCGAGATATCCCATCTGTGTCATAAATTCCACCGCCCTCTCGAAGCCGAATGCACCATGCCCTTTGTTAGGATAGAGATGCAGTTCGGCAGGTATCCCCATGCGGCGCAACTGCCTGTAAACCAGGGTAGAACCATTGGGGGAGTAGGGGTCGCGTCCGCCGTGATGCAGGCTCACCGGGCAGCTGTGGTCGTCGAACTTGAAAACCTTGCTCAAGGCCACGTCCGGAGCGTATCCCTCTCGGGTGGCGGGGGTGCCGGCTTCGCCGTCGGTGGTCACGTATGCCGGAGCATTCGCAACAGCCCAATTTATGTGGCAGGGCGTCTTGTCGAGTTTATCTATCGGCTCATACGAAGGGGTTTGGGAATTGAATGCCAGCAGCAGGGTGAGATGCCCTCCGGCCGACATGCCTATGGCTCCTATCTTCTCGGGGTCGAACCCGCGCTTTGCCGCCTGGCTGCGCACGAGACGCACTGCCCGCTGCCCGTCTTCCCAGGCAGTCTGGTAGATAGGGATGCCCTTCGGACGCGAGGTGCGGTAGACAAAATTCACGCACTGCACCCCGATGGCCGTCAGTTCCTTGTGCCATTTTTCAACAAGAGCCACGTCGCAGCAGTTCATGTATGCGCCGCCGGAAATCAGAATCATGCACGCCCCGTTTGGGTTGGACGGTTTCTCATACCATTCTATATATGGCATACGATACTCATCGGGATTGAATCCGGGTGCCTTGGAAACATTGGTCATTTCCGCAATCTGATGCGGCTGGAAATCGGGCATTTTGTCTATGCCTGGCCATAGCGGCTGGCGCTCCCACGCACCCAGGTGCAGGGAAACGAGAAGCAGAATGATGGAAAGAATCTTTTTCATAGCTCAAAGATACGCAAAAATTTTATCAGAAAAAGCCAAATCAGATTACGCGTTGTAAGTAGTTGAAGTGTTTTTATATTTGTCGACTAATGACCGAAGATAAAACATATTTCATCGCAGACCGTATTAAATCAGGGGACGCCACGGCCTTCCATGGCCTCTTCCGTATGCATTACCCTTCGCTGCTCGCGTTTGTGGAAGGGTTTGTCAAAGATAAGGAGGTGGCCGAGGATATTGTGCAGAACGTTTTCATGAAAGTATGGATTTACCGTTCTTCTCTGGATGCTGCGAAGCCGCTTCGCGGATATCTCTTCTTGTTGTGCAAGAGAGAGGTTTGCAACTGGTTCAGGAAGGAAGTTACTGTTCAGAGATTCATGAGCGGATTGGAACGGGAAGAAATCGACAGGCTCTCTGCATCGGAGTCCTCCGATCCTCTGGAAATGGATGAGTTGAAGAAAATCGCGGACAAGACTATAGATCAAATGCCTGCCAAGCGCAGGGAGGTTTTCATTCTTTCCAGAAGAGAAGGCCTCAGAATAGAAGAAATAGCAGAACGTCTGGGCATTTCTCCCAGAACTGTCAACAAGCATATGCAATTGGCTCTCCGCTCATTGCGGACGAACTTGAACAAAGAACAAATATGAAAGGTAAAACCACAATGGACCCGAAATTGTTGGAGCGTTATTTCCTCGGATCCTGCGCCTCCTCAGACGCATACAAGGTCGAAGAATGGCTGGCTTCTTCTGAGAAGTCGGAAGAAGACACCGCTTTGCTGAGCGCTATTTTCGACAGGATTGACAAAAGCAATGATGCACTCGCTGACAAAGCCTATGAGAAATGTGCATCCACGCTCAATCTCGAGAGAGCCGAAAAGAATCGTTTGCCAGCAGGACCCCTGCTGCCGGTGATCACCATACTTGCAATGGCCGCCAGTTTCGTATTCGGGCTGTTCCTTCATAGGGAAGAACCGGCCGGAACACCTGTAGAGTTCACCGAGATATATGCAAAGCGCGGCAGTTCTGAAAAGGTGATTCTTCCGGACGGATCCACGATTGTCCTTAAGTCCGGCAGCAGTCTGATATACCCGTCAGAATTCAGGGGCGATACCAGAAATGTATTCTTGAGCGGAGAATGTTATGCGTCTGTTGCAAAAAATCCTGAATGCCCGTTTATCATGTCTACCGGAATGATGAACGTAAAGGTGACAGGTACTGAATTCAATATCAAGTCTTTCCCTGAGGATTCCGAGGCTGAGGTCGCGCTCGTGGAAGGAAGTGTGCAGTTGGAAGGCAGGAGCGGCTCGCCGACTCCCCTGCAGTCAATCAGCCTGACACCGGGCAATGTCGTGAAAGTCGACAGGAAAAACGGTGAAACCCGCATAAGCGAGTTCAACATCAACAACTATGGTCCGGAAGAAGAGAGGGGAGAAGCTTTTGTGTTTCTCGACAGGCGTTTCTGCGATATCGTGAGCGAGTTGTCGCGAAGGCTTGATGTGAATATTGTGATCTACGACAAAACGCTGGGCGATAAAAGGTTTTATTCGTCTTTCGTCAACGGTGAAAGTCTTGAAGAGATGCTTGCGACTTTCAATGCGGACGGAAGCATGACAATACGGGAGGATGCAGGAACAATCAGAATAACAAAAAGAGGAATATGAAAAAACTGCTGACAATAATTGCAGCCTTGTCTGTCTTTTTTGCATCGGGCGCACAGAATATCAACTTGCAGCGTCATAATGCAAGTGTCCGTGAACTGATGCAGGAAATCCAGCAGAAGTACGGCTATTCATTTTCTTTGTCTTCCGATGTCGTCGATATCGACAGAAAAGTGCCGTCTGTAAATATTGAATCCGGAAAGATCGACGATGCGTTACAGGTGATTTTCAATGGCCAGGATGTTTCGTACAGCATCAACGGCAAAACAATCGTTGTAACAAAGGGCAAGCTTGAACAGAAAGAAAACAAGAACAAGGCTGCGGAGGCGGGCAGGCCTTCCGGAAACACTCCTGCGAACAGTTCGGCGCCGAACCGGAAAACCACGCATGATGCTGCATCCGAAAAAGGACAGTCGCAGACTCAAGGGCCCCGTGTGATTAAAGGAAAAGTAGTCGACGAAACCGGCGAGGCTCTTATCGGAGCCGGAGTAATGTCGGCGGACGGGAAGCGGGGAGTCGTGACGGACCTTGACGGAAACTACAGTTTCCCCGTTGTGGCCGCCGACCGGAAACTTGTTTTCTCATTCATCGGATACACATCAAGGGAACTTGAGATCGGCGACAACTCCGTCATAGATGTTATTCTGCTCCCGGATAAAGAGAATCGTCTTAATGATGCGGTCGTCATTGGATACGGCACGGTCAAGAAGAAGGACCTTACCGGTTCGGTCGCGAATGTAAAGATGTCCGATATCCAGGCTGCTCCGGTGGTGAGCATCGACCAGGCTCTCCAGGGACGCGTTGCCGGGGTGGACATAATGAACACTACCGGCGAGCCCGGAGCGGCCACCTCCATACGTGTTCGCGGAACACGTTCGGTGACGGCATCCAATGAGCCGCTTATCATCCTTGACGGCGTGATGGATGCGGTTTCGGATTTCGGGGATATAAACCCTGACGACATAGAGAGTGTCACCATCCTGAAGGACGCATCTTCTACCGCCATTTACGGAAGCCGCGGGGCGAACGGCGTAATAATGGTGACGACAAAAACCGGAAGCAGCACCAGCGCCAAGCCTGTAATCCGTGCCAAGGCAGTCTCCGGAGTTTCGTGGATATCCAAGCATTTGGATTTGATGAATGCCGAGGAGTTCACAAGATACCGCAACGACTTCTGGTATGCAAACGGCGCAACGGAATCCCGTCAGATACCGCGGTACGATCCGGACAATTATACGAACGACACCGACTGGATCAGCGCTATCACGAGGGTGGCGCCTTACCAGAACTACAATGTGAGCGCTTCCGGAAAGGACAAGGGGTACAACTATTTTACTTCCTTGTCATTCTGGGACGAGAGAGGTATAGTGCTGGACAGCGGTCAGCAGCGTATATCAGGGCGCCTGAATTTCAACAAAGACCTTGCGAAATGGTTTACGCTCGGGCTCAAGGCAAGTACTGTTTATCGCATCAAGGACCGTAACAAGGCTGTATTCAGCGGATCCGGGTACAGCAACGGCGCCATGTACCTTCCACCTGTAATCGGTCTTCTGGACAATCAGAATCCCTTCATCGAGAACTCGGCCCTCATAAATACTCCTTATGCTTCAATTATGTATGAGGATTATTTCGACAAGAGCTGGACGAATATGGATGTGGTGGAATTCAGGATCAAACCTGTCAGGGGGCTTGTCATCAACAGCCAGAATTCCATAGGCAACACCGAATACCATATTTATCATTTCTGGCCCAACGAACTGCCGAAGCGAATCGAGGCCGAAGGGGCCGATGCATATAAGTTCGAAAGGGAAATCGTGAACCTGTCGTCGGAAAATACGGTTACGTACAATACGAAGATCGGCAAGCATCACTTTTTTGAAGCGATGGCCGGTTATTCCCTGAACCGGCAGGAGTGGTCCAGTACAAGTGCTACTGCAAAAGGTATTATTTCCGATGCTTTTTCCTGGAACAACCTTAATGCCGTATCGTCGAAAGACGGCTATAACATAAATTCCGGTTATCAGCGTATACTCAGGCAGTCTGTCTATGGCCGTTTCAATTACAATTACAGGAGCAAATATTATGTTACGGCCACTTTGCGTGCGGACGGCTCTTCCAATTTTGCCGAGAACCGCAAATGGGGTTTCTTCCCTTCGGTAGCGCTCAAGTGGAATATGAAGAAGGAATTTTTCTTCAAGAAAGCACGTTGGATAAACGACCTCAACCTGCGTGCCAGTGCCGGAAGAACCGGAAACGACGCAATTGCCGCATATCTTTCGCAACAGGCATATACCAGCACTACCGCAAGTTACATCTTCGATGGCAATCAGGGTGCATCCTTCTATCCTTCCCGTCTTGCCAGTACGGATCTTACGTGGGAGAAAACCGACCAGTACAACATCGCTCTCGAAGGCGCCGTTTTCAAAGAAAGACTGACTTTCGATCTGGAAGCATACTATTCCCGTACAACGGATCTGCTCCTGCAGGTGTCCACGGTCGCTTCGACAGGTTACACCTCCCGATATACCAATCTTGGCCTTACGACCAACAAGGGTATGGAACTTACATTGGAGAGCAAGAACATAGAAAGAAAGAATTTCGGATGGACCACCTCTTTCACGGTATCCCACAACAGCCAGATGGTGAATGATATAGGTCACGAAAGTTATGTTTCCTGCGTGGAAAGCCCCGATTCATATATGATGTATGGATACAAAGCCGGTTATCCGTTGAATGCGCTATGGGGCTTCAAGGCCGCAGGCTGTGTGCACAATGAAGATGAATACAACGAGAACATTGCCAGCAAAGAGTATGCATACCGCAATTCTTTCAGTTCTGCAAAGGCGGCGCTCGGACATCCGCGATACATAGACAAAGACCACGACGGGATGCTGACCCAGGCCGATCTTTTCTACCTCGGAAATGCGGATCCGGATCTGTACGGCGGTCTTCAGAATACTTTCCATTTCGGAAACCTGCAACTCTCGGTGTATTTTGCCTATTCGATAGGAGGAAAGATTTACAACTATTCCGAACTGTACATGGGCGGCGGTTCCTACACCAACCAGTACCGCTATGCCCTGGACAGTTGGCATCCTGTCCGCAATCCGGATTCCGACCAGCCTATCGCCGGATCATCCAGATGGCTTATACCCAGCGACAAGATGGTATATGATGCTTCGTATCTCAGGCTGAAAGATGTAAGTCTGCAGTACACGTTCAATATGCCGGCATCGTTCAAGGTTTTCCGTGAGCTCACGGTAGGACTGTCCGGGACCAACCTGAAACTGTGGAGCGATTATCTCGGATTCGACCCTGATGTGTCAACCGAATCAGAGGGTTCTACTCTTCGTCGTGTAGACAAGAATTCCTATCCGACTTCCAAGCGCATAGTCGCCAATGTCTCCATCAAATTCTGACGCGCTATGAAAAAGATATATGCTTATATATTGACCGCCCTTGTACTTATGGCCTGCTCACTGGAAGAAGACCATAAGGCTTTCACGACCAGGGCCAACTCCTATCTCAACAAACAGCAGTGCCAGGCCTGCGTGGATGCTTGCTATATACCTCTTACCCAAGTGTATATTACAACTTACGCCTGGGCCGTCGAGGTGCCTACAGATCTTTGGTGGATCAATACGAGCACTCCGGATCCGAAATGCGAAATATCTCCCTCCAAACCGGGTGTTGGTACGACTGTGTGGCGGTATTGCTATCAGGGGATCATGCGCTGCAACGAGTGCATTGAATGCATTGCGGATTCTCCGATCGACGAAGCCGACAAACAGCCCTTGATTGCTGAAGCCCGCGTGATCAGAGCATTGTATTACTATCATCTGACCAATTTTTTCAACGGAGTGCCTTTTTATACCTATATGGTTGCAGATCAGACCGTTCAGGAGAAGATACGCCGTCTGCCCAGAACAGATGCCAATCTCATCCGGAGCACCCTTTATGAAGATCTGAAAGAGAATGCTCTTCCCTATCTTTCAAAAGTGCGCACGAGTGAGGCGGTGGGCAACAGGGCGGGATATTCGCTTGCCTTGATGCTGATGGCCAAGTTCGCCATGTGGTACAAAAACTGGGAAGATGCCGGATGGGCCCTCACGGAGTTGGAAAACATATACGGGGATTTCTCCGAGGCGCGCTATCCGCTCGACGACACGCGCTGGTGCAGGAAGAACACACCCGAAAGCATATTTGAGATCCAGCACGAGTGGAGCGAAACCGGAATACAGTTCCAGGGGAGGATGAGCCGTACCTATTATCCGACCAGTATTGCGAAGATATGGGATAACACCGATGTCACCGAAGGCTTGAGCGGAGCTTGGATAGACGGCACATACGACGGGTATCTCGACGATGTATATCTGCCTCAGTGGGGCCGGGGCATTCCTTCCGTCTCCAGCATGAGGGCGACCTGGCACATGGGATGTTTCAGGGTAAAGACCGGAACCGACCAGACGGAAGACACCACTACGGCCCAGTATTGCCCCGGCGACCGTATCTTCGACCCCCTGCCATTGACCTTCGGCGAGTTCAACAAATACTATAACCGCTGGAACGCAAGGCTGGACACCACCGCCCTGCGTTTGGGACAGACTGCCGACGGCCGCAAGATAGACCGCCGTATCCGTTATGTGCTCGGGCTTGGCAGCATGGATCCGGCGTACGACACTTACGGCGACACATTCAAGGATGTGCGCACGCAGGGCCGTCCCTGTGCGGGAGAGAAATTCTGGGTGCCGGACATGATGTCCAACTTCGATTCGAACAATTACAAAATATTGCGGTATGCCGACGCCGTGCTGATGATGGCGGAAGTCAAGTGCATGCAGGGAGATTATGATGCAGCATTGGATTATCTGAACAGGGTCCGTGCACGTGCGGCGGTGGATCCTTTCAGCGGCTATTCGGACGAAGATTCGGTCATGAAGCTTATCCGCGACGAAAGAGCACGCGAGCTTGCAGGAGAATGTCATCGGAAATACGACCTTGTGCGCTGGGGAATATGGTATACCGAGACACTCAAGTATGCCCCTTCCGGCACAAAGGAATACATACAGGCGAATATCCAGCCTTGTCACGAATATTACCCCATTCCCGATACCGAATGCGCACTTACCGCGGATGCGGACGGGAATCCTGTCCTTACCAATCCCGCTTATGCCGGAATAGAATAACAAGACCATGAAGCGAATATTGCAATTATCAGTTTTTGCCCTGTTGGCGCTCGCGGCAGTGTCGTGCAGCAAGGAATATGAAGAGAAGTACGAATCGATCTACCGTACCGATGCCGAAGGCAATGATGTGCCCAGGATGTTCACCTGGTACGACATATCATCTTCGACAGGTTCACTTCCCATAGTAATATACTATTCGGGCTCATGGACTGTCGAATTTGCCGGGGAACCTGAATGGGCTTATCTCGACAGGAAGTCCGGCACCGGCGTGTCATATATTCACGTCGGATATCTGCAGAATAATACAGGCAACAACAGAAGCCTGCTCCTCAAACTCTCCTGCGACAATGGAGAATCTTTGGATATCACAATTAATCAGGCGACGGTATGATGAAACGAACACTACTGTCTTTACTTGCAATACCGCTGCTTCTCCTTTCCTGCAATGAGGAAGTGGCGGTCAGGAACCTGCGCTTGAGTTCAACTGAACTCCAGTTGCAGGAGAATCACGATACGCTCCTCATTGCGACCGTAGATCCGGAGAAACTGTCCTCCGGGGTAAGCTGGCGCTCGATGGATGAAAATGTGGCCGCCGTGGACGCCGAAGGACGTGTCAAAGGGCTGTCGGGAGGACGCACGTTCATCCTTGCAAGCGTAGGATCTCTCACAAAAGGTTGCGCTGTAACCGTTTTTGCAAGGGTGGAAAGCATAGCATTGAGCGACGACTCCATATTTATGGGCGTCGGGGAATCCAGAGAAATTAAAGTTGAATTTACTCCGGAAAGGGCTTTGAACCATAAACTTGCATGGACGAGTTCCAACCCGGAAGTCGCCCTGGTGAGTGGCGGCATCGTCATAGGCAAAAGCATTGGAAAGGCAACGATAACTGCCGTCTCTGACGACAATCCTGCAATTTCTGCCACCTGCGAAGTTGAGGTGGGAGTACCTGTTGACGCAGTAGAGATAAGCACGGAACAAGCAAGCATTTTCGTGGGCGAGACTTTGCAGTTGTCGGCATCGGTCGTGCCTTCCGATGCCAGCCATCCTGAAATCGTATGGAGCTCCGCGGACGAGTCCGTTGCAACGGTCAGCGAAACGGGCCTTGTAACAGGTGTGTCCGCCGGAACAGTGACCATAACGGCAACCGCTCCTTTCGGAGAGGTGTCGGCTTCTTGCAATCTGGAGGTCAGGACTCACGTGACAGGGGTGACACTTGACAAGCACACCGTCGATATCTATTCTCTTGAGACTGTTAAACTCTCCGCTGCAGTACAGCCCGAGTCGGCGTTCGTGAAAGATGTCCTGTGGACATCGGCGAATCCTCTCGTGGCGACCGTCGATGCAGAAGGAAATGTGACCGGAAGGAGCAAGGGCTCTACTGTAATTACCGTGACAACCAAGGACGGTGGATTCTCGGATAATTGTACCGTCAATGTGATCAGCGGAACCGCAGCAGTGACGGAGGTTAAATTTGAAAAAGAGGTATACACTCTTACCGTCGGCAAGACAATGGAAATCATTCCGACGGTCCTTCCTGTGGATGCCGGCGACAAGACCGTACAATGGAGTGTGTCGGACAATACGGTGGCATCCGTGTCGGAGGATGGCATAATCACGGGCCTGAAGGCGGGAAGCGTCACCCTGAAGGCTGTAAGCACGAACAATCCCGCAGCCTCGGCCACCTGCACGTTGAAGGTCGTCCCGTTCAGCGGAGGCCCCGGAGGTGGATACGACGATGATAATTATAACTGGGAGGGTTAGGATATGAAAAAGATATACATTGTTCTTTCAGCACTTGCCGCCTGCATGGCATGTTCAAGGGAAGTCGTTCCTTCCAATAATTATGTTGATGAGCCGGAACAGACTTCCGTCAGGAGTTTTTATGCCATTCTTCCTGAACTCAGCGAAACCAAGACAATTCTTGGCGAAGCGGAAGATGGGCATCATAAGGTGTCCTGGACGGACGGAGACATGATTCGCATTGTGTTCGGCACCGGTGATAATGATTATGTGGATGCCGCAGTGGCAGCCGACGGTTCAGTCGAAGCGGATGTGCCTGAAGCAGAAATCTATTATGCAGTTTATCCTGTCTGCAATGCCAGAATAGAAGACAATACTTTCCTTTTCGACATTCCTTCTGAGCAGGGCGGAAAGTTCTCCGAGGCCGGTTTCATGACCGCAAGCGCCTCGGCTACCGACAGAGTCCTCTCGTTTACAAATGCTTCCGGCCTTGTTTCTTTCGAAGTAAAACGCGACGATGTCTCCAGAGTAGTAATCCGCTCTTGTGACGGTACTCCCATCTCCGGCAATGCAAATGCCGGTATCGATTCAGTGAGCGTCTCCCTGAACGGCCCCGGCGTGTATTATGCTGCATTCCTGAAAGATGCAGACCTGAAAGCCGGTCTCGGGATGCGTTATTACAAGGGCTCCGACGCATTGCCAGGCGTACTTTCCATAGCCGCGGTCAAGGCGGAAGGCGGAAAGTTGTGGAATCTCGGATGCCCGGAGGAGATGATTCATGAAGGAGACTACAGCATAACTCCCGAGAGTCAGGATCTTCTGCGCAAGTTGCTGAATACGCATCTTTCGGAAGGGCTTGATGCGGATGGCAAAGTGCACGCGTGGCGTGTGGGCGGAAAGAAAATACACCTTGCCGCGGGGACGTACAGCTTCAATGCAGAAAGTGGATATCTGCTCTCATCGCTCGGGGCGTGCAGCCCCGTGCAGATAATCGGAGAAGAGGGTACTGTCATCAAATCTGAAGGTGCCGGTGCGTTCTCCATTTCAAATGCCGGATCTTTCTGTTTTGAGAATATAACATTCGATGGTTCAACCACCGGCGGTAACGGTGCGGCAATAAATTGGAGCAGCACCGGAACTCTGAAGTTGAAAAACTGTGTATTCAGCAACAATTCTGCCGCAGGGGCCGGCGGCGCGCTTTATCTTTCAGCCGGAACAGTTGATATCGAATCCTGCATATTCACCGGGAACAACGCCGCTGCCGGTGTTGCATACAATAAAGATGGCGGCCTTCCTTCCGGCGGCGCTGTCTATGCAATCTGTGCCGATGGTGCAGTGGCCGGAACAAAGCTGAAAATCAATCACTGTACCTTTGCTGATAATACATCCGGCACATATGGCGCTCATCTGAGTATCTATACCTCGTCGGGAGATGCATCCTGTTCTGCCTGGCTCAATGCCTGCTCATTCCGTGAAGGATATTCCGACAATGGCGGCAAGACGGCGGCCCAGAGCGGGGAACGCTATTATGGAAAGTCTATTCACTCTGATGGTTTGGCTGATGTAGGTTTTTCTGAACTTGCATTCAACAACTGCACTGTAGCAGGCAAGGCCGTTACACCTGCAAGCGATGCGAAATGGAACGGCCTCAGCCTTGTCAGCGGTGAACGCACCAGGATGCTTGCTGTGAACTCGACCTTTTTCGGTGCCAGCAACGGCACAATATTCAAAAATCTTTACCGTGGTGGAAAGGTCGAGGAAGTCTATATGATGAATTGCCTCCTTACAAACCTTACAAAGAGCAAGACATCAATCAATCTTTATGCAGAAACGCCGGTCGTCAAGGCGGACTACAACGTTTACGACGACCGCAAAAACGGATATACAATTCAGGAACACGATACCAAAGGCATTCTCTACACCGATATCGCATGGACGTGGAACGACACGGATAAACTCTACGAGTGGTCTACTGCCAAGGAGATATCCAATTATGCGACGAGCGATATTGTCGAAACACTTGTCAAGGAGAGTATGCCCGAGTATGATGCCTGGCTTAAAACCTTGTCGGCGGCTCCTTATGGAATCGACCAGGCAGGCCATACTCGCAACGCCGGAAAACTCAACCCGGGAGCGTGGGATGCAGGACTCTGAAAGCAATAATCAAAAATATGATATATGAAAGACGTAAAACAAACAACAAGAAAAGGATATGTTCCTCCGCAGACGGACATCTCCGAAATTGCCTCAGGGCAGTTGATATGTGCATCGGTAGATGCTGTGCTGGCGATAGAGAATCTCCAGCTGAACGATGAATTTGACAGTTGGACAGTAATGTAATGGAGGAATCAAGTATGAAAAGGTTTTTATTTGCTGCAGCTTTTGCTGCCACCCTTCTCCTGTCGTGCCGGAAAGAGAACAATACACAGGAAGAATTGATTCTTCCCCAGAGCGATTATCCCGTGCTCAAAGCTCAGATAGTATCGACCAAAACTACTATCGACGGTCTGGCTGTCAGCTTCGAGGAAGGGGATCAGATAGCGGTGTTCAATGGAGTGAAGGACTCCGATACGCATCTGCCCACCCGATATTCCTGTTCAGCCGTCAGCGGAGGCACAGCTTATTTCGTGTATGCTCCCTCCGCATCGGACGACTCGGAAATTGTGCCGGATCCGGATCTTGCCACGGTCGTGGCCACATATCCGTACAGAAGTCCTTCGACAGGAGCATTCGAAGAGTATGGGTCCGGTACTCTCAAGATTCGCATGACCGCCACCGGCAGCACTTCCAGCACTTCGGTCGGATTTATCAAGACATCGCTGCCTCTGGTTGCCAGCGCCGCCAAGGATGCGACTCTGAGTTTCAAGCAGACGGCGGGGCTGCTCCGCGTCAACATGAAAGGGACTGCTACATTGTCGGGAGTGTCGATGACTTCGAATCAGAACATAAGCGGAGATGCTTCGGTTTATTATACTGTCGCCGAACCTGTGCTGTCGTTGGTAGGAACCGGAAAGAACATCACCTATACCTACTCGAATGGAATCGTGTTGAATGAATCTGATGGCGTGGAACTCTACTTCGGCCTTCCTGCAGGAACGCATAATGTAACTTTCGTCTTTACCGACTCCGAGGGCAAAACCATGACGCGTCTGGCTTCGGGACTCGAGATCAAGAGGGGATACATTACTCCGTCTTCGTTGACTTACACTCCCGACGTGATACCCACAACCAATCTTTCCGAAGGAAGCAAATATGCCAATTGCTATGTGGTGAAGGCTGCCGGCAACTATTGCTTCGATGCCCGCAAGCCCGACGGTACCCTGGTGAGCGGAAGCAGCGCCACATGGGTGTGGGCGAATGGCGAGGAATGCAGCAGGCCCTTCGGCACTTCTTTGCCTGCCGCCAAGATGTCAGGTATAAGCTATGAAGACAATAAAGTTTATTTCACCATTCCCGAGGATTTTAAAGTAGGAAACGTAATTCTCGGCCTTCTGGACGGCAGTTCCAACCTTCTCTACACCTGGCATATATGGCTCACGTCGAACGACATTGCGGACATAACTGCCGGTGGCATTACCATTATGGACCGCAATCTCGGAGCCGGTGCACTGTATGATATAACATTGGAATCAAATACACCCCTTTGGGATGGCAAGGGATGCTTCTACCAGTGGGGTAGGAAGGACCCCATCCTTGGTGGAAGAAATAGCGCAACGGGCTCCTCCGCAACAGCCTTTGCAGACGATAACAACAGCCAGAAATGCAATATTAATACCGGGGCGGGAATCACCAACGTTACCGGTTTCTGGACAGCAGGCGGTGATTTTGGCGGAGTCTCCGCCGATGACGGGTCCCGTTATCCGCTGACCATGGCCGCATCTGGCAAGGTCCCGGGCTACGATTCATCTGACAAAACCACTTCATGGTGCGACCGCAAGAATGCGAACCCTTGCCCGTATGGTTACCGGGTTATAAGCAAGAGCGAGTTCACTACATTGATAGAAGCCGGGGTAGCGGCATCCAATTACAACAACTTCGGCCAGGTGAAACTTGCAGATGCAGTAATCTTTCCAAGGGCCGGCTTCCGCTCGGGCGGCGGAGGAACTCAATA
>ERZ842401.2768-NODE-2768-length-22903-cov-5.765625_pt1 | contig 22903 bp, 24 predicted proteins | sample MGYA00521270_ERZ842401 | MGnify/ENA primary metagenome ERZ842401 (study PRJEB31892, sample SAMEA3878208) | bioreactor metagenome | biome: Moose rumen | place: Sweden | collected 2011-10 | study: EMG produced TPA metagenomics assembly of the PRJEB12797 data set...
AACTCATCGTCAAACCATACTGTAAAGGTTTTACCATCAATATCAAAGTCTTTGCAGTCTACCAAATCGCACCCGATATATTTATATTTTTCATGCAGGGAATTTTCTTTGTCGATGCTTCTTATTTGCGGGGAAATCTTAAAATTTTCGTGGTCAATCTCAAAAGTAAGTACAATCATTTTTTTCATGGTGTCATTTCTCCTTTTCTTCCCCCGCCGTCCCTTGACGGCGGGGCTTTCCATTTTGTTTGTTTAGTTATTCATCAACCCTTTTTCCTTGAAGCTGAAAAAGTGGTATCTGCCTAAAATCACATGGTCTAAAACAGGTATATCCATAATTTTTCCACACTTGACCAGTCTTTCCGTCACCGCTTTATCTTCACGGCTCGGCGTTGGGTCGCCCGATGGGTGATTATGCACAAGAATCATACAGGCCGCAGAATATAAAATTGCCTCCTTGAATACCTCTCTAGGGTGTACCACGGAAGCGGAAAGGCTTCCAATAGATACGACAGGCGTTGCTATGATATGATTTTTCGTATTCAATAGCACCAGCACAAAATGTTCTCTCATTTCGTCCCTGTATCTTGGCCAAAGGTAATGCGCTACATCTTCGGGGCCGTGAATGGTGTCAATGGGATTTTTTTCCTTGCTCCAACGGCGGGAAAGCTCGTTAAGCATCATCAGTTTTTCCGTGCTTTTTTCGCCTACGCCCTTGATGGCCATGGGGGAGGTCATCACCTCCTGCAACGTGTGAGATTGCAGAGCCTTTTCAGGAAGGTTTAAGAGCCTAGCAAGCATCTCGGCATCCGTCTTTGTAGTCATGTCGTAATTTTTCATCATGAAACACTCCTTTTTAGCTTGAGAGTTCTTTCCGAACCCCCTGCTGCGTTTTTCTTTTTTTTTGATGGCCGGAAGGTATCGCGCCCGGAGGGAACCCGCAAGGCTGCGCAGCACCGCGAAGCGGCTTGGCCTTGCGGGTGGAAGGAGGGTGTGATAGGCTTTGCCCCGGCAAAAAAAAAGAATAGATTAAATTGCTTTTTGCTTTCCTGCAAGGAAAGCTGAAAGCCTCCATGTTTACGCCTCCTGCTCTACGAGGCGTAAACAAAAGTAACTGAGCCTATTCAGCCCCTGGCCTACGGGCTGGATAGGCGATAACGTAACCTTCCCCCGGCCCCGGCCGGCTGCTAACGTAAAGCGCAGGGTCTGCCGCCTGCCCTGCGCTGCCACAGGCCACGAACCCCACGTTAGGGATTGAAGCCCGAAGGGTGGAGACAGCTCTGCTGGCTCCATTCACGAAAGCCCGACCCGCAGGGGAACGCCCAAAAAAGCACAAAAAAAGACAGACCTTCAAGAAGTCTGCCTGAAAAAGCCTATAGATTTGTTTCATGTATTACATTTTTCAAAAGCCGAAGAACTACCTACCTGTGCTGCGTGGTGCCAATCTCACACTCATCCTCATAAATGCCAGTTTCCAGCAAAGCCTCCAACGCAGTATCAGATTGCCTCCAAAGCACCAAATAGCCATTACCATAATAAACAGCATAATTGCCCTGTACTGGATGCCCATTAACCTTAAAAGCATCACCACAAATCAGAGAATGGAACCTAAACAGCAGGGGATTGAAATCATCATCGTCAACAATGGCCACATAGAAGTCCTGTTCTCTGTGCTCATCCAAAGAATGCAACGAAAGCATAGCCGTGGGTATCATATTCTTGGTGCCAGCACTTTCCAAAAGAATATACTTCTGCTTGCTGTCCAAACAAAATCTGCGTTTCTGCCTACCGAACCATTGAGATAGAAAGAACTCCGCAGCCTCGCTATCATAATGGAGAAACCATCCGGCAGCCTTGGTATTGCAGATATTCGGGTCACTATATAAAAGCTCCTTGAACTCCTCCAAGGTATCACAATCATCCCAAAGTAACTTAAAAATATCTTTATGCTCAATATCATTCAGCAGCCAATACTGGCGATAACCAATGATTTCCTCACATTCTTCAATGGGTACATTCATAGCTTTCCTCCGGGCGTTGCCAAAGAACCGTGCCATATTGGGCTGCATCCAAGCCTTGCTCACGAATCGCCGTCAGGTTCGATTCCACTATTTTCATGATGTCTTCACCGAACCATTGACCGCGCAGGTCAAGGTCATAATTCCGGCGCACATCTACCTTATAGTCCTCATGGGCAATATAAATCGTTGCCTGACCTTCTGCATCCAGCTTGTTATCATCGACCACGACAATTCCTTTTTCTCCGTTGCGGTCAACGACAATATTGCCAGTCTGCAGGAGATTATAGAGATCCATTTCCATGATGAAACCTCCCAAGAATCAAAATCTATATCTAGTATACCATGTTTTATGTCTTAATACAAATATTATACACAAAATAAAAGAGCGCATTTTGCGCTCTCTCCTTAATATTGTATCAATAGTCTTAAATGAGTTCCATGCTCTCAATCTGCATCCTGTCTTTGATGCCAAGAGCATAACAGTTTGAAGCCATCAGATATTCAAAGTTTTGAAGGGCTTCCCGAAGCCGTTCAAAACTTTCCTCTTTCCCATGTTCGCGGCAAAGTTCCTCTATCTCGTTCATAATACTTTGCCGCTCCACAAATTCCTTGCATTGCATAACCTTACGGTCTACAAAGTCTACTCGCTGCATAACCATGCCCTGATACGCTTCATGCACAGACCTATCAATCATTGATACAATCCTCCAGTAATGTTTATTATATCAACATAGTTATTCGCTACTGCTGTTACATGATTTCTTGTCTCTGCATAGGGAGGAACATCACCGTAATATTGGATGGAACGAGGCCCGGCATTGTAGGCTGCTATTGCAAAGCTATTTTGCAAATCACTTGACTGCTGAAACCTTTTAAGCTGGTAGCTAAGATATTCAATGCCGCCTTTGATATTTTCTTCCAAGATATACGGGTTATAACCCATCTGTTGTGCAGTTTGTGGCATAAGCTGCGCTATGCCAATCGCACCGGCTCCCGAAACTGCATCCATACGAAAATGGCTTTCCTGTTCAAACAGGCTGGCGGCCAATATTGGATCAACACCATACAGGGACGCATTCTCCTGTATCAAACTGGCCACATAGTTGCCATATTCATTTCCCATTCCGCTTTCGATGCCAATGTACTGCCCTAATCTAAGGGTAAAATCATCAGTAGATGCGGGTGTAGGATTTCCCTCAATGGAATTAGCCTCCCCAGTTTCGGCATCCGTCAAGTTCTGGGGGGCGTTTTGACTTTGCTCATCATCAACAGACAACGAATAATACATGCTGTCAAATTGAGTGTCATCCGGCAGCTCATTTGCATAGGCAATAGCTCCACCTAGCAAATTGACCATCAGACATATTATTATGATTGCTACTCTCATCATAATGCTCCTTATAATACCATTTATTCATTAGAAACGCATTAGATATGTCAATTTTTTGTAATTTTTATCTGTTTTTAAGCGCATTTATAACAATTTGTCGCCTATATAGGGACTTTATGCCCAATATAGGCCACTATCGCTCATATCCTCCGTGACCTAAAGACCTATCCTTATACAGATGGTCAGACGAATTTCCGATACGCGCCGTGAGGCTGCCAAGGGAATGAGCCTCCTTCAGGCTGGCAATCTCCTTGATATTGTCCAGCAAGGAGGATGCTGCCTGTTCCAGCCCGCCACGCTGCTGCTCCTGTACGATGTCCTGTGCAGCTTGTTCACGCATCCCGGCCAGCTCATCCTTCATCAGCCGAATCTCATGCAGATTTTCTTCCATAACGGTTTTCCGGGCTTCCAGCACATAGTTTTTCTCCATGCGGGCATCCACCATACGTTGGATGCTTGCTTGGGCATAAGGAGAGGAGAGGGTTTGTGTTAATTTTTCCTTCAACGCCTGATGTTGTTGCAGCCGTTCATCCAGCTTTGCCGTCAGACTGCCATTGCCGGGAGTAAGAAGAATTTCCTTACGCAAATTCTCAATTTCCTGCCCAAGTTTGACATACTTTTTATACTGGCCATGCGTGTAAACACTCTTGGCCGCATTACGGGCAAATTCTTCTTTCATCATAAAGCGATTGAGCTTTTGACTACGATATTCCAAACCACGCTGCTGATAGTTCATTTCGACAATCTTGGAACGAATCAACTTCATCCGCTCATGTGGATTCTTAACGGTCTTGATTTTTTCAATATCAAGGCCGTTTCGTTCCATACGGTTCCAAAGTTTATTTTTCTCATGCACAAATTTTTCCATTTCTATCAAATTCGTGCGCGAAGAATTTAGAATGAAACTCTGCGCCCTTAGATTGTTAATTCTTTCCTTTCTATCCTCAATACGCTGGCGGGCAACTTCGACACGCTGACGGATAGAATCTGCAATCTCCTTGGTAGCTTTTTGGGCTTTTTCGGTAGCAAGGCTCTGTTTCATCTTTTCGATACGTTCCTTCAGGCCAGCACTACGCTTTGCATAAGCATCCTGCATGGATTTTGCTTGCTGCATATATTGTTTTTCTTCTTCCGGCGTAATGGTTCCAGTTTTGGCCTTTTCGTTCCATTCCGCTTTCAATTCGTTGAGGGCTGCCATGTCTGCCTTACACTTTGCCACCTGCGTTCTGATGCGCTTGGTTTCCTGTTTGGTGTAAATGTCATTAGCCAATTCCTTAATCTTCTGCTCGGAAAGAAGATAGTTCTCTTTCTGCTGGCGGAACTGCTGAAGTTCCTTGGTAGCAGCAGAAAGTTCTGCCTGTGACACAGTAAGCCGTGCAGACAGTTCTTTTTCAATATCCTTGGCGTTTTCTTCATGCAGTTCAATGACAGGTTCAGACAGAACTTTTGCAGCCACTTCAGCACGAATAGAGCGTTCTTGTGCCTTGATTTCGAGATTTTCCTTCAAGGTCAAAATACGCTCTCTACGATGGATTATAATGTCTTCTGCCAGCTGTTTCTGCTGGCGTGCAAGGAAGTTGTGACGAACTTTCTTCGGTGCTTCTTCAAGATAATATTTCTTGGGGTCAATATACTTCGCTGCTTCACGCAGGGAAGTATAAGTGAGTTTCGGACCAAGATGAACCTGCGGCATCCGATCCAGTACAAAAGCCTTATCCTTATCGCCATTTATCAAGGCTTCTGCATACTGAACAGCCAGCGATTTTGAAGATACACGATGTTCTAAACCGTGCTCCTCATAGGCACGGTTTACCATCTGCTCCCAGCGAAGCCGGACATTAGAAATTTCCATTTTCCCGGTCAGCTTGCTGAAACGTGTATCATTCTTTGCGCCGCCTCGTTCCTGCTCATTTGCGTTGTAACGCTTGAAAAACTGCTCACGAGTACGCTCAATCCCATCTTGCACTTTAGGCGAATACATGATGTGGGCATGGATTTGACGTTGTTCTCGGTCATTGGCTGCGGGCTTGCTATGAATAGCAAACGTGTAGGCATGAGTTTCGCCTACTTCCTCAGCAATGAACGCCTTGACCAATTTCAAGTTATCTTCATCGGAAAGTTCCTGAGGCAAGGCAAGCTCAAATTCTTCGTAGGTGCGTCCATTGATGCGGGTGAACTCATCAGCGGCATCCCAGTAGTCAAGCTGGTCTTCACCTACAAAAGATGGCATATTGCCCGATTCTTTGTAGACCAGCTGCTCCTTCATTTTGGCGGTGCCATATTTCCCTTCTCGGCAGATATAATTTGCGTGAGGACGGGCAATACCGACAGTGCCATGTTTGACAGAACAGTGATACGTTGCCATGAGTTCACCTCCTTCATCAGTAAATCATTTACCGTGCGAAGCACGGCCTTTAAGCACGAGTTTCTGAAACCCTCGGTTTTAGAAACTCATAAGTGCGCCCTCCTCAAAGAGGTGGGACACCACGTTTCTTTTTCCTACCCCTGATATTATACCACGGCAAACCTCTTTAGGGAAGATGCTGCCGTGGTTTCTATCCTGTACTTATGCCCTTGCTTTTGCCCTTTCGTCAAATTTTTGTGCTGTTGCATAGTCATAAATGACACCATACTGTAACCAACTATCTATGGTATTTATGATAATCTCCATCATAGTATGAGCACTTAGTTCAAAATTACTTATAGAGCACACCTTTACTTCTTCGCCAGACTTAATATGCTTAAACTTTACTGTTATTTCATACTGACTTATCTCCAATAGATAGTGATTCCCGGTTGCTTTTTCTGTAAGTCGATATAATTCGCGATTTTCACTTTCAATTCTTTCAAAACCAAACATCTGCAATCGTTCAACCAAAACCGGCTTAGTATTATGATGAAATGTAGCATTAGCCTTGTCGCGATGTTCTTCCAGCTCTGTAAACAACGGAAATGATGTCATCATTTTTATCAATCCTTTCTTAAACTCATCCTCATTCTTATAAGCAAAAAAGCCCAAACGAATTTTTTTAGATTCGCTTGGGCTTCGTTGCCTTGTTGTTACGCTGATTTTACAACATCACAGTACGATTGTCAATCACTTTTTTACTTAGTGAAAAAAATCCTGAGGAATTTCCTTTCCTTCATCCAATAACTTCAATGCTTCTCTGATTTTAGGAACAGTGCTATCTTTGTGTCTCAAATAAATTCGATGCGCAGCTGGCTCTGAACAATCACCTTTTCTTAAAATACTCTTATTCAAAAATGTAATTTCAATATCTGTAATTATTTGAGGTACATCACTAAACTTTTCTTTCTCCTGTTTTGCAAATTCTTCTTCGTTCCTTTTTATCCATGCCTTTACTTCTTCGGCTGTTCTTGTCTTACCGTTGATATTCATTTTAGGCTGACGAGCTTTTTGTTCCTCAGCTTCACCAGCGTAGTTCCCCTTTAAGGCTGAAAACAGAATTGCTCCATAGCTTTTACCACCGTTAGCCATGCGCTGGAGGGCAATGTCATTGTTTTCCTTGACATATTCAAAACCTTTGTTGTCCAGAAATTTTTTCAGAACTATTGGATTGATTTTCTTGTAAAGAAGGTCTGCAATAAATCTTAGCTGTTCCTCGTCATATGACTGCTGCCAATTCACTTCATAACCAAATCCATAAAGATATTCTCGCAGCTTTTCTAAAGGCAGATTTTTAACATCAACTTCACTGGAAACATTTTCTGTACTATGGGATTCAATGCTATCCATGCAAACACTTTTCTTTTTCGTATAAAGAATGATACCTTTATACGCTCTGCCATTTTTTACAAGTTCATAACTTACTAAATATGGCATCTGCTCGTTTTCTGCAATGGATTTTATCGAGGGTTCAATAACTCTCGCTTTTAAGTGTGCAAATAGAGCATATTTGCTTTCTCCAATCCCAAGTTTCTGCCTAAATTCTTCTATACTCATTTCAGGTCTTTTACCTATTACTTTATATTGGACGGCCAGTTCATAAATTCTTTTTGTGTAATAGGTTACTGAAATAAGTTCATTCACACCAAACTGGGTATACGGCATTCTTCTATGCTTCAAGCCAAGCAAATAAGGTGCTAATTCTTCACTTACCCTTAATCGAACAATTCCCTTTGTTGGATAGTAAACCGCTGAATCAAGCCATGTAGTTTGTACCAGCTTTTCTGTTCCATCAGGCTCATGACCAGTAAATACAACAGCCTTTTTTACCATCTCTAACGTGAACTCTTTTAGTTCTCGTAAATTCACTTTCACGAAACTACATAATTCCTTCGTGTCAATCTCTATGTAGTTCATTTTTTCTTCATTCTCATCCAACATTGAAAGAACTGCTTCCATGATTTTTGATTCAGGAAGGCTCATGTTGTAATTTCCTTCAATGAGCGAATTGGCCTTTGTAATTTGATTTGTTGGATTGAGTGGATGTACGTTCATAAGCGTATTGTCGTTGTTATCTAACATAAAAAATCCTCATTTTAATAAATATATATTATTTATTGTATTATTTATTTAATATAATATCACTATTACATATATAATACATTATTTAATAAGTATTGTATTATAACACTACTTTGCATGCTGGTTTGAATTTGGTAATACATGTTTTAATAATTTATTATTACACTTGAAAAATGTTTTATGTCTTGATATACTTTTCGTAAAGTCCCTACTGGGATAATAATCTTTACGGAAAAGGGTGCCCATCCCATGAGGGCACCTTTTTTATTTATCACGCTTTTCCCAAATGCCATCAACTGCCGTTGGATCAATCAGATAGCCGTGCCTTGTCTTCACACACTCCTTGATTTTCCCCTTCTTGCAGTAAAGATACACAGTAGCTCTTGAAGTCTTATACACTGCCGCTATATCAGAACATGACACCAGTTTGGAAAAGTCTTGCAAGCATCTAAACTCCATATTCCAATCCTTCCCGGCCGATAAACATTATGCCATCTGCCTTTATGATATTTCCCTTAGTTGACATTTCAAAGCCCTTCTGAAGCTCTCACAGGCTCACAGAGGGCTTTTTTAGTGTTTGCCTATACTTGCCTATACCATTGAGCATAAAACGGCTTAAAACGCCTCACACGCGCTATAAAAGCCATTTTATGAGTGGAGGACACCACCATGCTCATCATTTTTCTATTACAGTATACCATGTTTTATGTCTTAATGCAATGTGTATGTATTAAAAAGTGTATTAAAAAGGCTGGCAGTGTTTCCTCCTGTCAGCATATATCTATATTTTGATTTATGTATATCTGTTTTCAAAGTATATCTTATGATTTATGTAATACATTTTTCATATTTCCATAAATAGCTATCACCCATCAGCTTGTAGAACTATAAGCACTGTGATTCTGAAGCTGCTGGCCAGCAATTTATTTAACTATCACAAATTGGTCATTGATGATGTCAACAATAGTATACTAAAATAGTATACTATACTCTGAAGCCAAAAAGTGATATATCACAAATTGGATTTCTCTGCTTACCAGTAAGCCCGGTATAGATTCAGGTGATACAAGGTATAAATAAAATGGTTCAACCTATGAGCGTAAAGAGCATAATCTTTTATGTTCTGTGTATAAGTCTGTGGATAAAGTTGTGGATTATTTGTGGATAAACGAAGCCAATTTGTGATAGTTAATTTTTACTGTCACAAAATAGCCTTTTTTCGAAGCCAATTTGTGATAGTTCGTGGCCAATTTGTGATAGTTCGAAGCCAATTTGTGATAGTTAAGTCTCGGAAACCGCACCAGACAAGGGCTGCGAGCCTCAGAAAGCATATTAAATATATTTGCTTGTTATAAAAGAGCAAAAAATACACCATGTGATACTTCTTGTCAAGTATAAATTTCAACTTTTGGGAAAAATTTTTCTCATGCTACTCTCATCGCAGATAGTTCATGTGCTACATTTGCTTTTTTTTGCTTGCTTGCTTTTATTATTTATTGTCTTCTCTTTTTATTAAATCTGTTAGTTAGTTTTTAATAAATATTATACTCACTTTATACTTATATTATTTTTAATACTTTCATTATACAATTATGTATAAATATTAGTATTATATATTGATATTTATACATATTACATATTTTAATAACTATATAATACAAAAATCATGCTTTATATATTAAAAGAGGATGCAGCAAAAGCATCCTCTTTCTTAGTTAATATTCTTCACATTCACGAGTTTCAGGATTATATCTTTTCTCAGGATGATATTCCAGCAACTCATTTAAGCTAACGCCCAAACCATCACATAAATTTATGAAGGTACCAAGTGTCATCTTCTCCATGTCTTTTTCTTGGTAGACCCTGGCACAAGTGTTCCGTCCAATATTGGTGCATCTTAATACATCTGCTATTTTTATCTTTCTATCGCCCATTATTTCGGACAGGTGTGATTTGGGAATACCTTTTTTTGCTTCCATCGTACTCTCCTCCTGTGACACAGAGTATCTAGCTCCTCTGCAATATCTATTATAAGTTATTCTCTAATCCATGTCTATTTTTTTATGATGTCTTTCAAGAAAATTTTAATACTTATAGAATAATTTTTTCAATAAATAAATCTTAATATGATAATACATAGAATCGTTTTTATCAGAACTATAATAAAAATTATACTTCCTCTATTGAAAATGATTCGACCTCGTATTATAATATAGCCTGTGATGATGATTCTTGTTACGAAAGGAGAAGATTATGAACATCATACAGCGCGTTGTAAAAAGAAAGAACAACTTAACCAATGTGTTAATTCCTAGCATGACTACTGGCTTCATGGCTGCGGCTTCCCGTTGCTATGCAGGTATGCCGTGGGAGGGGCCACTGGAAACAATTCAGGAATCTGTAACGGGGCCTGTGGCTACTGGCGTTTGTACCATTATCGTAGTTATCACTGGTATTGCGATTGCTTGCGGTGAAGGTGGCGGTGCAGGTAGACGGCTCTTGCAGGGGATTTGTGGTCTTGCGCTGGCGTTGGGTGTTGCTTCCTTCATAGCTTCTTTCAACGGCTAATAGTCCATCAGAACATAAGCAGCGGCAGTAAATCTGTCGCTGTTTGGCTATTTATGGGAGGTAAGTATGAAACATAAAACAGAATTTGATGATAGACCGTTACCTCATACGGCAGCAATGGAGGAGCCGGAAAATCGCTTCAATGATGCCCGCAGAAGATATGAGGGAACTATGGGGGCTGCGGTGGTACGAGCAGCCAACTGGAGACTTATGGCATTTGCATCCATAACCCTGTCGGTATTCTTAGGTGGTGGTTTAATCTATGCCAGCTCACGCCCGGCGGCAGTTCCCTATTATGTGGATGTAGACAAGACTGGTGCTGCTGGCAATGTCACAAAGGCCAGTCAGGATTATGTAGTGCAGGAATCTTCAATAGAGTATTTCCTTGGTCAAACAATCATGAAGCTACGTATGGTGCCTAAAGATGTTGTCCAATATCGTCATAATGGTGATGATGTGAAGTTCTTCCTGACAAAGAGCGGAGAGAAAAAGCTGGGCGAACTCATGAAGGATGAGCATCCCTTGCAGGACATCAAAGAGGGCAAGGCTACGGATGTGGAAATTATTGGTATCACAAAACAGACAGGAAAGAATCTTACCTATCAGGTGCGTTGGAAAGAAAAGGTATTTGATAAGGTGGATTTGGAATCCGAATACACAATGACGGCCTTTGTTACGGTGAAACTGTCACGTCCGACAACGGAAGATGCTATCCAGCATAATCCATTTGGAATCTACTTGGATGATATTTCTTGGAGCAAGGAGAGGTAATGATGAATAAGAGTAAATACTTGGCTGTGGCTGCGTTGGTGGCAGGTTCTATGTTCTTGGCAGGTGGCGCACCAGTACAGGCCGCCTCCTTGGAATCGCTGGGAACCCCTGTGGCTGGGGAGGATGGGACATCGGATTATATCCAAAATCCCTATGATGCTGCCTCTTTTGGGCTGGAGGTTGAGTTTAAGTATGAACCACATGAAACCTATCAGGTCTATTGTCAGGATGGCTTCATCACAGACATAAAATTTCAGCCGGGGGAGAAAGTGACCTATGTCGGGGCTGGTGATACAACACGCTGGGTGATTGACAGGAGTTCGGCAGGTTCGGGAGCACTCAAAACGGAGCACGTTTATGTAAAGCCCGTAAAGCGCGGACTTTCCACCAATATCATCATAAACACCAACATGAGAACGTATCAGATTCATGCTATATCCGGGCAGAGATACAATCCCATGGTTTCATGGGTGGTAGAGACAAGTAGAGAACAGCTGAACCGGCAGATTAGGGAGAGGGACATTGAAAATATGATGACGGTGAATGCTATGAACTTGCATTTTGGATATAGAATTTCGGAAAAGGCACACGCATGGTCGCCGGAAATGGCCTTTGATGATGGGCAGAAGACCTATCTGAAGATGAAGCCGGAGATTAAGAGCAGCGTTGCTCCTGTTTTCATGATTGAGGAACATGGGAAGACCATTTTGGTCAATTACCGTGTGGTGGGTGGCTATTATGTGATTGACCGCATATTTAGGACGGGCAAGCTCTTGGTAGGCACCACTAAGGTGATGATTAAGCGGGGGAGTGTGTAAGAGAATGTCTATTTTTGATAAATGGAAAGACTACATTCCGGCCTCCAGCAAAGGCAAAGAGGAAAAAGAGGAAATCCCGCAGGAGGAGCTGCGGGAGAATTTGGAACTGACGGCCAAGCCTGAGGGGACTACATCCTTCAATCGTAAAAATGTGATGATTGGCTTGGGTGTTGTGGCTCTGATTTTCACAGTGGCCTTTGTTTATGGTATATCTACGGCCTCTACGGCGCAAAAGAACAAGCAGCAGGATAAGGCGGTGGAAACCGTAGATACAAGCCCGGAGCACTTGAAAAATGCGCCGGACAGCTACGGGGACAGCAAAAACAAGAAGTATGACCAAAAGCCGGACGGCGAAAAGAAATCCAAGCAGAAGAAACTGAAAAAGCCGGAGGATGATGTGGAATACATTGAGCCGGAACGGCGGCCGGCTCCAGCTTATACAAGGATTCCTGCCAGCAACTACACCCCGCGCACAACACCTATGCCAAGAGTAGCTGCGCCGAATACAGGTACAGGGGCACAAAGAGGCGGGCTAACGCCGGAACAGAAGATTGCTGCCGAGAAGCAGAAGGAGAAGATGGCAGCCAATCAAAGCCCCATTGGATTCAAGCTCAACGAGGAGGATAAGAAATGACAGGATTTTCCAGTTGGAAGCTGAAATGTGCCGTGATTGCTGGCATGGCTTCTATGGTGCTGATGGGGGGGACAGTATCGGCGAATGAGGCTTATGATGCCAAGATACTGGCTGACCAGCAGAATGTGGCGCAAATGGACACGGATCAAAATAAGCAGCTTTCCAAACAGGCATTTGCACGGCAGAAGGTAGACACGGAGACTTTTTCGGGGTACTTCATGCAGGATAAGTTGTCTGATTATCAGGTGTTTGCCGGGACAATCATTCCGGGCATCATGATTACAGGGCTTAATTCCGACCTGCCGGGAAATATCATCGGGCAGGTATCGGAAAATGTCTATGATACTACCACGGGGCAATACCTGCTTATCCCGCAGGGGACGAAAATCATTGGCAAGTATGATTCACAGACTACCTTCGGACAAAAAAGGGCGTTGGTGGTGTGGAATCGGCTGATTTTCCCTAATGGCAAGTCCATCCTCTTGGGGAACATGGTAGGCGGTGACAGGGAAGGTTATTCGGGCTTCAAGGACAAAGTACAGTCCCATTATGGCCGTGCTTTGTGGTCTGCTGTGATTGGTGGGATAGCAACTGGAGGCGTGGCTGCAGCTACTTCATCAGGGAGCAATGATAATAGCTGGGGAGCTGAAGCGGGCAAAGGTGCTGCCAATAACATTGCTCAGGCAACAAATTCCATCACCCAAAAGAATCTCAATATCCAGCCAACTATAATTATTCGCCCCGGCTACCAGTTCAATATCATAGTGGACAAAGATTTGGTGCTGGAGCCTTATGAGGGTTGACTGTGATGGAGAAAAAGAACATAAAGCGTCTCTTTTTGGCGGTGCTGCTTGGATTCCTGCTTGTCGGGAATTGGGTTGCTACTGAATATTTTGCGGCAAAGCTGGGCTACCAACCACTTCTTGGTAGCCCTATTTTTTCGCTGGGAGAAAGGCCGATATACCTACCTTGGGATTTTTGGGTGTGGTTCATAAAGTTCTATGAGGATGCGCCTAAGGTCTTTGCTATGGGCTTTTCTATCATTGGGATGTGCTTCGGTGCTGGCATTGTGATTGTGGCCATGCTTAGGCGTGTTCTGATAAAAAAGCCGCTGACCAGCTGCGGGACGGCACATTGGGCAAGCCGGAAAGAAATTGAGGAGGCCAAGCTATTAGATGGTAAAGGCGTTTTCCTTGGGAAAACGGAGGACGGCTATTATTTACGCGACAACGATAATCGTCATGCCTTGGTGGTAGCACCAACGCGAAGCGGTAAGGGCGTTGGCCTTGTGGTGCCCACAGGCTTGTCATGGACAGAATCCATAGTCTTTATAGACATAAAGGGGGAAATATATAGCATCACTTCCGGCTATCGGAAAAATACGCTTCATCAGACGGTTATTAAGTTTGACCCGACAAGTGACGAGGGGAGCGCCGGGTTTAATCCCTTGGATGAAATCCGGCTCTACACCAATGATGAAATCAAGGACACTATAAATATTGTCCATGCCATAGCTAGACCTGATGGAAGCGACAAACCCGACCACTGGCGGGATTTGGCGGCTTCCATGATTGAGGGAGTAGTTCTGCATCTAAAGTACATACAAGATGGTGATGCTTCCTTTGGGGATGTGCTGGGATATGTATTTGGTGAGATACCGATTCGCCAGCGGTTGCAGGATATGGCCATAACTGTTCATGGAAAAAATGATGAGCAGAGGAAATTCTTGCAGGAGGCGTATGGTGCTGAAGATGGGGTGCATCCGTTTGTTAAGCAGAAAGCCTATACCTTCTTACAGAAGGAGGACAAGGAATTTGCTGGCATCATGTCAACGGTGGAAGAATTGCTGAAGGATTTTTCTGACCCGATTCTTGCTAAAAACACCAGTTTTTCATCTTTCCATATTCGCGACCTGATGTATGCCCAGCAGCCAATATCTTTGTATCTCATTGTACCGCCGTCAGATTTGGAACGTATGGCCAAGTTCTTCCGCCTCATTGTTGTGTTGATATACCAACGGCTCACGGAGCATATGACCTTTGAAGATGGTAGACCTGCCCCGGACTACAATCACAAGCTGCTTCTGCTCTTAGATGAGTTCCCGGCCTTAGGGCGTATTGTGGAATTTGAAAAGTCGCTGGGTTATATCGCAGGTTATGGCCTAAGGGCATTCATCATTATTCAGGGGCTTAACCAGCTCTTTGCCCAGCATATGTATGGCCGGAACACCAGCATTATTGATAACTGTCACATTCGCGTATTCCATACGCCGAATGATGACCAAACGCCGGAGTATATGTCCAAGATGATGGGCAAGGAGACGATTGAGGTCAGGAATCGTACCTTCCATAATGACCTTCTCCAGTTCTTAGGAGAAAATAGCTACAATGTGCAGGAAAAGGGGAAGGATTTAATGACGGCAGCCCAGATTTCTGAATTGGACGGCGAAGCGGAGATTATCTTTGTGGCCGGCAGGGCACCGATTAAGTGCCGGAAAATCCGCTACTTCCAAGACAGCAATTTTATGAAACGATTGCAGGCAGAGGTTTCTACGGATTCCCTTTATGAATTGGAGGAGCGCAAGGCGAGAAAATTGGAAATTTGCGCTGCCTTGGCCGAACTGGATGCGGACAAGACAGAAAAAGCAAGGTACCTGCGGCAATTAAAGGAAAAAATGGAGGAAATTGCTGAAGCTGAATATATCGCCAAGAGTGAGGCAGCCATAGCAAAATTCAAGGACAAGCAGCAGGAGGCTATGAATGCGGAGATTGATGCTGCCTTGGGAATGCAGCTGGCCGGGGATGGTACCAATGAGGAAGCGGCCAAGGATGCCTCTGAAAATGAAGATGATGAGGCCACGGAGGAGCCAGTAGATGATTCTCCGCTGGATGAAACGGCGCAGCCGGATGGCTTTATGGATATAACATCAGAAACATTCATGGAAGGTCAGGATGATTTTGAAGTAGATTTTTGAATTAGGTTGATAAATGTTGCAATAACTATTATAATACTTATAGAGATTATTTTGATTCGACCTAGTATTATAATAATATTAGAAAGGCGGAAACTATGAGCGATACTGACAAGGAATTGAGCCATTTAGAAAAGCTGGAGGCTCGTATGGCCAAGCTGCGTATGCAGATTGCCAAGGAGAAAAAGAAGGAATCGGCCAAGGTTCGCAAAGAGAGAACGCATCGCCTGATAAAAAAGGGTGGCTTGGTTGAAATGGTTTGGGGCGATTCCGTGGATGCTGGCTTACTTGTGGGGCTTTTGGATTCACGGAAGGAGCTTATACAAAATCCCGAAAGTGGACAGGCACGGGAATTAAAAGCCCGTGGCGATAAGCTGATAGCGGAGCGGGAGCGTGGAAAGGAGGCTCACAAGAAGGATGGAGGAGCAAGAGCAGAATCTGCTGGAAATCCGGCAACAACAAGCACAGCGGGACAAAACGCTGAAAATGCTGCGGACAGCTATGCGAGGATTCATTGATTATTTCGATGACCCGCGCGTGGTGGAAATCATGCTGAACGACGATAAGTCTTTGTGGATTGAGCGTGTCGGAGAGGGCATGATTGACACCGGGCGAAGAATTGAGCCGGTGGATGCTGAACGTTTTATTTCCATAGTCTCCACGGTTACACAGGATAAAATCAACAAGCAAAAGCCGTACCTGTCCGGCGAACTTCCAATATGGGGGAGCCGTATTCAGGCGGTTATCCCGCCGGGGTCGGTGAATCCTGTTTTCTCTATTCGCCAAAAGGCGAAGGTTATTTTTCCTTTATCGGATTATGTGGCCAAGGGTATTATGACCGAGAAACAGCATAATGTCATTTTAGATACGGTTTGGCAGAGGAAAAATATCTTAGTGGTCGGAGGTACGGGCACAGGTAAGACTACTCTCACTAATGCGATTTTGCAGGAGATAGCCAAGACAAAATCCCGGCTTCTGATACTGGAAGACACGGCAGAGTTGCAGTGTGATTACTCAAATACGATATTCCTGCGCCAGCGTGAAGGGTTTTCCATGCGGCAAATGGTTCGTTCCTGTATGCGCCTTCGCCCTGACCGTATCATTGTTGGTGAGGTTACGGATGGGGCAGCCTTGGATTTGCTGAAAGCATGGAATACTGGTCATCCCGGCGGTATATCGACAATTCATGCCGATAGTGCGGGGGCTGGCCTTATCCGCTTGGAGCAGCTTATTCAAGAAGTGCTGCCCAATCCTCCCCGTGCGCTCATCGGTGAGGCGGTGGATGTGATTGTCTACATCGAGAGAACGGCTAAAAGCCGTGTGATAAAGGATGTCTTGGCAGTGGACGGCTGCCGAGGCGGGGAATATGTGACGAGGAAACTTGCTTAATTTGCTTGCTTGCTTTTTTTAGGAGGTGCAATATGGCTGAACGCGCCAAGGGCTTTGTTGTCCCGATTCATCAGTCCCTCACGAAGCCAGTTTTGATGTGTGGTATTCCGAGAGACTTGTTTTTGCTTAATGGCACATTTGCAGCATCCTTTGTGATGATGAAGTGCTACCCCTTGATTCTGATAAATGTGTTCCTTCATGTGGTTGCCCTGTTCTTTGCCAAGAAGGACGAGCAGTTCTTCGAGGCATTGAAGCGACATATCAATGACAAAAAGTATTACGAGGTTCGATAGATGATAAATTTACGAGAGTATAGAAAGGATGCCTCCGGCCTAGAAGATTACATTGGCTGGTGTGTCATGATTGAGGACGGCATTATCCTCAATCATGATGGATCACTCCAGCAGTCTTTCCGTTATCGGGGGGCAGATTTGGATTCCTCTACGGAGGATGAGCTGGTGGTATCGGTAGCCCGCCTGAATAACTGTTTACGGCGTATTGGTGGCAACTGGTGTCTCCAAGTAGAGGCAAGACGGGAGCAGAGCAAGCAATATGCAGCGCGGCAGTTCCCGGATGTATGCACGGCCTTGATTGATTCGGAGCGTATGGCTGCCTTTGCCGATTCCGGCAGGTACTATGAAAGCACCTATTATTTCACGCTGCTCTACTTGCCTCCCAAGGATAAGTATGGCAAGTTTTATAAGATTTTCATTGATGAGAAGGAAGTAACGGATGCCGAGCATGACCGCATTGAAATGAATCTCAAAAACTTCAAGACGGAAGTGCAGCGGGTCTACCAGTTATTCTGTGAGGTCATGCCGGAGTGCCACGCCTTGGATGCCGAAGAAACCTTGACCTATTTGCATTCCTGCATATCGCCTAAGAAGCACAAGGTCAGAAAATCCAAGATGTTCTGTGAGTACCTGAATCAATATCTTACAGACACGCCATTACATGGCGGGCTTCATCCGAAATTGGGAGATTACCATTTAGGTATTGTATCGGTCAAGGGATTCCCGCAGGAATCCACGCCGGGAATCTTGGACGCTTTGAACCGCTTGGATTTTGAATATCGTTGGGTTACACGGTATCTGCCGCTGGATAAGGTGGATGCCCAAAACGAGATAGAAAATTACAGGCGGCAGTGGTTCGCCAGCCGTAAATCCATTTGGACACAGCTGAAAGAGGCCATTACCAAGAGTGAGAGCGCAATGGTGGACACGGATGCGCTGGAAAAATATGATGATGCTCAAATGGCCTTGCAGGAGCTGGGCGCAGATGTGGTCAGTTTCGGCAAGTTCACACAGGTCATCATTGTAATGGATAAGAGCAAGGAAAAGGTTGATACGCGGGTGCGTATGATTGAAAAGACCATCAACGGCAGAGGCTTCACGACAGTACATGAAACAACGAATGCCGTTAATGCGTGGATGAGTTCAGTTCCCTGTATGCCCCGTAACAATATCCGCAAGTATCTTATGAGCAGCCTGAACCTTGCCCATATGTTTCCCTTGTCTGCCGTATGGGCAGGGGAAGCATGGAACAAGCACCTGAACACACCACCGCTTATGCGGTGTAAGACCTCCGGCAGTACTCCTTTCCGTTTCAATCTTCATGTGAAGGATGTTGGCCATACAATGGTGGTCGGCCTGACGGGTGCAGGTAAATCGGTTCTTTTGAACACGATTGAAGCGCAGTTTCGTGGGGTGCCGGATGCCCAGGTCTATGTCTTTGATAAAGGTGGTTCATCAAGAGCCTTAACGGCTGGTGTGGGAGGTTCCTTCTATGACTTGGCCAATGAGGACGAAGATAGCCTTTCCTTCCAGCCGTTGGCACATATTGACAGCGAAAATGAGCGAAACTGGGCTATGGAATGGATTTTGCAGATTTTGGCGCAGGAGGGGATGGATAAGATTACCCCTACGGACAAGGCCGAGGTTTGGACGGCACTCAACAAATTGGCCACCGCGCCGGAGGACGAGCGCACCATGACAGGCCTCTGCTTGATGCTTCAGGATGAACGCTTGCGGGATGCCTTAAAGACCTTTACCACGGCTTCGGCATCGAATCCTGAAGGTGGTGCTTATGGCCGGCTGTTTGATAGTGAACATGATTCCCTGACTTATGGGAATTGGCAGGTCTTTGAAATGGAGGAGCTGATGGAAAAGAAATCGGCAGTTATGCCGACACTTCAATATATTTTCCATCGGCTGGAGCAGAATTGCACAGGCAAGCCCACCATTTTGGTGCTGGATGAATGTTGGGTGTTCTTAGATAATCCCATGTTTGAGCAGAAAATCAAAGAATGGCTGAAGGTCATGCGTAAAAATAATGTGTCGGTGGTATTCGCGACACAGAATCTTGAAGATATTGCCCATAGCAAGATTGCCCCGGCCATCATTGAAAGCTGCCGGACAAAGATTTTCCTGCCGAATCCCAGCGCAACAAATCCCAGCAATGACGAGATATATAAGATGTTCAGTCTGAATACCAAGGAACGCTGGCTTATTGCTACGGCAACACAGCAACGCCAGTATTACTATAAGTCAGACCGCAACAGCCGCCTGTTTGAGCTGGGGTTGGAGCAGATGCCTTTTACCCTGTCCTATGTGGCCAGCGCAAGCAAGGAAGACCAAAAGAAGGTGAAGGAGCTTTTGGCAGCCTATCCGCAGGATGAGTTCAATGAACACTGGATGGAATATAAGGGGATGCCGGAAGTCATTGCGTATATCGAGAATTTGAAAAATGTAAAACATAAATCAGCATGAGGAGGATGATTTTCATGAGTAAGTGGAAAAAAAGTGCAGGTGCAGTTGCCGCAGCTACGGCGTTCTTGTGGGGAAGTGCGGCCTATGTGCCAGCACCAGCTTCAGCAATGGTGGTCTATGACCCAACAAATCATTCAGAGAACTTGGCAAATAAGTTGCAGCTAATAAAATCCTATGAAAAGCAGTTGGAACAGTTTGATGCACAGCTGAAGCAGCTGGCCAAACTTGACCCCTCACAGCTTTCCTCCAGCGTTCGGCAGGTGCAGGAAATGGTTACGGAAATGAACAAGATTCGTACCAGCGTAAACGCCATAGGTACAGATTTCCGCACGGCCATGACGGAGTTTGATAATAACTTTACGGATTATACCAAGTGGAACGGTGCTTCTGCTCAGGCCTATGCTGACCAAGCAGACCGGGTAAATAAAACCGTGGAGAAGGGGATTAAGCAGAGTATTTTGAGCCAAGGGCTGGCATCCCCGGAAGAAATGCAGAAAACCACGGATTCCCTAAGTACCCTCTTAGAGGCCTCACAGAATGCTGATGGTATTGTTGGCGTGACACAGGCAGCCTCACAGATTGCAGGCTTGCAGGTCAAGGAAATGCAACGGTTGGAGGCTATTGTGGCCGATTCCATGAAAGGGCAGAATCTGTACTTGGAAAAGATGATACAGTCGGATGAGGCCAGCGCACGGGTGGCAGAGGAGTTCTATCAGACGGATGATTTTCATCAAACAGCAAACGCCAGTGTTGAAAGTCACACGGCAGATTTTCAGGATTAAGGGGGATTTACAATGACGCGAATTTTGGAGTTATTTATGAGATACAAAGCTATTATGGTGTTGCTGTTTCTTTTGGTGATTGGCGGTATGGCGTTTTACTTGGGGCAGTCATCGGCTAATCCAGTAGAGGATGAAGGTTCTCCGAAGGTGCAACAGGAAAAAACTATCAGTAAGAATCAGGCAGATAATAAGGCTGATAAGTCTTCGGATGAGGCAGCAGAAAAAGCAAATGCCAAGACTGAAGCTGACATAGAGAAGATGGCCAAGCAGCTTGATGAGCATAAAAAGGAGATAGAGGAAGACAAGTCCAATGGCACGGTGGAGAATGGTACTGTGAAGATGGCACCGCCTAAGTTTAGTGCTCCGAAAGACTTGAAGACAAGACAGGCCGATTTCAAGGACTAAGGTGAGACTATGGATTTAGCGGTATTTGACCAGATATGTTATCAGTTTGAGACAATAGCAACAGGCGGGGTGCCGCAGATAAAAGCCTTGGTCATGGCCACTTTTTGGATGCTGGCCACGATTGATGCTTGCATGGCTTTTCTGACCAACTTGGATGATGGCGACCATTTCAAAATCATGATTCAGAAGTGCTTGAAGATAGGTTTTTGGATGTTTCTGCTCAATAACTGGGGAATGTTCTGCAGCCTCATAAAAAACAGCTTCATTATGGTGGGGAGTGTCATTGGCTCCGGCGGTGGCATGGGGCTTATGCAGCATCCCTCTGTTATCGTGGCGCAGGGAATCACAACACTGGAACCAATCCTTAAATTTGAGAAGAATTTTACGGGAATGTCGGATGTGCTCTCTAACCTGCCTATGCTGCTGGCAGGAGTTATCGCCTATGTATTTGGGTGCATATCATATGTGATATTAGGGGTTCAGGTGGTGCTGACCTATGTAGAATTTTACTTAGTATGTGCTCTGCTGACTGTATTTGTTCCCTTCGGTGTTACCAAGTGGACATCCTTTCTTGCAGAAAAGGCCATTGGCGGCGTTATTGCCTACGGAGTAAAATTGATGGTCATGTCCTGCTTGGTGGCGATTATGCCGGATGTGTTAAATTCATACGCGCCACTTATGGAGGTTAATCCAGACAATGCCTTGACTGTTATGGTGGCATTGGTGGCGGTAGCTGTATTGCTTGCGTTTTTGGCATGGCAGGCTCCGGCCTTGGCCGCTTCAGTTATGACAGGTGGCCCGTCACTTACGGCAGGTATTGCAGCTGGCTTTAGTGCAGGTATAGCTTTGGTAGGTGCTGGGGCAACGATGGCAGCTGCTAAAGGAGCTTCAGCAGTAGCAGGAATGGCTAAATCCGGGGGAGGCGCTGCTGGCAAGTCCAGCGCGGCAACGGCGGCCAGTCAGATGAATAGTAATAGCACCAATACATCAACTACAAATAATACTTCTTCCTCATCTTCTATGACGGGAGGCGGTGGCCAGTCTTCGCCGACATTTAGTAATGGTGGTACTTCAAGCTATGGAGGTGGCGGTAGTTCATCTTCGGGCAGTTCCTCTGCTGGAAGTGGCAGTGCATCTAATGGTGGTTCGTCTAATGGCGGAGGTGTTGCAGGTAGCAGTGGCAATTCTGCCGGAGGTGGTGCTGCGAATGGTAACGCAAGCAAGGCTGCTCCCGCAGGTGCCGCAGGATATGTTGGAAATGCTGCGGGAGGTAACGGAGCCAGCAATATCGCTAATTCTTCAGAAATGGCAACAGGTGGCAATACTGGCGGTACCAGTACATCCGCAGGAAGTTCGGCCGGCGGTTCATCGGCAAGTAGCCCAACAGGTTCACAAGGTAGTTCTGCTTCCGGCGCACAGAGCAAATCACCCACTTTTGCGGAGGGCGTGGGCAAGATGTCAATGGTGAGAAATGCGATTCCGCAGGAGGCAAGCCCGCAAGGTGGTATGTCTGCCCCGATAAGGGACTAAGGGGGTGGATGATATGACACTAAAATGTAATTTACGAAAACTCATGTATGAGCATGAGATAGAGACATTTGCCGAAGTGATCCGATTGACGGGAGTCAATCGAAACACCATCAGTAAACTGTATCATGGCCGGAGGCTGGACAAGGTTCAGCTGGGGACGTATATAAAGGTTTGTGACGGGCTGGCCTGTACTTTGGAAGACCTTGTAGTATATGAATGAAAGAGAGGATGCTAAATGGCATCCTCTTTTATAATATATAGTAAAAATAAAGAAAATATATTGTATTTTTCTTTATATATGATAGAATATAGATAAGAGAAAGGGGTGTTTTGTATGGCACAGGCAGTAAGCGTAAATTTCAAACTTG